>ERZ827512.1067-NODE-1067-length-29842-cov-5.450096_pt1 | contig 29842 bp, 28 predicted proteins | sample MGYA00519916_ERZ827512 | MGnify/ENA primary metagenome ERZ827512 (study PRJEB31778, sample SAMEA3449335) | human gut metagenome | biome: human gut; feature: human-associated habitat; material: faeces | place: United Kingdom | collected 2010/2012 ... | reverse complement strand
AATTAGACTTAATTCCGTTATTTTATTAAAACGGACATTCAAATAAAAATTTACGAATAATAAATAATATTAATTATAAATATTGACTATTATTTTTTTTTTTGCTATTATTATTTTAGAAAATAGAGGAGGATTATATTATGAGATTGAAAAATATAAATAGAAGAAAATTAAACAACAAAGGTTTTACTTTGATAGAGTTATTGGCAGTAGTAGTAATACTTGCTATTGTTATGGGAATAGCTGCTACTAGTGTATTAACTTCAATAAATAATTCTAGAAAGAGTAGCCTTGTTTCAACATCTCAGAATTTAGCAAATACTTTAAATACTTGGGTAAGTGAGGATATGGTTTCACCAAAAGCTGTTGATAAAAAATTAGGTGATACTTTTATGGGTACAGGAGCAGGTGGTTCTGGTGATGGAAATTGGCATTGTTTAGGAGATGATACTTTTAAAATAAATAATGGTGGAAGTGTAGCTAAGTTATCTACAGCATTATCGTTAAGTGATAAGGATATAGTGCTTAGAGGTAATGTACCTGTAAAACCATATAAAAATGCTACTGGTGATAGCACCATCAAAGTAGAAGGCGATAGCAAAACTTGTTCTGCGTTTAGATATAATAAAACAACTGGAGCATTTGAAGTTTTACTTGTTGCTGCTGAAGGTGGTAAGTATTGGGTTAGTAATACTGGTAATTTTGCTTTTAGTAGAGCTTCTGCGACAGGAGAACTTATTAATGATTAAGACTTTTTAAAAAGAAGTCTTTTTCTTTCTAATGTTTATGATTGATTAGATTAATGGAGGTATAATATGAGTTTAATAATAGGTAGTCATGTTTCATATAAGAGTAATAATCAACTGTTAGGAAGTGTAGAAGAGGCTTTAAGTTATGGGGCTAATACTTTTATGTTTTATACTGGTGCTCCTCAAAATACTAAAAGAGGGGCTATTAATGATGAATATACTTATATGGCATATAAATTGATGAAAGGAAATAATATGGAGTTAGAAAATGTGATAGTACATGCTCCTTATATCGTTAATTTGTGTAATGATAAAAATTTTGATTTCAGTGTTTCTTTTTTGAAACAAGAAGTTATAAGATGTGAGAGTTTAGGAATGACTAAATTAGTTTTACATCCAGGTTCAAGTGTTGGATTAGAGAGAAATCATGCTATTAGTAATATTATAAAAGGATTAAATATAGTGCTTGATGATAATCATAATGTAGTAATATGTTTAGAGACAATGGCTGGTAAGGGAACAGAAGTAGGAAAAACTTTTGAAGAGTTAAAATATATTATAGATAATATTAAAAATAAAGATAAAATAGGTGTATGTTTAGATACTTGTCATATAAATGATGCTGGTTATGATGTAAGTAATTTTGATAAGGTGTTGGATGAATTTGATGAGTGTATAGGACTTGATTACTTAAAATGTATTCATGTGAATGATTCTAAAAATGAGTTAGGAGCACATAAAGATAGACATGCTAATATAGGGCTTGGTACAATAGGGTTTGATAATTTAATTAAGGTTATTTATAATAAAAGAATAGAAAATATTCCTAAAATATTAGAGACTCCTTATGTAGGAGAAGATGATAGTGATAAGAAGAGATTATATCCACCATATAAATTTGAAATAAAAATGATTAAAAATAAAAAAATGAATGATAAACTTCTTGAAGATATAAGAAATTATTATCAAAAATAGTTATTTAAGGTTGATTATTTTATATCAATCTTTTTATATTTATTATTAATAATTAATGAAATTTAGTAAATTTATTGAATATTTTAAATAAATATGATATCATTTTTTATAGAATAGTAAAAGAATAAGAGGTGAGTATATAAGTGAAATTTAATAAGATCTTATTAATTATCTTAGTATTTATTATTTGTATGTTTGCCATAATGCTTACTACTAGTTATGCATGGTATTCTTTTTCAAGTGGTAATACATCATTTGATGTTGCTACTAATAATGATGATATAAAAGTTACTTACAAGACAGGTATGTATATTAATACTACAACTGCTATTCCTATTACTAATGATGAAGTAATAAGTAAGGCTGATAAAAATAATTTTGGTATAGATTTGTCTAAAGAAGAGTTAGTTGGTAGAGTACTTGTTAGTGTTAGTTTAGTAGATTTAGAGATAGATAAAAATCTTAAGGATAGTAGTTTTAAGTATGACCTTGTATATAATGATTCAGTTGTGAGTAGTGGTAATTTTAGTAAGGCTGATAAAAATGAATTTATGTTGGCTGATAGTATTACTTTAGAGAGTTTAAATAATAATAATTTTGAATTAAGATTATATGTTTTAGATAATGGGGAAAATCAAAATAATTTGATGAATAAGAAATTTAAAGGAACGATAGCTGTTAATGTAGTATCAAGATTAAAGACAAATATTACACAGGTTGGTAGTGATATTTTAATAAGTAGCATAATAGTAGATGGTCAAAAAACTGTAAATATTCCTACTAATGGAACTTATTCAATGGTAGCAAGTTGCAAGAAGGGGAGTTCTTTAGAGTGGAATCCGGTTAGTAAAACTATTTCTTATACTAAGGGTAGTAAATCTGGTGATAGTTGTTCTCTAATTTTTACTACTGATAAAGATTATAATTATCAGCTTTTAAGTGAAATGTCAGTTGGTAGTTATGTAAAATATCAGGCTACAGGTGGAAAAGTTGGTAATAATAGTACAAACTGTAATATTTCGGCATCATCATCTAAAGTGGGAGATGGAGAAACAGAGGCTCCAAATTCTTGTAATGGACAAAATGCAAGAGAAGATTTAGAAGAAAAAAATAATGGCTACGGATATTGTACAAGTGAATTTAGTAAGTATACGACAACTGGCTGGAGAATTGCTTATATAGATAAAGCGAATGGAGGACAAGTAGTGTTGATTTCTGCAGGAGCTCCAGAATGTGTTTCTATATCAAATTTAAAATATGCTGAAAAGCTTAATACTAAGGCATTAAAATATTGTAATTCTAAGTTTGTTGATGGTAATTGTACTTGCCGTGATAATGATAATGATGGTCTGTGTGATAGTTCTTCTTCGGATACTTGGGCTTTAAATAGCAATGATTTTTATAATATAGTTAGTAGTGGTAAGCATTTAGTAGGAACTACTAATATAAATAATACTTGTTATGGAGAGTATTCAAATCCTAGTTGTGGATATAATAATGATCTTTTAGATAATGGTGGTAGTTATTTATTTAACGAAATGAGTAGTAATAGTATAGTTTTATGGAAAGATAGACATGTAGATAGTGCTAATAATTTTAAAGTATCTTATGGTTTAAGACCAGTAATAAAGCTTTCAAAAACAGTTAAGGTTATATCAGGAACAGGAACTATGGATGATCCATTTGTAATAAATAATTAAAATAAAAAGGTAGGTGTTAAGTAAGATGAAAAAAAAGAGTATATTAATTATAATATTAGTTTTAATCATAATATCTTTATCTAGTCTAACTAGAACGAAAACTTTAACATCTAAAATAGTTAATTATAATGGAAATAATCTAAGAGTTAGTATTGATGATAATGAAGAGAAAAAACTTCCAACAACGGGGAATTATTATTTAACTTCATATAAATGTAATAATCCTAAGACTAAGATAACGTGGGATAGAGAGAATTATAAGTTAGATATAAATAATCAAAATAGTAATAGTGGTATATCTTGTAATTTAACTTTTAAATCTACGCCTTTACTTAGTGAAATGTCAGTTGGCAGCTATGTTGATTATACTGCAACAGGAGGAAATATTGGAAGTAAAAAAGTAACTTGTTCTTCTGGAGATATATCTTGTACGGGCATAATTGCCAATTCTTCTAATGATGGAACTTATGGATATTGCAAAGATGAAAAATACAAGTATACAACAAAAGGCTATAGAATAGCTTATACGAAACAAAATGATTCTTCAGAAAAGCAGACTTTCTTAGTGAGTGCTAGTTCTTTAGAATGTATAGATAATATAGAAAATGCAGATACTAAAGCTATTAAATATTGTAATTTAAATTATGTTGATGGTGATTGTAGTTGTCAAGATAATGATAATAATGGAGTGTGTGATAGTGCTTCTTCAGATGTGTGGTCTATTAATGATAATGATTTTTATGCTATAACGAAAGAAATATCAGGAGTAGGAAGAAAATTAACAAATTTTTCTTCTAAATTAGATGCTGTTAATTGTGATAATACTTTTTCAAGTAAAGAGTGTGGCTATAATAATGATATATTGGATAATGGAGGATATTATTATTTTAATGCAAAAAGTAATAATAATAGTATTTATTGGGATCCTGCTGTAAGAAGTATTAATACCAAAGAAAGTGGTAGTTTAGGTTTAAGACCAGTTATAAAAATGTCTTCTAATGTAGTAGTAACTGGGGGGGATGGAACTATAAATAGTCCATATACAATTAGTAATAATGATATTATTATTAATGATGATAATAATAATTATGTTAATAGTAATGATATAACTATTAATTTACTTGGAACAAGTATATCAACATTTTGTGTTAGTAATACTAAAGAATGTAAGAATTATGAACCTTTTGCTTCCAAAAAAATATGGAAATTAAAAGAAGGCTTTGGCGAGAAAGATATTTATGTATACTATAAGGATAAAAATGATAAGATTATCTCTAAGATTCATAAAAAGATAGTAGTTGATACTACAGCACCATCTAATAATAATATTAAGATTGTAAAAACAGTTAAAAATATGATTTCTTTAGATATATCTTCAGCAGGAGCAGACTATATGTGCTTTACGGAAGAAAATAATTCTTCAAACTGTGAATGGTTAAACTATAATAAAAACTATACATATACTCTAAGTAATACAAAAAATGGTAGTAAAGTTATATATGGCTTTTTTAAAGATAAAGCAGGAAATATAAGTAGTAAGAGTTTAACTTATAAATGTAAGACTTGTAGTTCAACTTTTACAGCTAATTACACATTTGCATCACCTGCTACAATAGATAGTATAAATCAAGAGAATTTAATAAAAATAGAAGGGAATTGGAAAATTGATGAACAAAATAAATATTTAAAGAGTTCTAATTATAATCAAAATGAGACTACAAGTACAGCAATTATAACGTTTACACCAACATCATTATCTAATTTATCTTTTGATTATGGAGTATCTAGTGAATCTAATTATGATAAATTGACGATAGAATTAGAAAGTGATGGTAGAAGAAAAACTTTAGTTAATGCCATAAGTGGAATAAAAGAAGGAACTATTGATGATGAACAATTATTAGCAAATAAGACTTATAAACTAATTTTATCATATAAAAAAGATAGTATAGGTAATAGAAATAGTGATATTGGTTATATAAAAAGATTGACTATAGAGTAGAGGTGATCTTATGTGCAGTCAGCTAAAGAAATATAAAAGATTAATAATAGTATCAATTATAGTGTTTGTAATTATAATAGGGGTAATATATTTATTAAATCTTCCACCTAAAAATAAAGAAGAAAAAATAAATGTTAATGATGTAACGGTTGTAAAAGATTCTAAGGATCCTAATGTTAGGGATCTTTATCATCAATTAAATCCTGAGGAAGGGATTTTGTTTGATTTGATGGGAACAGATATTAATAAAAAGTATTATGCCTACTATTATAGAGAAAATGAATTGGATTTTGCTAGTTTTGATGATACGTTAAAAACGTATTTAACAATTAATAGTGTTGATTATAAAACATATCCAAAGAATAATAATTGTTATAAGATAAAAAATGATGATTTGAATATTATATATCATAAAATTTTTAAGACAGATAAGGATTTATTTTTGAATACAATTAGTAATGGTAATCCTAGGATAGATAAAGGGGATAATGATATATGTATTTATGATAGAGATAATGTGACTTATAGTAAGACTGTTGATACATATTTTGTTAATGCTGTTTATCAAGATAATAAACTTATCATATATGAGAGAGTTGCTTTTATAAATATTATTGGTGATAATATAGAATTTTATAGTGATGTTGATATGAAAAATAAGATATATACTTTAGTTAGGCAAAATACAGACTTGGATTTTATAAATAATTCTAATGTAGTTTCAAATGTACTTTTAAAATATCAACAGAATTTTAATATTTATACTTATACATTGATTAAAGATGGGGAATATTATAAATTTGATAGTATATCATTATAAGAAACTAAAAAAATAAGAAACTTAGAAAAGTTTTCTTTTTTAGTATAATCTTTTTTTAAAATGTATTTTATCTAAATTGACAAGATATATGCCAAATGATATAATTGACTTAATAATAGAGTATAGGGTGATGCTATGTTTAAGTTTATAAAAAATAAATTTTTATTTATCGTTGTTATAAGTTGTATAACATTGGTTTTATTAATTGTTGGGGCTATTTCTCTTCATAAAGATACTAGTCAGAGTTTTAGTGATGCTGGTTATGTGTTATCTACTACTAAAAAGCAAAATGCTAAGTATTATTTTACAGCAAATACTAAGTATAAAGATAATGCTGATAATAAGGTAAGCTTTAAAGATGAGAAAAATAAATCAGTAACAGTAGATCCTACTAGTTTTGTTCATTATAATGATGGTTCAATTGGTTATTTAACTAGAGGTGCATTAGTTAATTTGGATGAAGTTAATTCATCAATAATTTCTTATTATAATGTTAATAGAGATAATTTAATAGAAAAAGATAATAATAAATATAATGTAAAGAGTAATGGTAAAGATATAAATGTTAGTGCTTTTGTTGGTAGAATAAGCGATAAAAAATATATCATAGCAGGTTCTAATTTATCTTTAGAAATTCCTAATAAACAAGATAAAGTGACTGGAGATTATTTTGAGGTGTTGTTTATAGAAAATGGAATTGTAAAGATAGATAATAAGGATGTTAGTTTTCAAGTAACAGCTCAAGATAGTAATATATATGTTAATAATAATATTATTATTAATTTGGGTAATCAAAAGATTTATTATGATGGTAGTGCTAAAATGTTATTATCACAAATTACTATTAATGGTAATGAAAATATTGATTTAGATGTAAACAATAAAAACGGTAGTGGTGGGGATGGTAACGGAAGTGGCAATGGTTCTGGAAGTGGTTCTGGAAATGGAACTGGTACAGGAGGAGGTACTACAACTATAACAACTAGTGATGGTGCTGGAGGAGATGGAGACGGTACTGGAGAAGGTACTAGTAGTGGTGATGGAGCTTCTACAGATGGAATAGAAAATGGTACTGATAGTGATACTAATACAACTGGTGATGGTACAGGAGACGGAACTGGTAGTAATGATGGTTCTGGAAGTGGTTCTGGAAGTGGTACAGGAGGTAAGGTTGTTTCTACTTCAGCCAAGGTTGAGCTTATAAGTGCAGATGTTACTTCAACTACAATTGATTTAGCAATGCAATTAAATAATGCTTCTGCTTTAACAGGAACTTTAGTAGCACAATTAACTAATATTCAAAGTGGAGAGAAAGAGACTCCAATATCTATTCCAGCAGTAAATGGAACTTTTAAGGTAACTAAAGTTGCACTTCACCCTGATACAGAATATAATTTAACTATTATTGAAACAGATACTAAGAGTGATAAACAATATTTTCAGAAAACTTTTAAGACTAAGAAACTAGGGATTAGTCTGGAAAAACAATATGCAACAGATACTTCTTTAGCATATGATATTAATTTTGATGAAAATTCAGAGGTTGAGAAAGTAAAAGTAAGTATATATGATAATAATGGGGCTAATGATGGAATAAGTCCTAATACATTTATAGTATCTAAGACAGACTTGAATAAAACAATAGAATTTATTGGGTTGAATTCTAATAGTAGTTATTCTGTAAATGTAGAGACTATTTGGATAGGTAATGTAGCATATACAGATCTTTATACGATAAATAGAATAGATACAACTTTAACTAAAACGCCAACTTTATCAAATATAGAGGTAAAAGCTAATGCTGAAGAAGTTAAGTTTAATATAAAAATTGGTAAAATTGATGATCCAGATAATAGTATATCCGCTTATATTTATAAAATTTATAAGGCTGATTCTATAGGGTTAGATAATAAAGAGGAACCAGAACTTGTTTATACAACAACTAAAAATGATAGTGATCCTTTAGAATTAAATTTAAATGAAATAGAAGAATTGAAAACAGGGGTTGATTATCGATGTAAAGTAATTGCACAGTATTATGATAATGAAATGGTAAGAGAATCAGAGTCTGATTATAGTGGTAACTTTTTGATAAAGAGTAAGCCAAATGTATCTTTTAAGCAAGAGACTGCTACTATGAATAAGATAATTGGAACATTGGCTTTAACAGATGCAAATTGTAGTGTTCCAGTAAATGGTCGTAGCTGTTTAAACGAAAAAAATAATTTTATATTAAGATATTATAAATTAGGGGATGATGAGACATCAGAAAATGATATGCAAATATCTTTTAATCCTAATTCTCTCGATTATAAATTAACAATGAGTAATTTGTCGTCAGATACAACTTATATTGTTAAAGTTTATGGTAATTATTATGATGATGATAATAATTTACATACTAATGTGCAAATTGGTGATCCTTTCTATGTAAAAACTGATGAGAGTGAAAACTTAAAATTAAAGATTATTGGTGATAATAAAAGTGGTACTAATAAAGATGGAACAAGTAATCCTGCTAATGTGGTAACTTTTGATGCTGTCTTAAGTAAACCACAGGATTCAAATATTAATGAAGAGGTATCTAGTATATCATTAAAGTTATATAGTGGTAGCTATAATGTTGCTGATAAGCTAATTGGTAGTTATACTATTAAAGATAAGGCTACTATTGAAGACTTCTTTAGTAGTTATACAATTACAAATACTAAATTTATAAATGAAAAGTTAGGAGCTTTAGATAGTCTTCAAAAAATGATTCAAATAACAGCTAATTCAACTAATACTTTAAATGGAACTTATACAGTTGAGATAGATAAGGTATTAGATTCAACGGGGAAGAATGAGATAAAAGTTGAAGATAATATTTATACATTTAAGCTAACACCTAGTTATTATTTGGATTCTAGAATTGAAACAAATCAAAGTTATAAATATATAAATGTGACAAAGATAATGAAGAAAGATTTATCTGAAGAAGAGTATGCAACACTAGCGAAAACTATTAAAAATTTAGATGAATTAAATGATGATACAGTAGTTGGGGTAACTATTGAAAATAGTATAAGTGACTCTTTTGTTGATTCGGCTTTTACTTATGAGAAAGTTATTGTAGATTATGTTATATATAATTCTACAACTAAGAGAGAAATAAAGAGAGAGTCAGTTGATATGGGAAATAAATATCAGCCAAAAAGTAGAACGATATATTTAGATGCAACTGAACTTGATGATGGAAAGAAGTATTTTACAAGAGGGTATGATTATAAAATAAGTTATGAATTGAATTTTAAGACAGAATCTGGAGATAATCCTACATATACTAATAAAGCTTTTGAAAGTACTCAAAGTATAGAAAGGCAAATGCCTATTATTACGCAATATGTATCTAATAGTACTACTAGTAGTGTAACGTATAGATATAGTATAAAAGATATTGATGAAGCTTTGTATGATAAAAAAATGTATTATACAACAACTAAAAATACAGATTATAATAGTTCTAGTGATGAATTAGTAGTAGATGGTGAATATCATGATGTAGTAATACCACTAACAGAAAGAGATAATTATTCAGTATATATAAATACTAAAAATACTAAGGGAAAAAATACTTATACGGAGATAGCAAAATCAGAGTTTGAATCAAATTATGAGTATGGAAATGAAAAATTGTATGATTTAGTTAATGATAATGATAATACATTAAAAATTAAATTTAAAAATAATGATATTACTAATAGAGCTGTAGCTTATAAGGTTGTTATAAAGGCAAAGGATAGTAGTAGTATAGCTCCATATACAAGATATTTCTTAGCATCAAAATTATTAGAAGAAGAACAAACGACTAGTGATGAGTCTGAAACTCCTGCTAAAATAAAGTATATAAGTATAGATTATGCTAATATAAATAAGTTTATGGGACATAATTTAGAGGTTGCTGTAACAGATTATTATGATACAGGTTTAGTAGGAATAAATCAGAAATTTCCAGATGGTTTAGTATTAGAAAATAAGGAAAAAGGTAAATACTTAAATATTTATAATGCTGGTTCTGATGTTGAATCAACTACTGAAGAACTTGCAAGTTTAGATGGAATATATATGTTAAGAGAAAGTTATGAACAAGATTCAGATAATATCTTTATTTATAACTATTTAGAAAATACTAAGAATTATAAGCCATTAGATGGTGTTCTAAGTTATGGTAGTGATAACTTGGCTAGTAATATTGGTATAAGATATAATTTATCAATGACAAGAAATGGATTAGTATTTAATTATGAATCAAAGGATTACGAGGGATATAATTTAAAGAAATTAAGAGCAGTATCATTGAATACTTCTAGTAATCAATATAGATTTAATAGTATTACTCCTAGAATAAGTGTAGATACATCAAAAAGTACTATTAATAGTATAAAATTAGATATAAAATCATCTGGTATATATGGTCAATTTACTAAGAATGGACAGCCACATAATAAGTATTATATAGATATTTATAGTGATGCTGAACTAACTAATAAACTTACAACTTTGACTAGTGATTTAACAATAAAAGATGGTCAAGCTACATCAGATATTGTTGAATATAAAAATTTAAAGCCTGATACATCATATTATGTTACTATTTCAGCATATCTTGATGGTAAATTAACAAGACTTTATGATATTGATTCTAAAAGTGGTTATGTATTAAAAACTTATGAGGCTAAAACTTTATCAGCAGAAAATATTTTGGAGAAGATAACATTCTCTGTTAATCCAGTAGAATATGCTGGAGAATCATCAAAAAAAGAATTAAAGTGGCGTTTAAAGTTTAGAAATACAGAAAATTATAAAGTTAGATTTGAATTATATGATAAAGATGATAAACAAGTTAATTTTGATGGAACTGAGGCAACTAAATGTAATACTAGTTCAAATGGTACATCTACTAATGCTTATGTTAATGGTTGTTATATTCAAGTTGATAAAAGCAATATAGCAGATATTAATAATAAAAATCAGATTTATAATTTTACAGGTGATAATTTTGTATTTGGTGGCTCATATTATAAATTAATTGTTTATGCAGTTCCATTTACAAATGGTAATTATCAGGAAGATGATAAAATTATTTTGTATCAAAATGATTCTTTATCATCAACACAAGATACAACTATTGTTGGAAAAACTGGTTATTATATAACTATTCCTACATTAGAAGAAGCAACTTTTGACTTAAATAATACTTTAGTTTCTGGATATCGAGGCACCGATAATAATGGTGAGTATTATATTGAATTTACACCTACAGTAAATGATTTAAGTAAAGTAATAAAGTATGGTAAATATCAAGTTAATATAAAGGATTCAGCAGGAAAGTCTGTTAATAAAGATCCTATAGATGTTGATGTAAATAGCATTAATAAAAAAATAACTTTTTCTGGCCTATCAGCAAATACTTTGTATTATATTGAACTTTCATATCAAACATATCGTAATAATAATGGCTTAACAGAAGATGAAAAGATAAATTCAACACCATTTACAGATTTCATTTATACACCAGTTGATGCTGGAATAACACTAGGTACAATAACAGCACAACAGAATGGTAATAAAAAAGTAATATTAGCATATAATGGTGCTTCAAATATGACCAATAATATAAAAAAGGTTGAATATACAATATCTCAAAAAGGAAGTAGTAGTAAGGTTCATGGTGAATATCAAATAACTTTAGATAATCCAAATATATTTGAAATATCTGCTGATAAAACGCCAAAACTTACTTTAGATTTTACAGATAATAATAATGGCTTTTCATTAAAAGCTGGTAATACTTATATAATATCAACAAAATATTGGTATGAAGAAAATGGTAAGTTAGTGCCATTAAAAGATAAAGTTACAGATAATGATACATTTACAGCAATATTAAACTTGTAATTAGGAGGAAGAAATAATGAGAAAATATAATAGTAAGACCAAGAGAACTATAATAATAATATTATTAATATTTGTAGTATTTATTGTTATATTTTCTCTGTTTTTAAAAAGATATACTGAGGTAAAAAAGACGGCGTATACAGTTTCTGCTGGATCAATATTATTTGATAGTGAACAAAATAAGATAACTACTAAGAGTGATGGAACTATTAAAGTAAAATGGGGTGGAGATTATTACTTAACCTATGAGAAGAAGAATTATAATTTAAGTAAGCATGCTGTTGTATATAATAGTAATACTGGAGATATAGCACTATATGGAAAATTTTATGAGGTAAATAAGAATGGTAAGGTTTCTGTTAAAAAGAATGAGACTAAAGTAAAGAGTTCTGTTATATCAAAATTTTATAAATTAGAAGATAGAAAATACTTGATAGTTGATAGGACTATTGAAGCTGTAAATTCTTCTTTAGTAACAAGTAACTATTTGATTGTAAATTTAGATAAGTCTGGTAATGCTACTTTAATTAATGATAAGGTCAGTTTAAAAACTATAACGCCTACTAAATTAAGAACGTCAGCTTATACTTTTGATATTGCCAATGAATTACTTAACTTTGGAGGCGATGATATAAAGCTAAAGAAAATTATTGGAAGTACAAATAAGTATGATGAAGATACTTATGATTTAAATTCTGATAGTACAAAGACTACTGATGGTAGTAATTCATCTAAATCTAATGGAAAAGGTAATGGAACTGGTAGTGGTTCAGGTACTGGAGGAAACGGAAAAGGTGCTGGTGGTAATGGAACTGGCACAGGCGATGGTACTGGAACTGGTGGTAATGGTTCGGGTATTGGAGGCTCTGGCAGTGGTGGAGGATCAGGTGCTGGTGGAAATGGAAATGGTACTGGTGGAAATGGTTCATCTGGTGGTCAAAATTCTCAAGGCTCTAATACTAATAGTAATGGTACTACTAAAGATAATAATTCTGATTATAATAATAATTATGATAGCGGTATATCTGATGAGACAGTTGATAAGATAATTAAGGCAACAAAGAATACTTCTGTAATAAGAGTTAATTCAAATATTAATTCAATTTCTGTAGATTATGTAGTATATGATCCAGATAATGAATATAAAAGTGTATATGTTGAGGTAGAAAATACTAGTACAAATCAGGTAAGTACAATATATTTATCTAAGACAGATACGAATATTTTGATAGATAATTTAACACCAAATGTTTATTATAATTTAACTTTTAAATATAGTTATAAAGAAAATAGTCAAACTAAAGAATATACATTTGATAATTTTGGTATTCATACAGTAATACCATCAATATATTTAACTGCTACAAAGGTTGTTGATAATAAAGTATATTATAAAATAACTTTAGATAATAAATATAATATTTTAGGAGGAGCAGTTAATTTATTGGTAAATGGTCAAATAACAAAAAGTGCTAGTATAGCCCCTAAAGGGACAACAGCCCAAATTAGTGGAAGTGATTGTTATTTTGATTTATCAGATTTAAAATTAAATAAAAAGAATAATAATGTAATAACTTTAAAATTAATATCATTAAGTTTTAATACTTATACAATTAATCCAGGTACTACTTATAAGTTTAAATATTAGGAGGAATTATGAAGGTAATAGATAAAATAGTAAAATTTTTAAAAGAAAATTATAAATTAATTATTCCTATATCTTTAATGGTAGTTATTTTCATAGCATTCCTAGTATACTATAAAATATCTATATTAGATAATTATAGAGAATATAAAGAAGAAAATGTGTATCAATATTTTTATGGTAAAAGATATGATTATAAGGCTAAAATTGGAGTTAATAGAAAAAAAGAGATTGTTGAATTATCGACAACTGATTATGATATAACTTTTGATTCTACACCAATATATTATAAAAATAAAGATGTAGTTGTTTTTCCAAGTAATATGAGTGTAGTTATGCCTACATTAAATTGTTCTGAGTACTTAGCTTCTAAGTATTCTAGTATAACTAAACTTAAAGATAATTATATATTAAAAACTAAAAAATATGATAGTAAATTGGGACGCTATTTTCTATATGATGGTAAAGATTTATATTTCTTTTTAGATGAAGTTAAAATCTCAGTAGGAGATAAAGAAATAACATTAAGTCCTATGTCATATGTAGTTGTAACATCTACTACATTGTCGTATTACGATAAAAAAACAGATACTTATAAAACTATATCTGATTTAAATGGTGATAGTGTAGCAGAGGGTGAATATTATAAGATAAATTTGACTACAGATCAAATAGATTATTATGGAGATGAAGTTATTTTAACTTCTAAAATAGATGAATTAAATACTATTGATATGAAAGGTGATAAATAGTTAATAAATCAACACCAATATATTTTGGTGTTTTTTGTGTAGAGTAATATTTTTATACGCAAAAATAGTTATGTAAAGAGGATTTGATATAGGTCATTTTGTAGCTCTTTACATTGACAATAAAATTAAATTTTGCTATACTTTTAATAGAATATGGATAGGTCCATACAGGAGAATGGAGATGATTTTTATGGAGACAGTAGAGGCAGCTATAGCAACAAGTATTGGAATAATGTTAGGTCTTGCTTTTTTAGGCCTTGGAATAGGAGTAGGTTTGTTAGGAGGAAGAGTGGCTGAGGCAGTTGGGAGAAATCCAGAAACAAAAAATGATGTTGTTCACTCAATAATGACAATATTAATAATAACTTCAGTATTCTTGTTATTTTTATTTATTTTTTGTTTCTTCTTATTATTCTATAATCCATTTATTTCTTGATTATTTAGGATATAATATTTATGACATATTTATTTATAATAGCATGTCTTGTGATATGTTTGCTTGTTTTTCTTATGTTTTTAATACTGAAAAAAACAGTCAAGAAAATAAATACACAAACAAGATTATATTTTGTTGATAAATCACAAGAATATGATTATTTAATTAAACAAAAAGTAGATAAACTTAATCAATTAGATAAAGAAATTAAGGAAAAAGAAGCTAATAAAAAGGAAACGGTTATAAGTAATAATAAGCAAAGCTATGATTTTGATTATAGTATTATAAATTTATTAAATAATACAGAATATCAAAATAGAAATATATTTGAATTAAATAAAGAGATAGATAATAAATTTTCAATTGATTATATTTCTTTGATAAAAAAATTTGTAACATTAACAAAGAGTGCTGATAATCAATATAGTTTTTGTAATAATATAAAAAAGAAATTTACTAGTGATATGGTATATAAATTGAAAATAATGTCTGATTTGGAATTAAATGATTATCTAAAAAAGACATTAAGTGGTGATGAGTATAAAATATATAAATTGTTTACAGAGACAAATACTAAGCCTAATATAGATAATTTTATAAATTATTTAAATGAATTAATAGATTTAAATAATCCATTAATTGTGGTGTATGTAGGAGATAAGAATGAAAATTATGATTATTTAAGTGATAACATTAAAACTATATATTCAACAGATATTTATAAAGGTATAAAGATAAAATATCAAAATAAAATTTATGATTATAGTCTAAATGAAAGGAATGTATAACATGAATGATAAATTTAATGATAATATAGATAAAGCTATATCAGATATAGAGGCTAATAAAAATGTTTATCCAACTGGTAGAGTTACAAAAGTTAATAATTATAATGTGGAGGTAACTGGATTAAATGATGTAGCTTTTTATGAAGCTGTTAGTATATCTGATAAGGCAGATGGATATGTAATGGGAATATATCCTAATAAAATTATTATATCTTTAGTAAATATCACGAAGGATATAGTACCAGGTGATATAGTTTATGCTCTAAAGAAAGAATTTAAATGTAAGTTTAGTATGGATTCAATGGGTAAAGTTATTGATATTTTTGGTAATGATTTAATTGCTGGTAAAAAATTTGAAAAGACAGTAGATGTAACTTTAGAGAATAAAACAATTCCTATTATGGATAGAACTGCAGTTAATAGAGAATTTTTGACTGGTATATCTGGTATTGATTTGATGTATCCAATAGGAAAAGGTCAAAGACAGTTGATAATAGGAGATAAGAAGACTGGAAAGACACAAATAGCACTTGATGCTATTGTAAATCAAAAGGGAAAAAAAGTTATTTGTATATATGTTGCAATAGGTAAAACTAAAAAGGAAGTAAAAGATATTTATTATGAATTGACTAAAAGAGGTGCAGCTAGCTATACGATAATAATAGCTTCATTTAATGATGAGTTACCTACTAGAACTTATTTAACTCCGTATGCAGCAACATCTATTGCAGAATCTTTTATGATGCAAAAGTATGATGTTTTAGTAGTTTTTGATGATTTAAAAAAACATGCTGATGTATATCGTGAAATAAGTCTTATGAGTAAGAAAACTCCTGGTCGTGATGCTTATCCATCAGACATATTTTATACACATTCAAGATTATTAGAAAAAGGGGCACAGCACGTTGGTGGAGGCTCTATTACTATGTTTCCAATAGTTGAAACAAAAAGTTCAGATATAACAGATTATATTTCTACAAATATTATCTCAATATGTGATGGACAATTAGTATTATCTTCTAAAAACTTTGCTAAGGGTGAGAAACCTGCGATAGATTATGGATTATCAGTATCAAGACTAGGTGGTAACGTACAAACATCTGATATGAAAAAAGTTGGTAGTAAATTAAGAAGAGAGCTATTATCATACTTGGAAGTAAGAGAAGTTTATGAACTGGCTAATATTGATGAGATGAGTAAAGAACTTCAAAAGAAAATGAAAGATGGTAAAGTAATGTTAAATAAATTAAAACAATATAAATTTAGTCCAAGAACAAAGGAAGAAATGAAACAAGATTTTAATTTTATATTTGATGATAATGCCAATAAAAATACAAGTCAAGCTAAAGATGATGGAAGTAAGCAAGAACAATCAGCTACACAAGAAGAACAAAAGGAAAAATAAAGTGAGGTGCTAGAATGATAGTAGGTAAGATTATATCAATTTTTGATATTAGTATTGAAATAGTTTTAAGCGATAATAGTATTAAAGTTGGTGATATATTAGAGGTACAAAATAATTCTAATTATAGATTTGAAGTAGTAGAAATTACAAATACAACTGCTACTTGTATAAGTCTAGAAACTACTAGGGGACTTAGAAAAGGTGAAGAAGTAGTTTTAGTATCTCATGGAATTCATGTAGAATATTCAGATAAAGTTTTAGGAAGAATATTTAATTCATATGGTAAATCTATTGATAAAGAAGAGTTTAATAGTGAAAAAACTGCTAGAGTAGATCATCCTACAACTACATTAAAAGAATTAAATATTGAATCTCAAATATTATGGACTGGAATAAAGGTAATAGATTTCTTTGCACCTCTTCAAAAAGGATTTAAAATGGGATTATTAGGAGGAGCTGGAGTAGGTAAAACAGTATTAATAAAAGAGTTAATTCATAATGTATATACTTCATTAAATTCTAATGCTGTATTTACTGGTATAGGAGAACGTTCTAGAGAGGGACAAGAACTTTATTCTGAAATGAAAGAATCAAACTTGTTGGATAAAATGTCGATGGTATATGGACAAATGGGGGATAATCCAGTATCACGTAGTAAGGCTGTATATTCTGGACTAACTATTTCTGAATATTTAAGAGATGAAAAAAAACAAGATGTTTTATTATTTATTGATAATATCTATCGTTTTATTCAAGCTAAGGCTGAGATTGCAACGGAGTTAAAACAAATATTAATAGGTAATGGATATCCTGCTGATATGGCTAGTGAAATGAGTAAAATAGAAGAAAGAATAAACTCTAATCAAAATGGTTCTATTACCTCTGTTCAAGCTATATATATACCAGCAGATGATTTAACTGATGAATCAGTACAAACTATAATGTCTTATATGGATGGACAAATAGTATTAGATAGAAAAATAGCTGAGTTAGGTATTTATCCAGCTATAGATGTATTTAATTCAACTAGTAAATTAGTTGATATTGAAAAAATTGGTGAAAGACATTATAACTTAGTTGAACAAGTTTTAAAAACATTAACAAGATATAATGAATTAGAGGAAATAATAACAGTACTTGGTATTGAGGAATTATCTGAGGAGGATAAAGGTATATTTTATAGAGCTAGAAAACTTAGAAATTATTTTTCACAGCCGATGTTTGTAGCGGAGCCTTATACAGGAATACCAGGAGAATTTGTAAAAATTGAAGATATTCTTATAGATGTAGAAAATATATTATCAGGAAAATATGATGATATAGATGAAAGTAAATTTTTATTTATAGGAAAATATCATGAATAGTAGTGATATAAAGGTTAGAGTCTTTGATATGGAAGACGGTTTATTAGAATATGAGAATATCAAGAGTGTAAGAATAGTAAGTAAGGATTATAATTTATTAATAATGAAAGATTATATGCCGATAATAGGAGAAATAAATGGAAATGTTGATATTATAGGCCAAGATACAAATATTTCATTTAAAAAAATAAAAGCTTTTTATACAAATAATAATAATATATTTAATTTAATGATAGAGGAATAATGAAAAATATAAATATAATGAATGGCCTAGTAAACTTTTCTGCTGTTGCTTTATTATTTCTCTTAATAATCTTTATAGTTTTTACACTATTCTGCAAAAAATTTAAGTTTAATAAAAAAAATATCGAATTATATGGTTTGTTTTTAAATTTGGATACAAAATCTCTAATAGCAATTTCTGCTATGACTATTCATTATTTATTTTTAGTGTGGTGTACTATAACATTTGAAGGATTAAATGTTATATATGTATCTTTTATATTTATTTTAGTTTTAATAAGTGATGTAGCATTAGATGATTTTAAAAAACTTGGAATAGATATAGGGCTTAATATAATAAATTGTGGAGCAATTCAGCTTATATATATAATTTATAATTATTTAACTAAAGAAGTCTTCTCTTATATTTTATTAGTGGTTTTAATTTTATTAATTTTATTTGTATTCTTATATTTTACCTATAATTTCTTAAGGCAGATAAATAATAGTGTTATAAAGCATAAGTATGTAAATAAGAATAAATATAAAATTTAAGGAGGAAATTATGAGTAGCATAAAAAATGTTGTAAAAGTAATGAATTTCCACTCTTTACTTAGGGTAGATAAAGCTAGAAAAAAGGCTGAAAAATATTTAAGTGTAGGTGAAGAAATCACTAAAATTTTAACAGAGATATTATATAATAAAAATTTGGTATTGGATAAACAAATATTGATGCCTGATAAAACAAAACCTATTTTAGATATTTATATTGCGAATGATTATGGTTATTGTGGTGATTTTAATTCATCTGTTAGAAGAGCTATAATGAAAAATATTGATAATTATAAGATAATTATAGGAAGTAAGATAGTTTATAAAGATAATAAAACAGTTTTAAAGTTAGAAAAAGATTTATTCAATCAAGAATTTACTCAAATAAGACATTATATTGAGAAGTCTTTGCTAGATATGTCTTATAGAGAAATAAATATTTATTATAATCATTATTATACTTCTACAACATTTGAATTTAAAAAAGTTAATGTTTTTCCTCTAGAATTTAAAGGTGAATATTATTCAGGAGTAGATTATACTGCAGAGACAAATTTACAAAATATGTTAAAGAGTTTAGTGGCGTTTTATATATGCTATCAGTTAAAGATGTGTGAATGTATAAGTGAGGCTGCTGAGAACTTGAATAGGAATCAAATTACTAGTATGGCTCTTGATAAAATAGAAGAAAAAGAGGAAGAAAAAAGAAATCAATATTTAAGAAAAAGGAATGAAGAAGCTTGTTTTAAAAATGTAGAGAATTATAAGAAAATTATTCAAATAGGTGATAATAATGGATAAAGAAAAAGAGAATGTTACTAATCAAACATTGATTCAGAAGATAAAGCAAGTTCAAGAGGAATTACCTAATATAACATTACCTAATATGGGAATTATAACTAATGAGAAAAAAATTGAGATAAATAGTCAGGATTATATACAACATAAGGCTGTTAGGGAGGATTAATTATGTTAAATAGAAGAGGTCAAACACTAGTAGAATATGTTTTAATAATTTCGCTAGTTACAGTAATTGCGATAGCTGCAGTTAGAATTTTTGGAGGTTATCTAAAAGATTCTGTTACTAAAATGAGTTGTTCCATGATTGGAAAGGAATATGTTGAGACAAAAGTAGTAGGAGAGGCATATTGTGCTGGTGATGAAGATAGAATGTTTAAATAATGGAGATACAGAAACTTTAAACATCTTGTTGACAAAATAATTAATTAATAGTAAAATAAATACCCAAACAAGGGGGTATTTTATTATGGATAAAGATGTAAAAGCACTAATATGTGATATAATATTACTGTTATTAATTATGGTAATATCTATTCCTATATGTGTAAATGCAAGTCGTGATTATAATAAGAAGAAGTATGTTTTACAATCTGATAATAATATAAGTGTAAGTATATCAAATGAAAATTCTAACTTTTTTGTTAACATATATAATTATAATTCTAGATCTAAAACAGTAAATTTGATTTTAAAGACAAGTAAATTTTCTAATAATTATAATATAACTTTAGATGATAAGTTTTATAATTTAGATGAGATTGCTAGAATAGAAGATGATAATTATTATTATTTTTATCTTGGAAGCTACAAAATAAAAAAACATAAACAAATAAAGTTTGATCTTAACTTAATGGGTGATGAAGTTTATGATGATAGTATTCAATATAGTTTTTTAACAGAAGCATTAAATTAAAAAAGCGTTTATTTTAAGCGCTTTTTTTCTCTTTGGTTTTAATATTCATAATGATTGGCAATATAATAGGAACTCTGCCTGTTTTATTTGATAAGAATGGCATTAATCCATTGATAATTTCTTGCTTTAAGTCACCATAAGTGACGTTTTTGTTTTTTAATTTGTTGTTGATTATGTAAGATGATGTTTTTTCTATTTGCTTTATTAGAATTTCGTTTTCGTTAACTAAGATATATCCTCTAGTAGTAACCATTGGTGTTGCTAACAATTTTTTGTTATCAAAATCAACGTTTGCAATAACTACCAATATTCCATTTGATGACATTAATTTTCTATCCTTTATTACTACATTACCTACATCACCAATTCTAGAACCATCAACATATACATCACCAGCAGTGATTTTTCCTCCTCTGGTAATTTTGTTTTTGGAGATATTTAAAACATCACCATTTTCTAGGATAAAGGTATTTTCTTTTGGAATATTACATAGAACAGCTAGATCACAATGTTTTTTTAACATTCTATATTCACCGTGATATGGTGCAAAGTATTCTGGTTTGAATAGTCTAATCATTAATTTTAATTCATCTTGATTAGCATGGCCAGAAGAGTGAATTTCATTAGTGGAATTTGTGTATACTTTAACGCCTTTTAAATATAGTTTGTTTATTGTTTTAGCAACACTAGCAGCATTTCCAGGAATAGGAGATGATGAGAATATTACTGTGTCATTTGGCATAAGCTTAATTTGTTTGTGACTACCATTAGCAATTCTTGATAAAGCAGCTAATGGTTCTCCTTGACTTCCTGTACAAAGTAAGCAAATTTGTGATGGCTTTAATTTATTGGCTTCATCTGGTGTTACAATAATTTTTTTATCTTTTATGTAGCCACATTTTATTGCAATATCAATAGATGTGTCCATACTTCTTCCAAATAGAGCAACTTTTCTTTTATTTTTTCGACAAATCTCAATAATGTGTTTTAATCTGTATATATTTGATGCAAAAGTTGCTAATATAATACGATTATTTTTTTCATTAGTAAATATTTCACTTAAGTTATCATCAACGATAGATTCACTGACAGAAGTTCCTTTTACTGTAGCATTAGTAGAATCACTCATTAAAAGCTTAACCCCTTTTTCTCCTATTTTAGCCATTTTATGTAAATTAGACATAGGACCTATAGGTGTTAAGTCCATCTTAAAGTCTCCTGTCATAACAACTGTTCCGTTAGGAGTGTCAATAGCAATACCATGTGAATCTGGTATTGAATGGGTAGTTCTAAAAAATTCTATATTAAAGTATTTGGTTTTTATTTTTGTACTTTCATTGTAAACATATAAGTTTTTATATTTTATATTTCTTTCTTCTAATTTTTTATCGATTAAAGCTTTGGCTTGAGCAGGAGCGAATATCTTAGGGATATTTACTGTTTGCAGTAGAAATGGAATACTTCCTATATGATCTTCATGTCCATGAGTTATAAGTAAAGCTTTAATTTTATTTTCATTCTCTTTTAAAAAAGAGTAATCAGGAATAACATAATCAATTCCTAGTAAATCATCTTCTGGAAACATAACTCCAGAATCAACAATAATTATTTCATTTTTATGCATTATACAATACATATTTTTACCAACTTCGCCTAGTCCACCTAGAGCGAATACTTGCGTGTTAACTTCTTCTTTCATTTAAACTTCCTTTCTATAAATTAATAATTAACCGTTTACAAAAATAAAAAATCTTTTAGAAAAGTTCCACTAATAAAATGATTATACTATAAATTAATTTAAATTTCAAGTAGCTACTTGAATTTTGGAGTATTATATATTATAATTGAAGTAATAATAAGGAAAGAGGTGTCAAGAATGACATTAAATGGAGCAAATAAGTTTAGTGAAAATCAAAATTATGAAATTTATACAATGAATAGCCAAGATACAGGAAGATGTGCTGTTGTACTTCCTAAAAATTTGAATAATGGAATATCTATGTTAGTTGATCTTAATATGAAGTCTAATTTTGATGATTTAATTAATAATGTTATTACTAAAGATGATTTAATTGGTAAAATAAATGAAGAATATGATAAGATATCAAAAAAATATCCTTCTGGAGTAATTATGTTTCCTATGTTGGATAGAGGTGTTTTAGCTGATATAATTAGTAGTAATGATAAACAAAAAATGATAGATGAAACTAAAAAAATTAGTGGTGTTACTAGTGTAATATATAGTGATTTAACAGCTTCTGGAATAGAGAAGAGTAGAATTAATCAAAAACTTATAATTATTGAAAAAAATGATATAGATATAAAATTTGTAAATTGGCTGAAAGAACAAATGCCAAGTTTTGTTGATGGAATAGATTATCAACAGTTAACTGTGGAAAAACCAGCAAATAATGATCCATTTGCTAATATTAATCCTTTTACTGGAGAGGCTACTAATGTAGAAGAGAAGAAAGCACCAGCAAATGATATTTTTGGACCAAGTACTGTGGAACCACCTAAAGAAGAAGTTAATAAAAATGATATTTTTGCATCTAATTCTGAACCAACTTCAAATGATGTTTTTGAACCTAAACCAGTGCAAGATGTTAATTTAAATAGTAATTCCAATCAAGATAGTTCATTAGCTGATCCTAAGATAGTTCCAGTTGAAGTTTCAAAGAATGATGAAAATAATGCTAGTAGCACTAATGAGGTAGAAAACGCAATAGATAAAAAGAGTGGAGGATTTGCTAATTTATTAATTCTTTTAGTTATTCTTACAGTTGTAACAGTTGTTAGTATTCAATTAGGAAAATTTTTATATAATACATTTGGAGCATAAAAATAAAAATGATTTAATTTTTGATGTGATTGTTGTTTCGCTAGTATTTATGAAACATAATCATATCTTTTTTAAATCATTTTTCTTTAACTTTATTAGAAGCTAATTTTTTTATTGGAATAATCTTATAAACCAGTTATTACATATGTATAGATTAACAATGTAAGTGGTAATAATAATTATAAAGAATATAACAAAATCATTTTTTAATTTGAATAATATTTTCTTTAAAATTACAAGTAATGATAATAATTCCATTAATAAGAATAGAATTACTTGAAGTCTTAAATTGGTGAAACCAAACTTTTCTATGTATAAGAACATTCTGTAGTATGAATTAAATATTAAAAGAATAGAAAATATTATTAATGATAAAGTTAAGCCTTTAATAATTTTATTGTTATTTATTAAATCTGTTTTGTATAGTAAGAATAATATTATAGAGAAATTTATTATAGTAACAAATAATAGTTGGAAAAATCCTTCTCTTGCATAACTAGAATAGATGTATCCATTTGGTATTTTAAGAAAATTACCACATAATTTGGAAATTTCTGATATAAGAAATAGAATGAATACAAGATTGATGGTTGCTAACATAGAAGTAATCATAGTGCTATTTGGCTCTATTTTATTATTCTTTTTGTTGTCTGTTTGTTTAAAGTTAAGTATATTAATTCCTATAGAAAAGAGTATTACAAAGAAGATTATAATCCATGTGATGGTACCTATATCTAGTATGCTAGAGGTGAATAATTTTACATTGTATAAGAATTTTCCAAAGTAATCATCAGCACTGCTTAATAGGGCTAAGATGACAGAACTTAGAATTATTCCTATAAAAATTCCTATAATACTATTAATGATTTTCTCGTTTTTCTTTTTAGAATTATCAAGTTTTATGTACTTTAGATTACTTCCTAAGTTTTTAGGAAATAAATTGAATACTAATGGAATATTTTGAAGGGTTAATTTGTAATTTTTATCTATTAACATAAATAAATATATTGAAATTAAGATTGGTAATATAAAAACGTTAATTATTTTATTGTTGCTATCTAATTGTCCATTTAATAAAGATAAAAATATATTACAAATTAATATTAAAATGATGGGTATTAGTAATAAATAGGCTTTTTTATTTAAGTTTTTGTTTTTTGCTACTAAAATAGAACTTGATAAGGTAATTACAAGAAATGGAAACATAATTGTTTTAAAGTACCAATTTATATTTAATTTACTGATGATTACTATTAGTATTGCTGATAGTAATGAAACAATTATATTTTTCTTTTTTTGTGAATTAGTCATTTTCTTCCTCCTTATATTCTAAGATATCTCCAGGTTGACAGTTTAATGCTTTGCATATTGCTTCTAAAGTGGAAAATCTTATTGCTTTAGCTTTGTTTGTTTTTAAAATTGAAAGATTTGTGGTCGTAATACCTGTTTTTTCACTTAATTCATTTAATGACATTTTTCTTTTTGCCATTATAACATCTAAATTTACTATAATCATGTTTATATCGTAAACTCCAATTCGCTTTTATATTCTCTTGCTACCTTTATTACTTCTGCTAGAATATAAAAAGAAAGTGACATTAAAAAACTTAGTATTGCAACGACAAAAGAGAGTAATGTTGGAATAAATATAGTTTTAATTATGACTATAAGAAATAATAACATAAAAAGTACTGTCATTATTCGTAGTGATTTTTCAATTTCAATTCTAAAAGGGTTTCCTTTATAGATAATAGTGAATAGGTTTACTAATTTGTATGTAATTCCTAAACAGATAATATAACAAAGATAAAAAGCAAGTTTATAAATAAAATTATGAGTGTTGAAACAATCTACGGATTTATCTTTAAATATATCATATAAGTTAGGTAAAAATAATAAACAGATTATACCTACACATAAAATAACAATTAAGATTATTGATATTATTTTAGCTATTAAATTTTTTTTCATTTTTTCCTCCTTCACTTAAATAATATTCTATTATTTTATAAAAGTCAATATATTTTTTATGATAATCGTAAAAAAATGTAAAGCGTTTGGCATAAAAAAAAGATCTATTATAAGATCTTGTTATTTGACTGCTGCTTTTGATACAAGCTGAGAGTTGTCATATAGTACGCTTAAATGTTTATCAAATTTTTCTAATAGTTTATTATGAATGATGTCAAATTTTTCACATGTTTCTTCATATGTTTTATCAGTGTCTGCATTATTTTTCCAATTATCTATACCTAAAGCAATTTCGAATTGCTCTTTTCTAAAGAATAATCTAAAACATTCAATAGTTCCAATAACATCATCAAGTAAACTTTTATCAGGGAAGTCATCTTTAGTATTAATAACTAACATTTGCATCTTATTTATCATTTGTTCTTGATTTTCTTTTGTAGTATTAATGTAAAAAATATTATCAAGTAATCCAGAAAATAATCTAATAACATCATCACTGTTATTGATTATGCTACCATTATCTTGGATTAAAGCATTAACAAAAAGAGAAGCTTCTTCTTGTTTTTTAATTTCTGTAATTATATCTGCATCTAGTGGATAAGTTGTCTTTTCGCCACAACATTTGCATACTCTTACAATACTGTTTTCGTTAATATTATAACTTCCATATATGTGTCCATTGTTACATTTACTCATATCATATAATTCAATCAGTTATATAACTGAAAGCCTTTCTATTCATATTTATAATACCTTTTATTGAATTAAAAAATAATTACATTTACATTGTATCACAAAAATTTGAATAAGAACATCTTTTCTAGTTTTTTTCTGAAATTAAAAATATATATTAGATAATTTTAATAAAACTATTGTATTTTTTTTTAATAATAAGTATAATTAAATCGTAAGGAAAAAAGAAAGGTTAGACAAAAGGTGAAACAAAATGGATAATACATTTAAGATAACAACACATAATGATAATGAAACAATAGAAGTAGCACAAAATTTAGAATCAGAAAAATTTCCTAATATGGTAATCTGTTTAAATGGGGATTTGGGAAGTGGAAAGACTGTATTTACTAAAGGATTTGCTAGTGCAATGGGAATAGATGAGATAACATCGCCTACTTTTAATATAGTAAAGGAGTATGTTGGTGAATTGCCACTTAATCATATGGATGTGTATAGAACAAATGGTAAGATAGATGATTTGGGAATAGATGAGTATTTTAATAATGGAGGAGTAACTATTATTGAATGGGCAGAAATGATAGAACAATATTTACCAGAGGAAAGATTAGATATAACATTTAAGATTGTTGGTGAAAATAGTAGAGTATTGGTTATTAAACCTCATGGTCAAGAATATATAAAGGTATGTGAAAACGCACTATGATAAGCTTATTTATAGATACATCTTCAAGTGATGTATCTATTGCTATTATTAAAGATAATAAACCACTCTCTATTATTAGTAAAAATATGCCAAATCAACATTCAACATATACAACAAAGTGTATTCATGATGCTTTAGAAGAAGCAAAGTTAAATGCAGAAGATATAGATAAAATAATGATTGTAAATGGACCTGGTTCTTTTACAGGAGTAAGAATTGGAGTAACAATAGCTAAGGTGTATGCTTATCTTTTAAATAAAGATATAATCTGTTTATCATCTTTAAAAATATTAGCATTGGCACAAAAACATGATAATATACTTTCATTAATAGATGCAAGACATGATAATTATTATATTGGTCTTTATGATAAAGATAATAATGAAATTATAAAAGAACAGTTTGCTAATAAAGATTTTATTTTAAAATTAATAAAAGAATATAATCCTATTTGTGTTAGTAATAAAGAATTTTTAATTGATGATATAGAGGTTAGAAAAGTTGATTTAGATATTCCTAAAATAGTTGACTATTATAAAGAAAAGGCTTGTGAGAATTGTCATATGGTAGTACCTAATTATCTAAAACTGCCACAAGCTATGGAGAAGAGATAATGTTAAGAGAGATAGAATGTGTAGATTTAAATAATCCTTTTTTGAAGAGTATAGAGTTTTATGATGGCGATAATGTATTTGGTTATCTTAATTATTCGTTAGTTTATGATAGAATAGAAATTAATGATTTTTTTGTTACTGAAGAAGAAAGACAAAAGGGAATAGGTAAGAAATTGATGAGTTATTTAGTATGTATTGCTATAAATAATCATGTTATAAATATAACTTTAGAGGTAAGAATTAGTAATGAAGTAGCAAGAAACTTGTATAAAAAGTTTGGTTTTAGAGAGGTTGCTCTTAGAAAGTTTTATTATGGTGATGAGGACGGTATATTAATGGAGAAGCAGGTGATGTAAATATGGATATATATTGTTTAGCAATTGAGAGTAGTTGTGATGAAACTAGTATGAGTATAATTAAAAATGGGGAAGAAGAGATAAAGACAGTTGTTTATACGCAAATAGATACGCATAAGAAATATGGTGGAGTAGTGCCAGAAATTGCTAGTAGACAGCATATAGAAAGTATTACTATTGTTTTAAATGAGTTGTTAGAAAATAGTCCTGTAAAATTAGGAGATATAGATATAATAGGAGTAACATATGGTCCTGGTTTGATAGGTTCTTTGCTTATAGGACTACAATGTGCTAAAACGATATCTTTAATAACTAAAAAGCCATTAATACCTGTTCATCATATAGCAGGTCATATATATGCTAATAATTTAGAGAAAAGGTTACAATTTCCTCTAATAGCATTAGTGGTTAGTGGTGGACATACAGAACTTATTTATATGGATGAAGATTATTCTTTTAAAAAGATAGGAGCAACGCTTGATGATGCTGTTGGAGAAGCTTATGATAAAGTTGCTAAAATTTTAGGTTTAGAGTATCCTGGAGGACCTAAAGTTGATAAGCTTGCTAAAATTGGGCATGATACATATAGTTTGCCATATCCACTAGATGATAATACATATAATTTTTCTTTTAGTGGAATAAAAAGTGCTGTTGTCAATTTGGTTCATAATGAAAAGCAGAGAAATAATGAAATTAGAGTTAATGATGTTTGTACAACATTTCAAAATAGGGTAATAAAAGTTATAACTAAAAAAACTATGCATGCTATAAAAGAATATCATGTTAAAAATTTAGTAGTAGCAGGTGGAGTTGCAGCTAATAGTGCTCTTAGGGAAGAGTTAGAAAAATTATGTTATGAGAATGGAATTGCTTTATCAGTGCCTCAGATGAAATATTGTACGGATAATGCTGCTATGATAGGAGCGGCTGCATATTATGCATATAAAAAAGGAATAAAGGCTGATTTAGAATTAGATGCTATGGCAACAGATAGTATTTATAATAGTAAATTTGTTTAAAGAGTAAACATATAGTATAAAAAACAAAAAAAAGTTAAAAATATTAAAAAAGCTCTTGATTTCTTAAAAATAATATTATATAATTAAGAAGTCATTGAGTTATTGCCTGATTAGCTCAGTCGGTAGAGCACTCGGCTGTTAACCGATAGGTCGTAGGTTCGAGTCCTACATCAGGCGCCACTTATGATTGATACAGATTCAAATTTATGAGTCTGTTTTTTTGTTTTATATGATTATTCAATATTTAAAAAAATGCAAATATTAAAGATAATGCAAAATTTTTCTTTTTTTTTTCTTTTTTTTTTGATATAATTTATTTATGTTCTCGTAGCTCAGCTGGATAGAGCAATCGCCTCCTAAGCGATAGGTCATGAGTTCAAATCTCATCGAGAACACCATTTTTTTTAACTAATAGAGCTTATTATATTACGCTCTTTTTTATTATATAAGAATTAATTACTATTGTTTGTAAATAAAAAAACAGATTTAATAAATATTAAATCTGTTTAACTACTTAATGGTGTCCCGCATGAGATTCGAACTCATGACCCTTTGATTAAAAGTCAAATGCTCTACCGA
>ERZ827512.1063-NODE-1063-length-29941-cov-16.907415_pt1 | contig 29941 bp, 34 predicted proteins | sample MGYA00519916_ERZ827512 | MGnify/ENA primary metagenome ERZ827512 (study PRJEB31778, sample SAMEA3449335) | human gut metagenome | biome: human gut; feature: human-associated habitat; material: faeces | place: United Kingdom | collected 2010/2012 ... | reverse complement strand
AACCATTACTAACACGAAGTCTATATTTTTCATTTCCCATATAAAGAATATTTCCTGCCAAATATATTACCTCCTACTTATTAATCCAATCTTGATGGTCTTTTAGCCATTTTGAAAGTTCATCAAATTTGATTTTATTATCTTTACAAAGTTTATACATTTTCTTAGCTTCAGAAGCCCAATTAGAAAATGGTTTATCTACATTAGCAATATTTTTATTTCTTTGTTTCTTGGCATTTTGAGTTTTATATGCATTTCTATATAGCTTTGTTATCTCATCAGATTGAACAGAAAGTTCATAGCCAATATCTCTACAAGTTTTACCATTTCTAAAAACACGAGTACAGTATATTTCATTACTCTTGGTTGTAGGAACAAAATATTTACCACAATTTTTACATTTATTAAATTGAATATTTAAAGCAGCGGCTATATATAAAATGAATAGTAATTGCATATATTTATGATAAAGACAGAATGAGAAGTTTACTAAGAAGTGGAAGAGTTAGAAAAAGAAGCGAAATATTTGCAGATTATATCAATTATTGTAAAGAGTCTGGATATATACACAAAGGTAGAAATAAATTTTATGAAGAAGTGGAATCAACAGGGTTAGTGCAAAAAGGTGTATATAATGGATATGATACGTATATTTTTGATAAATCACTAATAAAATAAAAAATTCACTGAGTGTAGAATACAAATATATAGACAATTTCAGAAAATTTTAGTGGATTTCTTAAAATAAAAAATATATAACTATATAATTTTTATTTGATATAATATGCAAGTATAAAAAATATAAAAAGAAGTATACAAAAATAAAAAACACCACTAAAAGAAAATTATAATTAAGATTACACATATTTTGAGAATGTGTGTAATTTTTTGCACTTTTTACACATATTTGTTGCATATGTGTAAATTTTATATTATAATACACATATGGAGGTGTAAAAAATGAAACATGAATTAAAAAAGTTACCACCAGAAGATAATTTCAGAACAGTAAGAATATTAGAACAATTAGCAAGAACTAATAGAGCACTTGCAGAATTAAAAGGATATGCAAGAACAATACCAAATCAACATATATTAATAAATGCTATAACAATAAATGAAGCGAAAGACAGTAGTGAAATAGAAAATATACTTACTACACATGATGAAATATATAAAGTAATGACTCAAAGTAATTATAAGAGTGAAAGTGCTAAAGAAGTAGTAGATTACAGAAGCGCTATATGGAAAGGCTATAGTTTAGTAAAAGAAAAAGAAATGATAACTACTAATATTTTGGTAGAGATTCAATCAATAATAGAACACAACAATGCAGGAATCAGAAAAATTCCAGGAACAGTTTTAAAGAATTCCAAAACCGGAGAAATTGTATATACTCCACCAGAAACAGAAAAAGAAGTTAGAGAATATTTGAAGAATTTAGAAGAATATATAAATACTGATGATATGATAGATCCTCTAATAAAACTTGCAATTATCCATTATCAATTTGAATCAATTCATCCATTTTATGATGGCAACGGAAGAACAGGAAGAATATTAAATATTTTATATTTAGTATTAAAGGATTTATTAGATAGTCCAATTCTATATTTAAGTAGGTACATTAACGACAATAAACAAACATATTACAAATTATTTAAAGAAGTAAGAGAAACAAATAATTTTGAAGAGTGGATTATATATATATTAATTGGAATTGAAGAAACTGCAGAAGAAACAATGAAATTAATTAAAGACATTCAAGGTGAAATGGAAAAATATAGTGAAGAATTGAAAGAAAAATTGCCTAAGATATATAGTAAGGAACTATTAGAAGGACTATTTTTCGAAGTTTACACAAAAATAAATTATATTGAAAATATATGTGGAGTTACAAGAAAAACGGCAATGTCATATTTAAGTCAATTAGAAGAAGCGGGATTCCTTTCATCAGAAAAAATAGGAAGAGATAGAATATATAAAAATGACAGATTAATTAATCTATTAAAAAAATAAATAAAAGGGTGATGAGATGAATAATTATTTATTCTTAACAAATGAGGGATATACATATCAACTAGATTCAGAGAGCATTGAACCAGATTGTGAAAATTCACAATTGATTGGAATAGCATCTGGTAATACAAAAGAAGAAGCATTCAAGAATTTATTAAAAGAAAAAGAGTATTTGACAGAATTTAATTTTAATTAAGTATATTGCTACAAATTAGATGATGATTTTAAATCAAGTAAATTATATTTTTATATAAAATAAATATAAATTTTAATGTATAATAAAATGAGGAATAAAAATGGAGAAAATAGAAAAAATATTCACAAATGTAAAACCAATAAATCATTCTGGAAATTCGGGAAGTGGAAAAAATGTTTTACGAATAAAAGATAAAAATTTTTCTATAGATTCAATATATAAAATATTAGAACATATGAATTGGGTAATAGATAAAAAAGTGACTAATTTAAAGTTTAAAATTATTATAGAATCAGAATTCATAAATGATGAGCCGACTTTAATGCTTTTTGAAGCTATTATATACTATATGATAAGTAAGTATTACATAAATTTATCATATAGATTTGAAATAAGAATGAATGTAATAGGTTATGAATTATTTAAAAACAGCCTATTATATAAGTATAATAAGAAGAACATAGATAGAGAATCATATATAAAGGAATATGAAAAAAATATTACTATAGATAATACACATTATAGAAAAAGATGTATAAATTCATTAGAAAATAAAAAAGGTAAGTTTTTATCTATTACAATGGGAGATATAGAAGCATTTTTAAAAAATTTAAACATAAATGAAGAATATGCGGGAGATATAGCAGAAGTTATATCAGAAATAATAGGAAATGCATTAGAACATTCAAATGGAGATTGTTTAGTAAATATTAATGTACTAAAAAATGATGAAAAAAAATATAAATATATAGATATTGCATTATTAGATATTGATGAAATTAATTATGGCACAGGAATAAAAAAATATGTAGAGAGTAATAATTATAATGAGTATAATGAAAAGAATAAAGTGGTATTAGAAGCATATAAGATTCATAAAAAATATTTTGATAACAAATATGATTTAGAAGCATTTTCAATAATTTCCGCCTTTCAAAAATATGTTACAACAAGGAAAGAATCTTTATACACAGGGGGAACAGGTTTGACAAAGTTAATAAGAGCATTAATTGATAAATCTGATGCACATTATTGCTATGCTATTAGTGGAAACACGATGCTTAAATTTATAAGAAAATATTTGGTTTTGACAGATGAAGGACTAATTGGATTTAATGAAAATAATAATTATAAAGAGAATATTCCTAGTAAAGAATCAGTAATAAAAACAAAATATAATATTAATGCAAATATATATAATTTACAATTTATTTTTAAGGAGAGAGAATAATATGGAAAAAAATAATATTAATTTGGAATTTGATAAATCTATATCAGGATTAGCAGGAAATGAATATGGGTATCAAGAGTATAAGAAGCAAATAAAGGAAAAATTTGATATAAAAAAAATAAATGTAATTACTTTTCCTAATAATATTGAAAAAGTCGCAATTTCATTTATACAAGGAATGTTTAGAGATATACTAAGCAAAATTGATAAAGAAGAATTAGAAAAATATATAGAAATTAAAAGTTCATCAGAAGAATTAACTGAAAAAATAATTAACAATATAAAGTTTTAAGCGTGACAAGGAGATGAAAAAATGGATGCAGAAATACAAACAATTATAGAAACAACAGTAAAGTCGACAATAGAAGAGACAATAAAAAATGCAAATTTATTAGCATATGATAGGTTAGCATTAATAATATCTATTATAGCAATAGTAGTATCTATTATAGTTGCTATTTGGACTGCAAAGAGAACTGAAAAAAGCAATTACAGAAATAATTATTATCAAAATATACTTTTAGAACCTTTGCAAAAAAAATTACCGTTACTATTACATAAAACTATTAATAATCAAAAAATAAATAAAAAGGAAGCGAGCGAATTAGAAAAATATGTAGCTGAATTTAGGAATATTATTTTGCCATTTAAATATATAGACGAGAAATTTTATAAAAAATTTGACACAAAACTTATAGAATTAGACGAAATACTAGTTGTGTTATACTCAAAAGACGAAAATTTTAATAAAAATTCTAAAAAATTATATGATATAGCAAAAAAACTTTATCAATTATCTGAAAAATATTTATTTAAAATAAGAATTACACTATAGAATTAGTGTGGTTCTTTTTTTAGTTTGCTTTATTACACCCTGATCACACTCTCTAGAAAATTAGACATTTTAAAAGAAAAGAACACAAAAATGATTGTTATTTTTTTGTCGAAATTTACGGTTTTTGACAAAATTCGACAAATTTTACAAAAATAAAGTAGTAATATATAATTTATAGGAGGTAGTGATATGGGGACTAAAAATATAACCTTTGAATATTATAGAGTTTATACAAGAAAATATAATAAGGATAATAATTCATCAGGTGATAGGATATTATGTGATATAACACCAATATTAGATAAAGCACAAAATACAGAAGTTAATAAAAGAAATTATCAGGTTAATGGAGAAGAAGCAAGATTACAATGTATAGAAAAAGATAAATTAAATTCAAAAATATGGAATATGAGTTTTATAAGAATGAGAGAAAATGTAATTCCACGGAATAGCTAAAAATACAGGGGAATTTAATTTTATGGAATTAGATGAAGACGAATATGTTGGAGAAGAAGTTAGTGCATTATATGATCAAGAGTATAGTATAATCATGTTGCAGAGAAATAGAAATAGTCTATCTCCATCAGGAATAGAAAAGTATTTTTCTGGAGTTTTAGATAATGGAAATTTAATAGAATTGGTTGCAATACCTGTTCCAGATGAATTAAAGGTAGTAAAGCAAGAACAGATTTTTAGAAAATTAAGTATTGGCTTTGCACCAACAAATATAGATGATGAAATATTGAATAATGCCAACCAATCTATACTGCAAATTATAAGAGGAAGTAGAGATTTGGGAGCATTAAGAGTTCTAATAACATTATCGTTGGGAAATTCTAAAAAAGAAAAGACATTGAAGCAGGAAGAAATAATAGAATTAGGAAATTTGGAAAATTATAATGGATTCAATAAAATACAAGTAAGCAGAAGAGAAGATGAAGACACAGAAATAGAAACAGTAGACTTAATATCTGGAAAGCTTAAAGATGTTATAACTATGGATGTTTCAAGAATAAATCCAATTAAATATGAAAGATTGATTATAGAGATGCAAAGCTTATATAATGCTAAAAATGAATTATTAAAAAAATTATTTGGTGAGGAATAAATATGAATAATTGAAATAAAAAAGGAGTAAAAATTATGGATTTTTTGAAAAAATTAGCAGGAATACTAATAGGAATAATTGTGTTTTTTATAATGTTAATAAAATTAAAAATTAGTCTTATATATATTGAAAATAGAAATGAAATATTATCAAATATAATAAATTTTATAGCAATATCCACAGGTTTTCTAATGACAACATTATCAATTTTAGCAGCAGCAAGTAATAGTAGAGTAATGAAAAAGCTAGCAAAGTATAAAAAGATTAAACAGCTTAATATGTTTTTTATAGAGCCTATAGTTGTTTCTATAATATTAATAATAATATGTATAATAGAAATAGGATTGACGAAGTCATCAATTATTGAAAATATTATGGCTGCGTTGATAATTGCATTATCTATTAATTTTATTTTTGATTTTTTTAGAATAGGATATTTATGTATCAATATACTTCAAGAAATAATGGAAGAAAATTTTAAAGAAGATAGAAAAGAAACGCCGGTGCAACCCGATGTAGAAAAAGCATATTCTAGTAAATAAAAAATGCACATTTAAAATGTGTATTTTTTATACGTAAAAGAATTGATTTTTTTGTTATACTTTCATCAAAACTCTTTTTAGTTTTTAAATAATCAGCAAATATTTGAAAAATATTCAAAAACTATTTGACAAAATTCGACAAATATGGTATTATGTTAATGAGAGGAAAGAGAAAAAATGGATAATAAGAAAGATAATTTCAAAAGGATTGCCGAAAAAAGGACAAATAAAATAATTGAATCAATTTCTAAACTTCAAAATTTAACCAATACATACTTTTATGAATATACAGACGAACAGATAGAAGCAATATTTGAAGCAATACAAGAAGAACTAGATAATCAAAAGAAAATATTTGAAGATAATAAAAAGAAAGAAAAGAAGAGATTTGAGTTATGATAAGTGATTTATTTTTTTATGGAAAATTAAAAGATGCGGACAATTTAATAATATATGAAGAAGAATTTGTATTATTATATTTAAATATAAAACTAAAATATTATACATATTTTGAAAAAGAAGATGTAGAAAGAGTATTAGTAGAATTTTATGGCGAAAAAAATATAAAAAGCAAAAAAATTCCCGAAGTCTGTGAAAAATTTTTCAATACATATGGGAAGCAATATTGTTTTAAAGAAGAACATAAAGAAAATGAATATTACCAAAAAAGCTTTTCATTTTGGGAGGAAATAACCAAAAATTCTAATATAGGTTCAGCCTTAATATATAGTGGAATAGAAAATGAAGTGTTAGATAATAATATCAATTTCGAAAATAAGTTAAAAAAATGTTTGTTATACTATGAGTTAAGAAATGATATAAATGTAAAAGAAGAATTTATATTAATATATAAATATTTTCATATATTAAAAAAACACTATGAATTATATAGAATTATTGATAATAGATTAGAAAAAATACCAGAGATATTTGATTCAATAGAAATAACAGAATTAAGCTTAACAGAAAAACAATTAAATCTGTTAATTTCTAACAATATTTTTTCTTTAAAAAATATGAAACAGCTTCCAGTTAATTCTTTAATTTGTGTATTTAGTGATGATATAGAAACATTTGTCAATGAAATTGAAAGATATTCTCATTCAAAAGAAGAAGTGCTAGATAAGCTAAGCCGAAAATTTAATGAATTAATAAAAGAAGATTCAGTAAGTATTATACTACGAAGATATGCTTTGGAAGAAAGCAAAAGAAAAACACTTGCAGAAATTGGTGAAGAATCAAACTTAACAAGAGAAAGAGTAAGGCAAAAAGAGAAAAAAGCTATATCAACCCTAATGCAAAATAGTGATGAAATTAGTGAAATAATATATTGCTTTTATAAAGATATAAATAAACAAAATAGGGAATTCATAACAATAGAGGAGTTTTTACAATATATAAAAGATGAGCAATTAACAATATATTTGACTATTATAATGAACTCAGAAAAGACGAGGCTGGTTTACGATGAAAAATATGGAATTATATATGATAAAAGAGAAATTACACTAGAAGAAATAATTGAACAAGAAAAAGAAGATTTGAAAGATATATTTCCAGTTTCTGAAATGGAAAAATTAGATAAAGTTCAAAAAATTATTGTAAAAAATGAATATAGAACTTATCAAGAAAAAATATTAGTAAGAAAAGGTGTAAATAGTACCAATATTTATATTAATGAAATAAAAGAAAATTTCGTTGATGGATATAATATAGGAAGTAGTGAAGATTATAACAAGCTCATAGACATTATTAAAGACAAATATGGAGAACTGGAAATTCCAGTAAAGCATGGAATACAGGCAATAATTGATAGAAATAACTTTACTCAAATTGATAATGGAAAATATATTCCAAGAGAATATGCTGTAAATTTACCAGAAGAATTAACAGATAAAATACTGGATTATATTATTAACAATGATTCGCCAATTATTGCGTATAATACAATTTTTGAAAAATTTAAAAATGAATTAGAAAAAATAGGGGTATGCAATAGATATTATTTAAAAGGATTAATTGATGAAAAATTACCAGAAGAATTTAATACAGGAAGAGACCATATTAATACTAATTCGGATAATACTATTTCCTTAAGTGATGTTATAACTAAGATTTTTAGGGGGTTTGAAGCGGAATTTACATTAAATGATGTAAAAGAGAAACTTCCTGGATTGAAAGACTACACATATAGAAGTTATATATATTTGGAAGAAAAAAATGGATTAATTAAAATGGCTACTAATACATATATCTATATAGATAAGTTGAACATAACAGAAGAAACAAAAAAAGAATTAAAAGAATATATAGATTCATTATTTGTTACATTAGATTCTAAAATAATAACTTCAAAGAAGCTATATGCTAGTCTTGCAATAAAAAATAAAGAGCTTCTAAAAAAATTACATATAACAGCAAAATTTGGTGACTATGAACTTTATTTTATAATCAAATATTTATTTAAAAATGATTATTATTATAGTAGGCCAATAATAAGTCTAGAAGAAGATTCAACAGTAAGTGAATATGCATTACTTCAAGAATATGTAAAGAGATTGGACAAGTTCTGCTTAGAGGATGTAAAAAGTTATTTACGTAAAATGAATTTTAGACCATTATACAGTTATTTAAATTTTATGGAAGATATGAGTGAATCATTTGTGCAGATAAATAGAGATAGTATGATAAAAAAAGAAAAATTAAACCTTACTAATGAAAAATTGAAAGAAATACATGATTTTGTTGAAATGATAGTAGGAAAAAAAGAATTAAGGCTTGATAACTTTGATGGATATTTTATGCTTCCCAAAATAGAGAAGCCATGGAATAAATATTTGTTAGTAGGAATAATAAGAAGTTATTTTGATGAAGAATTTGAAGTAGAAAATACTGCAAATCAGTATTTTTCTACAGATTTTATAGTAAGGAGGATAATATAATGGATTTTAAAGAAAATTGGAGATTTGCAGGAAATAATTATACAGCAGAAAATGGGTTGGATACTGCAGATATGGAGACATTTAAAAGAGACCCAATTGCTTCCCTAGCGAGAGAAACATGTCAGAACTCTATTGATGCCAAAAAAGAAGGAGAAAAAAAGGTAAAAATTGAATTTAAAAGTTTTGAAATACCAAGAGATAAAATTCCAGGATATGATAGATTAAGAGGAGAAATAGAAAATTGTAAAAGTTATAAAGAAGGCCAAAAAGACTATGAACAATTAGTGCAAATGCTAAAATCTATAAGCAAAGATACAATTTCATGTTTAAGAATAAGTGACTACAATACTACTGGATTATTTGGAGATAAATTTTATCTTTTAACTAAAGGAAGTGGAATAACAGATAAAATCGGAAATACAGGTGGTTCAAAAGGTATTGGTAAATTTGCATCATTTGTTGCAAGTGCATTTAATACAGTATTTTATTCTACATATACTCAAGACGGAGAAAGAAAAAGTTTGGGAATATCTAAACTATGTTCTGCACCTATGATTGATACTGATGAAAAAACAATAGGTACAGGCTATTATGGAATTAATATGAAAAATGATCCAATTACTGAACAATTAAGTTTAGAAGAAGGATATACAAGAGAAACATCAGGAACAGATTTGTACATATTAGGATTTAAAAAAGAAGAAAATTGGAAACAACAGATTCTATCTATGCTTTTAGATAGCTTTATAGTTGCAGTATACAAAGACGAATTAGAAATTGTTGTGGATGATATAAAAGTAAATAGTCAAAACTTAAAAGAAATAGTTGAAAATGACAATATAATAACCAAAAACTTAAGGAAAAGTATAATTTCTCAATATTTGTTAATTTGCGAAGGTGAAGGAGTTTATGCAAAAGAATTTGATGTATTAGGCTATGGAAATGTAAAAGTGCTAGTCAAAGGATTTGGAAGAGAAAATGCAGATTTAGCAACTAATAACTGTATAATGGTTAGATATCCATATATGAAAATAAAAGCTATAACTGGAATATCAAATATTCCATGCTCAGCAATGTGTATCATAGAAGAAAATCAATTAAATTCGGAATTAAAAGATGTTGAAAATCCTCAACATACAGATTGGGAACCAAAAAGAAAAGATGATGAAGCTTTGCGCTCTGAAATAAGAAATATATTATCTCAATTGAAAAAGCAAATTATTGATTTTGTTATAGAGGTATTATCTTCAAGTGAGACTGAAGAACTTGATATAGAAGGAGCAGGAGATTTCTTACCAGAGAGTGATGCGATGAATAATGATACTGTTGGAGGAGAGCAAGAAGATGTTGTAGTAAAAGATAAACCAATTATTGTAAAGAAAATAGAAAATAAAAAATATGCTAAAAATCCAGTAATTGAAACAGATACTTTAGATGGACTTGTGCCAGACATAGGTGATCATCAAGAGGAAGGTGATGATTCACCAACTCCAGTAGGAAACAATAATGGTGGACATAGTGAACCTCATGAGACTAATAATTTAAAAGGAAGTACAGAAGAAGGCGATAAAGATATAATAAAAAGAGTTCCATTGACAGATATGAGAAAAGTATTTTTTGTATCAAATAAAGATTCGGGAGAATATGTAGCAATTATTGATTCAGTATATGAAGAAAACGATTGTGAAATAGAAGTTAAATATTTTGATGATGCAGGAAATCAATATAATGCAGAAATTGTAGAGTGTTCAGTAAATGGAGTAAAAACAGAAATAGAAGATGGAAAAGCAGTAAAATTTAAAATATGCCAAGGAAAAACAAAAGCAATAATAAAAACAAATTTAAGAGATTATTATAGATGTGAGGTGAAACTATATGCAAATAGGTAATAAATTGTTTCCATACCCAACAATAAATAATATTGGATTGAGAAATTGTTTCAAAGAAACAACATATTCATTTAAATGTAATGACTATAGTGATGGACAAAATTATGTGCTAGAAAATGCATATGTAGAGATTAATAATGAAAATATAAAAAGATTAATAAATGAAGGATACTTAGGAGTAGGGCTAATAATTGAATGTTCTTCTACTGTATATAGAAAAATGTTTGAAGTTTCTATTGAACCACGTACAATAAATATTCCAATAGGGGATTTAAGAGATAAAGTAGAAGTATCATGTTATATTTATGCCAAAAAAGATATAGATAATTTTATTGATAATGATTTCTTAGAAGATTATGCGGGATATAGTTTCAAACTAGATAAAAATGACATTATTGCTATTGATGATGGATATACGACAAGTATAGATTATGATGAAAATATTGATAAAAAAGTTTCTTCAATATTTCAAATAATAAGAGATAAATCAGCAGAATGCATGATAATTGAGAAGAAAGCAAAGAAAATAGTAGTAAGTTTGCCAGATCAAGAGTTTAGTAATTACGATATGTTGAGAAAAAATGATAATTTTCAAAATATTATTTTTGCAATGATTGCAATTCCTGCCCTTACATATTGTTTAAAAGATTTACAAGATAAAATGAAAATAGAAGAATATGATATGGATTCTATTGAAATGGATTACTATTGGTTTATATCTGTAAAAAATGCATATAAAAAACAATTTGGAATTGAATTAACAGCGGAATTATTTAAAAATGCAGATGTTTCAGTTTTGGCACAAAAATTATTAAATGAAGGAAGCCTAAATGGAATAAAAGATTTATTTGAAATAGCAATTAAAAAGAGATTAAATGGAGGAGAAGATGATGAATAAAATAAATATAAGTTTTATTACAGAAGAAGCATTAGAAACTCTATATAAAAACAGTGAAGAAGTAGCATCATATTTGATGAAGGAAAAAGATAATTCTGATTGGTTAAAGGCAGTATATAATGGAGAATTATTTGAAGAAAAGAAATATAAAATTGAAGATATAGAATTATTAACAGATGATAATTATGAAAATGTAGACTTTCAAAATTCTATAAAAATATATGAGGCATTAAAAGGATTGCCAAGATATATTTTAACAGATGAAAGATTCTGGTGTTGGTTTAATTTTACAATAGGGTATAAAGCAGCATTACAGGCAATGAGAATAAAATCAAAAACGACATTTGAAGATCACTGGTTATTTAAACAAGGAAAAAGAAGAGGAATATTCTTTAATGTTTTAGCAAGATGTTATTTTAGAGTTGAATTGTCAGTTGATGAAGAAAATAAAGAAGACAAATACCATTTAACTAGATTTGTAATAGAAAATCCAGAACGATTTAGGTCATTAAGTTGGAGATCAAATTCAAGTGAAAAAACAGTAGTACTTGGGGCATTAAAAGCAGAAAAGGATATTGTTGAAAAATACAAAGATGTTATAGATGTAGATAAAATAAAGTATGATGATGGAAAGAGAACAATTTATACAGAAGTAGCAAAACAAATTTCATTATATGCAAGTGTAAGATTAATTGATGCAGCATCACAAGAAGATATATATAATTATGTATATAATAAAATGGAAGAAATGGTAATAAAAAGATTAAATGAAGGTGTATAAAAGGAGAAAAAATTCTCCTTTTATTTTTTGAAAAAAGTATCTAAAATAATTGTAAAATGAAAAAATGTATGATAGAATATAGAAAACAGATGATGACAAACAAAGGTTCTTGAAATAAAAATAGTTTAGACTCAAAAGAGGAGAAAATATATGAAAAAAAGTAAGTTAGTTATGCCTGTATTGAAATGGGTTGGAGGAAAAAGACAACTACTTCCAGAAATAAAAAAATATATGCCAACAATTAATAAAAATACCACATATTATGAACCATTTGTTGGTGGAGGAGCAGTGTTGTTTGAAATGCAACCAGAAAAAGCTATAATAAATGATGTTAATCATGATTTAATAGATGTTTACAAAGTTATAAAAGATAATGTTGAGCAATTAATAAAAGAATTAAAAAAGGAAAAATATGCCAATACTTCTGAAGCATTTTATGATATTAGAGAGTTAGATAGATTGCCTAAATATAATAATTTAACAGGAATTGAAAAGGCCGCAAGAATATTGTATCTTAATAAGACTTGTTATAATGGATTGTATAGAGTAAATAGTATAGGAGAATTTAATACACCTTTTGGAAGATATAAAAATCCTAATATTGTAAATGAAGTAGGTTTAAGAGCTGTAAGTAAATATTTTAATGAAGCGGATATAACATTTTTAAGTGGGGACTTTGAAAGTACTGTAAAGGGAATAAAAAAAGGTTCAGTTGTATATTTTGATCCACCATATGCTCCAGTATCTAAAACCTCAAATTTTACAGGATACAATGAAAGCGGTTTTGGAGAAGAAGAGCAAAAGAGATTAAAAAGATTATGTGATAGATTAACAGATAAAAAGGTTAATATTTTACTTTCAAACTCTGATTGTGAGTTTATTAGAGAATTATATGGAGATAGTGAAAAGTACCAAATTATATCAGTAAAAGCAAAAAGAGCAATAAATAGTAATGGAAATTCAAGAGGAGAAATTGGTGAGGTGTTAATAAAAAGTAATGTATAGATGTTCAACAAATAAAGAAGCATGGGAGAAAATCTTTAATGAATATGATGTTTTAAACCAAATACAAGAACAAGGATTTTTTGAAATATCATCTAAAGAGATAAATGAATATAGAGAAGCAAGATTAATGACAAAGTTTGATAATAGTGAGAGTATTCCAAAAATTTTGAGTGAGAATAATTTATCAATTTTGCCAATTTCTAGCAATAAATATATGATTGCGAGATTTAAAGCATATAAGAAATTTGGAAGTGAACCAAAAGATATTGAAAGAGTCGAATTTCCACCATATATAGAAAGCTTAGATTATAATAATATATCTAGTGAGGCATTAGCTTTAAATTGTACATATATTACAGGGATTTTAGAAGACTTTTTAGATGAAGAAGAGCTGGTACCTACTGTAAGTGGAAAAATGGGTTCAGGTTTATTTAAATTCGAGATAGCACAAATTAATGATGATAAAAAAATAAATGTTACTGTTGAAAATTCTAGAATGGAAATAGATGGAGGCTATGAGGGTGTTAATAGTTTAGCATTGGTAGAAGCCAAAAATGTAGTTGCTGAAGATTTTTTGGTAAGACAATTATATTATCCATATAGATTATGGGAATCTAAAATTACTAAGAAAGTAAGACCAATATATGTTGTATATTCAAATGGAATATTTACAATATATGAATATAGATTTAATGATATTAATGAATATAGTTCTATTGAATTAGTAAAGTGCAAGAAATATAGTATAGAGGATACTAATATTGATTTAGGAACAATTCAGAATTTGATAGAAAATATTCAAAATTATGTAGAGGAACCTAAAATATCATTTCCTCAAGCAAATAGTTTTGAAAGAGTTATAAATCTATGTGAACTTCTTGAAAGCTCAGAAAAAGGAAAACAAGAAATAACAGAAAAATATGAATTTGATCCTAGGCAAACAAACTATTATACAGATGCAGCTATTTATTTGGGATTGGTAGTAAAAAAAGGAGTTAGATCTAAAAGTTTTGAACTAAGTAAACTTGGAAAAAGAATATTAAGCTTAAACTATAAAAATAGACAAATCGAATTTGTAAAATTAATATTATCTCATAAAGTTTTTCATATGACAATAAAAAGGTATTTTGAAAAATTAGAAATGCCAACTGATAGTGAAATAGTAGAAATAATGAAAGAATGTGAGTTATATAAAATTGGTAAAGATAGTACTTTTTATAGAAGAGCATCTACTATAAAATCGTGGGTAGATTGGATAATTAATTTAATAACAGAATAGTATTCAAGCAACAAATGAAAGAAAGAGGAAAGAGCATGATACAAGTAGTAGCAGGAATCATATACAAAGACGGAAAAATACTAATAGCGAAAAGAAACTTACAAAAAGACCAAGGAGGAAAGTGGGAATTTCCAGGAGGAAAAGTAGAAAAAGGAGAAACAAACGAAGAAGCATTAAAAAGAGAAATAAAAGAAGAATTAGATGCAGACATAGAAGTAAAAGAATATGTAGGAGAAAACGAATTTCACTATCCAGAAAAAGATGTAAAACTTATATTTTACAAAGCGGAATTAATAAGTGATGGAGTAAAACTATTAGAACACGAAGATTACAAATGGATAAAAATAGAAGAAGCTTCGAAATATGATTTTGCAGAAGCAGATAAAAAAGTGCTTGAATGGTTAAAATAATAAAAAAGGAGGTAACTATGTGCACAGCAGCGACATATAAAACAAAAGACTTCTACTTTGGAAGAACATTAGATTATGAATTTTCGTACAAAGAAGAAGTAACAATAACACCAAGAAATTACGAATTTAAATTTAGAAATAAAGAAACAATCAGCAATCATTATGCAATAATAGGAATGGCATATGTAGCAGAAAACTATCCATTATATTATGATGCTATAAACGAGAAAGGCTTAGGGATGGCTGGGCTTAATTTTGTTGGGAATGCTCATTATAATGAGCCAGAACAAGAAAAAGATAACATAGCCCAATTTGAATTTATTCCATGGATTTTGAGCCAATGTGCTACAACAAAAGAAGCTAAAACATTGATAGAAAAAATCAATTTATTAAATGTTTCTTTTAATGCTCAACTACCATTAGCACAATTGCACTGGATAATTTCTGATGCAGAAGAATCAATAACAGTAGAAGCGGTAAAAGAAGGAATCAAAGTATATGATAATCCAGTGGGAGTATTAACAAATAATCCGCCATTTGATAAGCAATTATTTGCATTAAATAATTATATGAATTTATCAAACAAATCGCCTAAAAATACATTTTCAGCAGATTTAGAATTACAACAATATAGTAGGGGAATGGGAGCGATAGGCATTCCAGGAGATTTATCTTCACAATCTAGGTTTGTTAGAGTGGCATTTGTAAAAATGAATTCAGTATCAAGTGATGAGGAAAATGAAAGTGTAAGCCAATTTTTCCATATTCTTAATTCAGTTGACCAACAAAGAGGATGTTGTCAACTAGATGATGGAAAATATGAAATTACAATTTATACTTCATGTTGCAATGCAACAAAAGAAATTTATTATTATACAACATACAATAATCATCAAATTACAGCAGTTGATATGCATAAAGAAAATTTAGATGGAAATCAGCTTATTAGATATCCTTTAATAAGTGGGGAACACATAAATTTCCAAAATTAATATTAAATATCTGCAAAAGGTATTCTTTTGTGGATATTTGTGGTATTATAAATAAAAAAAGGAGGAGAAAAAATGGATATTACAATTGATGTAGAAGATTACAAATTAAATGTAAGAGGTTCAGTGCTAATTGAACACAATGGAAAGATTTTAGCACACAGAAACATCAACTCAAATCACTATGCATTGGTAGGGGGAAGAGTAGAGATAGGCGAAGATTCAGAAACTACAGTAAAAAGAGAGATAATGGAAGAGTTAGGCAAAAAGATAGAAGTAACTGGATATGTTGCAACAATAGAAAACTTTTTTGAGATGAAAGGTTCAAAATATCACGAAATTTTATTTGTACATAAAGGCGAATTTGTAGATGAAAAAGACAAAAAAATAGAGTATACTTTGAAAAATTTAGAAGGCAAAGATTATTTACAATATGAATGGCTAGATATTTCCAAAATTGATGAATATCCATTGTGGCCTCTAGTAATAAAAGATGTTATTAAAGAAAACAAATTTCCAGTGCATAAAATATTTAAAGACAATAAATAGGAGGAAATATGGGAGAACTTTGGGATATATATGATGAGAACCGAGTAAAAACTGGCAGAATTGCGGAAAGAGACAAATATGAATTTAAAGAGGGAGAATATCATATTGTAGTAACTGGAATAATTTTGAATTCTAAATATGAGATTTTGATAAGTAAGAGAGCACCATGGAAAAGACACGGAAGTTTATGGGAATGTAACGGAGGTTCAATTTTATCAGGAGAAACAAGCTTAGAAGGAATTTTGCGAGAGTTAAAGGAAGAGTTAGGCATAACATTTTCAAAAGAAGATGCAATATTTCTTAAGGAAGTTAAAAGAGACAAAAAGGTACCAGATTTTAAGGATTTATGGCTATTTCAAAAAGACATTTCAACAGATGAAATTTCATTTCCTGATGGAGAGGCGACAGAGGCTAAATGGGTTACAATTGAACAATTTATGAATATGTATAAAAATAATGAAATTGTACCTACTATAGATTTTAAGGATGCAGAATATAAGATGGCTGTTGAAGTTTTAAAGAAGATGAAGTCTGAAAAGTATTATGATAATACTGAATCAGATATGCCTAGAAAAAATGTGAAATATTTTATAGAAAATATGAGAACTCAACCAGGAAGAGCAATTGATATAGGCTGTGGGGCTGGAAATGATACAGTTTATCTAATAAAAAACGGTTGGAGCGTAATTTCAATTGATAAAGAAAATGTGGAAGAAAGAATTTCTAAAAGATTAAACAAAGAAGAATTAATAAGATTTAATTTTCAAAAACAAGAACTTGAAACCATAAAATTGGAAATGTCTGATTTAATTATTGCAAATAATAGTTTATCATTTTGTAATAAACAGGAGTTTAATAAAATGTGGAAAACTATAGAAGAAAATATAGTTCAAGGAGGTTATTTCGTAGGAAATTTCTTTGGAATAAATGATTCTTGGAGTAAGCCTAAATTTAATATGACATTTTTTACAAAAAATCAAGTGATAGATTTGTTTAAAGAATTTGAGATTATCAAATTTGATGAAATTGAGAAAGAGGCTCTTACAGGTCTTGGAAAAATGAAACATTGGCATATATTTAATGTGATTGCGAAGAGAAAATGAGTAGTATATATACAAAAAGCCAACCTAAAAATCATACCGTCAAATATAGTATTTTCGTTGAAAATATGATATTATAAAACATAATATTCAAAGGAAGAAATATTAAAAAGAAAGGATTGATGGTATGGAACCTAAACCTATGAAAATTTTAATCATAGAGGATGATATTAATGATTGCAACAAATTTTTAGAGTGTGCCAAAACAAGAAAAGATATAGAGATAGTAGCAATGACAGATTCAGACATTGAAGGATTAAGATATGTAAAGACAATGCATCCTGAAGGAATTGTTCTAGATTTAGAGTTAAATAATAGTGCTACAGGAAACACGGACTCTTTAGAATTTGTACCAAATTTAAAGAGATTAAACTTAAATTATGAACCAATAGTAATTGTAACAACACATGTAAATTCAAAAAGAACATATGATATTCTTCATAAAAGCGGAGTTGATCTGATATTGTATAAAGATCAACCCAAGTATTCTTGTAACCTAGTTTTGAACCATTTTATCAATTTAAGAAAAAGTGAAACAGCTCTGGAAGACAAGCAATCTGTTGAAGAAATATTAAAAGATGAGAAAAGTAGAATTTCTAGTTGTATTAATAAGGAATTAGAATTAATAGGTATAACCTCAAAATTAAAAGGAAAAGATTATATTCATGATGCAATTTTATATTTGGTTCAGAATGAAAATAGTGATACAAATGTTATTCAATATGTATCAAAAATTCATAAGAAATCTGCAACTACAATAACTAATGGTATACAAAATGCGATTTTTCATGCTTGGAGAGTTACGGCTATCGAAGATTTAACAAAACATTATACTGCAAGAGTTAGTTATGAAACTGGTGTACCTACGCCAATGGAATTAATTTATTTTTATAGAGATAAAATAAAAGAAATGATTTAAAAAAGAGAAGTAATTTGATTAAAATCAAGTTACTTCTTTTTTATTTTATCTTTTTTTTATGAACAATGATAGTTTTTCAATTATTTCAATGGCTTGAATAAGCTCTTCTTCTGAATAATTTTTCAAAAGTTTCTTTGCTTTATTTATGCAAGTATCATCAAGTCCAAATAAAATGTAGTCTGCTGAATGACCACTTACTTCACGGAATTTTCTTAGGCTATAATAAACCAAATTTCCTTTTCCTTCTTCTACTAGTCCAAGAAATTGGCTTGATGTTCCGATTTTTGTTGCTAATTCTGTTTTTGTCATTTTTAATTCGTTTTCTCTAATATCTTTCATTCTTTTGCCTCTTTCAGCTTGTTCTTGTCTTTCTACTTCAATTGATACATTTGATCTTCTTCTACCCATATTAAACTCCTTTCTGTTTTTATAAAAATATTTTACAACATAAAAAGAACAATCTCATGGAATAAAAATATAGTAAAACATGGTGAAATATGAGAAAACATGAAAAATAATAAAAAAATAAATTTGCAAGACAATACTTACAGATTGTGTAAAAATACAACACTTGAAAAAATGATGTAAAAAAATGAGTTATTTATATTATCTTTTACTAATAATTTTAAGATTTTTCTATCACTAAATCCCGCTGATATCAACGGTTTGAATGATATTCTTAGTGTAACGAAAACAAGATGGATCGTGCACAAAGGATAAAAAGGTGGTGGAGAATAATGGACTGGTGGGAAGATTTCATTAGATGGATGCAAAAATGGACAAAGTAGAAGAGTATAAGTGGAAATAGTCAATTCTAATATTGATTATTTCCTTTTTTTTATATATAATGTATTATAATAGCAAAAAAGGAAGGAAAAAATAGTGATTTTTAAAGATAATATGATAATTAATTTCGAAACATTAAAGTTATGTTTTATATTTGTATATACATTTTATACAATGATGAAAATAAGTAATAATAATTGTACAAAATTTCATAGTTTTGTCATATTAATATTTTTATGCTTAGCTTCAATAATTTGTGAGGTTGTAAAAGTATTATTTGGTAGTTTTAATAGTATGATTTTTCTTATTAGTTTTTTGACATTGATATTTTGTGTTGAAACTTCTAATAAAAATGTAGGAAATGCTATACTGATATCTACTATAGCAATTACAATTAATTATATTTTGTTTTTTATTGCTGTGATGTTGGGTTATATACCGAATTTAATATTTACAATAAAATCTGATTTCGTGAATTTTATTGTAATATTCCTTATATATACCATAATGATAATACTTTTCTGTAATATTAAAAAGTTTAAATATGGATTTGATTTTTTAAAGAAAAATTTGAATAATGAATATATGGATGTGATATTGTTAAATATAAGTGTCACGATATTATTTGCTAGTATATTATTTTCTGGAAGTGATATAAAATTAGCAAGTAGTTTGTTTTTAGGCTTAGTTATATTATATATCATCATGTTCATCACCATCCAAAAATCCTTACAGTTATACTACAAGCAGAAAATGCTAATAAAAGAATTAGACGAAACAAAAGAAGACTTAGCAAGAGCGGAAAACAAAATAAAAATATTAGAAAAAGAAAACATAGAAGAAAGTAAAAAGAGACATACTGTAATACATAAACAGAAATCATTAGAATATAAAATAGAAGAAATGCTAACAAAGACAGAGATTAGTACAGAAGAAGCAGCAGAAGTAAGAGAAAGGTTGGAAAAGCTAAACAAAGAAGTCTATACAGAAAAAGAAGTAATGGAATTAGACAAAACAGGAATAAGTAGCATAGACGATATGTTAAAATACATGCAATCAGAATGTATAAAGAATAAAATTGATTTCACATTACAAATAAAAGGAAACATACATTATATGGTGCACAATTTAGTAAAAGAGGAAGAACTTGAAACATTATTAGCAGATCATATAAAAGATGCAATAATAGCCATAAACCATACGGACAACGCCAATAGAAGTATACTCGTAAGATTAGGAAATATTGATGATATTTACAGTTTATACATATATGATTCTGGTGTAGAATTCAAACCAGAAGTATTAGAGAATTTAGGAAAGAAGCCATGTACAACATATGCAAGTGAAGGTGGAACTGGAATGGGATTCATGAATACTTTTGATACTATAAGAAAACACAAGGCAAGTCTAATAATAGAAGAAATAGGCAAACCAACTGAAGACAACTATACCAAAGTTATAATAATAAAATTTGACAAAAAGAATGAATTTAAGGTAAAATCTTATCATGAAATAGAAAAAGTTTAGAGAACGAAATGGAGGAATGGAAGATGGCAGAACTTTGGGATGTTTATGATATAAATAGAAATAAAACAGGAAAGACAATTGAAAGAGAGAATTACAAGTTTAAAGAAGGAGAATATTTCTTGATTACAGTTGCAGTAATTATGAATTCTAAAAAACAAGTACTAATAACAAGAAGATCTGAGACTAAAAAGACATCTCCATTAAAATGGGATTTAACAGGTGGAGGAACAAGAGCAGGAGAAACAACTTTACAAGCAATTTGTAGAGAAACATCAGAAGAAATAGGAATGAAGTTTAAGCCAGAAGATGCGACATTTTTAAAAGAAATTAGAAGAGATGGTGTACCTTCAAGTTTTAAAGATTTTTGGCTATTTAGGTCAGACATAAATGCAGATGAAGTTCAATTTCCAGATGGAGAGGCTGTAGAAGCTAAATGGGCAACAATAGACGAAATTCTACAAATGCAACAAAATAAAGAAACAATTTCAGGGCTTAATTTTACACAACAAGTATATGATTTAGCTGTTGAAAAATTATTTAAAAAGAAAGAAGACTTAGAGAGGTAAGCCTTCTTTCTTTTTGTAATCCATGCCTTGATACAAATCTTTATCACGAAGTAATTTATCTAATCCATTAATAATCCATTTTTTATGAAGATTCCAATCAGGTGCTATAAGTAAACCTTTAGGAGCATCGCCAGAAACTCTGTGAATAACAATATCTGGACTGATGTGAGTTAAAATATAACTAGCACAATCAAGATAGTATTCTAAGGATATAGGAGTATATGTGCCATTAAAGTACATATCAGCTAAACGAGTATTCTTAACAACATAAGTACTATGGATTTTTAGACCTTGGATAGAATGATTATTAATAAATTCAACAGTGTTTTTTATATCATCAAAATTTTCTCCAGGTAAACCAACCATTATATGTGTTACAACATCAATATTGTACTTATTTAATAAAGAAACTGCGTTTGAAAATTGCTCATTAGTATAACCTCTATTTATTACTTTGCCGGTATTTTCGTTAGAAGTTTGTAATCCTAATTCAACCCAAACGTAATATTTTTCAGAATATGATTTTAAAAGTTTGCATACATCTTCAGAAATACAGTCAGGGCGAGTAGCAATTGCTAAAGCAACAATTCTATCATCAATCAAAGCAGCATCATATTTCATTTTCAAATTTTCGATAGAATCATATGTATTTGTGAAATTTTGAAAATAGGCAATGAATTTATTTGCACGTTCAGCTTTATAGCTTGTAAAATAGTTTTTTACTTGATTAGAAATTTTATCTGGAATGATATGTTCACCAGAACCGCGTTCGCTGCAAAAAGCACAGCCTCCGTAACCAGCACGACCATCTCTATTTGGACAAGTAAAACCACCATCAATACAAATTTTTAGAGTTCGTTCACCAAATTTATCTTTCAAATATTTATTTAAATGTTTATATCTTTCTAAATTTTCCATGCTAATAGTATATCACAAAAACTTGAAAAATCAAAGAAAATATAATATAGTGTACTGGGAGGTAATAAATATGAAGTTATTAATAATATCAGATATACATGGTTCAAGCTATTATGCTGAAAAAATTAAAGAAATAGAGGCTAAAGAAAATCCAGATCAAATTATTTTGTTGGGTGATTTATATTATCATGGACCAAGAAATGAGTTGACTCAAGAATATAATCCAATGAAAGTGGCTGGAGTTTTAAATGATTTAAAAGATAAAATTAGGGCGGTAAGAGGAAATTGCGATGCAGAAGTTGATGAGATGATTTCAGATTTTAAATTGGAGCAATATATAGAAATGCAAGTGAATGGAAAAAAAGTATTTTTCTCACATGGTCATGTTTATAATATGGACAATATTCCACATAAAGATATTGATATCATGTTTTATGGACATTTTCATGTTGGATTTATTGAGGAGGAGAATGGCATCATTGTTGCAAATCCTGGTTCAATTTCTCTACCTAAAAATAATTCAGAACATAGTTATATTATTTTTGATGAGAAAGCAATTACATTAAAAGATGTAGATGGAAATGTGATTAAGGAATATAGGTTAGTAAAGTAAAAAACGTATTACTAAATATACTATAATGAAGTATAATTATACCATCCTTTTCTAAAAGGAAATCTTTCTGAAAGGGGTGAGGCTATATGACAAATGCAGAATTGATTTTGAAGTTAGTTGAAATGCTTATTGAATCTGAAAAGAAGCAAATTGCTACAAAAACTAACAATCAAAAAAGTCAAGCTGAAGATTAGTACATAGCTAATCAAAAAAGAGATAGTAAAAACCACTTACTATCTCTTTTTTTACTATATGACTTATGCAGAATTTTAGTCACTTTTTAAGCTATTTATATTTTACTATTAATTCAAAATTTTGTCAATGTTTTTGAGAAAAGTTTCAAACCTCTTGACAAAAGCAAAAAGTAATAATAAATTATAAGCAAAGAACGTAACAACCACTTTTCTAAAATTAGAGAGGAGAAAGCTATGAGACATCAAATTACACAAATGAAAAAGCTTGAAAATGGAGCAATTTTTAAGGTAGAAGTAGAAGTTCCATTCGAAACTGGTTGGATTGAACGGGTACAATTTTTAGTAACGACATTTAATAAAAGAGATGTATATGAATTACATCATACAAAGAACGAAGATGACAAAGCCTATTTTGAAGCAACAGTAAAACTTGAAAATAGTGCTATGTATCAGTACTATTTTTCTTTTGTAGTAAACGGAAGATTGCAGTACTATAAAAAGCAGAACATTACTGGAAACACGAGTATTACAAGAGAAGAATGTTGGAAAATGTCTGTTGGTTTTGATGTGCCAGAATGGGCAAAAGGTGCAACCATGTATCACATCTTTGTGGACAAGTATCGCAAAGGAAGTGATATGGAAAAACATCCTATGCCTAGAAGGAAACTCCACGAAAACTGGTATGAACCGCCTGTGTTAGGGCCAGATGAAGATGGACAATGGAATGTAGACTTTCATGGAGGAGATTTAAAGGGAATTAAAGAAACACTTAATTACCTTGACAGGCTTGGAGTGGATATTTTGTATCTTAGTCCTGTTGTAAGAAGTCAGTCAAATCATCGCTATGATACTGCTGATTATGAGAATGTGGATCCATATGCAGGAACAAATGAAAACTTGAAAGAACTTTGTGAAGAAGCACACCGGAAAAAGAAAAAAGTAATTCTGGATGCAGTTTTTAATCACACAGGAAATGATAGTATTTATTTTAATGAATATGGAACATTTGAAAATCCAGGAGCATGGCAGGGACCGAACTCTCCATATTATGATTTCTACCGTAGAACTTGTATTCAAGGAAGGCACGACTTTGCATATTGGTGGGGAATGAAGAATCTTCCTGAATGTGATGGATATTCACAGCATTGGAGAAACTACATTCTCGGCGAAGGAGGAGTCATTGATAAATGGTTCAGTCTTGGAATTGATGGATTGCGTCTTGATGTTGCAGACGAATTGACAGATGACTTTATTGAAGGAATTAATCGGGCAGTAAAACGTAATAAGCCTGATGGATTCATTTTGGGAGAAGTCTGGAAAAATCCTATGCGCATGAATAGGGGCTATATCAGTTCTGGCAAAGGAATGCATTCTGTCATGAATTATTTGCTTGTTGATGCATTAATTCGTTATTATAAATATTGTGATGTCTGGAAATTGGACAGTATTTTGAAAGAAATTTTGTCCGAATATCCTGAAGAAACAATTCAAACATTAATGAATTTTACATCAACTCATGACATTTCGCGTGCAATTGAGATTTTTGGATGTAATGCCTTCCAGCAATATGGTGAGTGGGCATGGAACTTGCAAAATAGCGATTTGCAGTGGATTCGTAATCATAAGCTGACACAGGATGAATACAAATATGGAAAAATGCTTTATAAATCTTATGTGATTGCTTTGGCATTTTTGCCTGGAATTTTCTCGATTTTCTATGGAGATGAAGTAGGTCTGCAAGGTATTGGTAATCTTGCAAATAGAGCACCATATCCTTGGAATCATAAGGATAAAGACTTGCTTAAGTTTTTCCGGAGAATTGGAAAGATTCGCAAAAAAGAGCAATTTATGAGAAAAGCAGAAATCAAAGTTTTGAAAATTGACCATCAACAATTTGTATTTGAACGGTATGACGAAAGTCATAAAATCCTTGTAATTGTGAGTAGAACTCATAAAGAAACAAGAGTGGAATTGCCTGAAGAATACAAAAAAGCAGAAATGATTTTTTACCTTAAAGGCTGTAACACTGAAAAGTTGTCGCCTTATGGTGCAATTGTTTTGAAAAAGTAATGTCTCAAAAGAGAGTCCTAAATGTAGGGCTCTCTTTGCATATATAGTTATAAAATTAAATAAAAATCTTGCAAAAAAATGCATAAATGGTATAATAAAAATGGATAATAAGTGTAGGAGGAAAGAGATGAAAATTTATTATGTTAGACATGGTCAAACAGACTGGAATTTAGCACAAAAAATGCAAGGAGGAGAGTCTGAAAAAGATCTAAATGCAACAGGAATAGAACAGGCTAAAAAAACAAAAAAAGAATTAGAAAATGTAAAATATGATATAATAATTCGTTCGCCAATGCACAGAGCTGAACAGACAGCAGATATTATAAATGAAGATAGAAATGTTGAGATAATAGTAGACGAAAGACTTAGAGAAAGAAGACTAGGAGAGTTTGAAGGACATGATGTAACAGAAGAAATGGAAAAAAGAATTTGGAATTATGACTTAAATTATCAAATTCCAGGTGGAGAAAGTTTGCATGATTTTGAAAAAAGAATCCTAGAATTTTTTGAAGATATCAAACAAAAATATTCAGATAAAACAGTCTTGATAGTAGCACATGGAGGAATAGCAAAAGTCATAAAAATGCATCTTTATGGAATGCCAGAAAGTAAAGACTTATCTGAAATAGGAATGGAAAATTGTGAAATAATTGAAGCAGAAATATAGTTTATAGGAGAAAAATGTGAAAAATTATTATGAAATACTAGAAGTAGATAGAAAAGCTTCACCAGAAGTAATAGATAAAGCATATAAAACACTTGCAAAAAAATATCATCCAGACTTGCAAGACGAAAATAATAAAAATAGATATGCAGAAAAAATGAAAGAAATCAATGAAGCATATGATATATTATCAAATGATTATAAAAAAACAACATATGATGAACAACTAGAGAATTCATTGATATCAAAAACAGAATATGAAAAAATAATAAAAGAAAATTCTGAGTTGAAGCATCAATTAGAATATCAGTTAGAACAAAGAAAAAATACAGGATATGAGCAACCAACTCAAGAAAAGATGCAAGTTGGAAATACATTTTCAAATATGGGAAAGGTATTAAATAATGCGATAAATCAAGCATACAATGATGCTTATAAAGATGCATATATTAATGATTTAAAAAATAGAGGATATAAAATTAAATATAAGCATGATTTAAAATATTATTTTAAATTAATAATATATATTGCAATTATTATATTAATAGGGATTTTAATATATCAAATTCCACCAGTAAAGTCATATTTTACAGGCTTATATAATGGAAATGTATATTTTAAAGCAATTGTAGATATATTTAAAAATACAATACAATCAGGTTTTTAAGGAGAGAAAATGAGAGCATTAATAACAGGAGCCTCTTCAGGAATAGGAAGAGATATTGCAATTAATTTAAGTAAAAAAGGATATGATTTAATTTTAGTTGCAAGAGATTTAGAAAAATTGAACGAGGTAAAAGCAAAATTACATACAAATGTTGAAGTTGTAAGTATGGATGTTTCTAAAGCAGAAAATTGCAAAGAATTACATGAAAAATATCAAGATATAGAAATATTAGTAAATAATGCAGGATTTGGAGATTGTGGATATTTCACCAAAACTAGTTTAGATAAAGAATTAAAAATGATAGATACTAATATTGTTGCATATCATGTTTTGACAAAATTATATTTGCAAGATATGAAGCAGAAAAATAGTGGGAAAATTTTAAATGTTGCATCAATTGCTGGATTTATGCCAGGACCTTTAATGGCAACATATTATTCAACAAAAGCTTATGTAGTAAGACTTTCAGAAGCAATTAGAGAAGAACTACGAAGAGAAAAATCAAATGTACAAATCAGCATTTTATGTCCAGGCCCAGTAAATACTAACTTTAATAAAGTAGCTGATGTACAGTTTGCGTTAAAAGGATTAAGCAGTGAATATGTAGCAAAATATGCAGTAGATAAATTATTCAAAGGAAAATTTTATATTGTACCTGGTTGGAAAATAAAACTTGCCAGATTTGGGGCTAAAATAGCACCTAACAATTTGGTAGCAAAAATTTGTTATAATATGCAAAGAAGAAAAATATAAAAATTCATACTTATTTAGGTATGAATTTTTTGCGTTTCAATATAATAAAAGGAGGAGGAATTACAATGTTAAAAATGAAAGAGTTAAAATATCCTTTAGATGCATTAGAGCCTTATTATAACAAGGAAACACTAGATATACACTATAATATTTTATATAAAGGATATGTAGATAATACAAATAAAACGCAAGAAAAGTTAGAAAATGCAAGAAAAACAAATGATTTTGCAAGCATAAAATGTTTAGAAAAAGATTTGAGTTTTTTCGGTTCAGGAGTAATTTTACATGAACTATTTTTTGACAATATGGGGCCAGCTGTTCCAACAAGTCCTGATAATGAATTAATGGAACAAATTATAAAAGACTTTGGAAGTTATGAAAAATTCAAAGAACAATTCACAGAAAGTAGCAAAGTTGTGGAAGCATCAGGCTGGAATTTGTTAGTTTGGGTGCCAGATTTTTGCAAATTAGAAATTTTACAATGCGAGAAACATCAAAATTTAACATTATGGGGATGCAAGCCATTATTAGTGTTAGACATGTGGGAACATTCATATTTTTTACAATATAAAACCAAAAGACCTGAATATATTAGTGCTTTTTGGAATATAGTAAATTGGAATGAAGTAAATAAGCGTTTTAAAAATATAGTCATTTAACTTTAAGTTAGGTGACTTTTTTATATAGTAGGAAAGTTCTCCTTGTAGGAGGACTTTCTGTACTAGATAAATATGGCGAGTCTTAGATTTTCTTAAAATTTGCATTTGATAGAAAATCTTAGACTCGCTTTTTTGTTGTCAGAAATAGGTCTAGTTGGTGGAAAAAATTAGAGGAAAAATATTTAACGAAACTATTGACAAAAACATATAATAATGTTAGTATGAAAATATAAACATATGAACAACTATTCATATGAAAATAGCAAATAAACAAAAGCAAAATAAAAAATATGAAGGGAGAAAAGGTTTGGAAGACGGAATTGTAGATATAGAAAAAGTAAATAAAATAAAAAAAATCATGCCAAGTGATGACTTATTATTTGATATAGCAGAAGTATTCAAAGTATTTGGAGACACAACAAGAATGAAAATAATAAGTGCATTACTAGAAGCAGAACTATGTGTAGGAGATATAGCGGAAATAACAAACTCAACACAATCAGCAATATCACATCAATTAAGAGTATTAAAACAAGCTAAATTAGTTAAGTTTAGAAAAGATGGAAAAATTGTCTATTATTCACTAGATGATGAGCATGTTTCAGAAATGTACGAAATGGCGAAACGCCACATAGAAGAGAGTTACGCGCGAAAATAGTGCAAAAAAGTGTCAAGAAAAACACCGACCCCAAATTGACAGAAAGGATGAAAAAATATGAAGAGATATGAGTTTATATTAAAAGATTTAGATTGCGCAGCATGTGCAAACGAAATACAAGAAAAGCTAGCTAAAAACCCTGGATTACACAATGTAAACGTGAATTTTGCAAAGCTAAAACTAACATATGAAACAGATACAGTAAGTGTAGAAGAAGTAAGAAAAGCTGTAAAAGAGCAAGAGCCAGAGGTTGAAATGATTTCGGCTGAGAAAATGAAAGAGATAGAAAATAAAAATGAGTCTAAAATGGGTGCTCAAATTGCAAGATTACTAATAGGAATATTAGTTGCAGGTATTGGCTTGTATGCTAAATTACCTGATGCTGTTAGTACAATATTTATAATTTTAGGATATGTAATTTTATTGTATAGAACTGCAAAAAATGCATTCAAGATGTTGTTTGCAAGCAAAAAAATAAATGAAAATTTTTTAATTACAGTTTCATGTGTAGGAGCTTATCTAGTAGGTGAACATATGGAAGGGTTAATGGTAATTATTCTATATGAAATAGGAAAAATACTTGAAGAAAAATCAATTAGTAAAAGTAGAAAATCTATTAAAGATCTAATGGATATTAAACCTGAATATGCGAACTTAAAAACAGAAAATGATATTAAACAAGTTTCACCAGAAGAAGTAAAAATTGGAGATATTATTTTAGTTAAAGAAGGAGAGAAAGTTCCAATAGATGGAATTGTAACAAAGGGAACAGCAGATTTGAATACAGCTTCTTTAACAGGAGAAAGCAAACTAACACAAGTTTCTGAAAATAAAAATGTATTATCAGGAAGTATTGTAGTAGACGGAATGATAGAAGTAAAAGTTACAGAAGAATACAAAAATTCAACAGTAAGCAGAATTCTAGATTTAGTAGAGAATGCAACAGATAAAAAAGCAAAAACAGAAACATTTGTAAATAAGGCTTCATCAATTTATACACCAATAGTAATTGGATTAGCTGCAGTTGTAGCAATATTCTTACCATTATTTACAGAAATTCCATACACAGGAAATAACGGAAGTATTTATAGAGCATTAATATTTTTAGTAATTTCATGCCCATGTTCAATTGCAATATCAGTACCACTTAGCTATTTTTCAGGAATAGGAAAAT
>ERZ827512.1062-NODE-1062-length-30037-cov-4.367687_pt1 | contig 30037 bp, 31 predicted proteins | sample MGYA00519916_ERZ827512 | MGnify/ENA primary metagenome ERZ827512 (study PRJEB31778, sample SAMEA3449335) | human gut metagenome | biome: human gut; feature: human-associated habitat; material: faeces | place: United Kingdom | collected 2010/2012 ... | reverse complement strand
GTAATTTCCATCTTGTAATTGAAATATATCAAGTACGTTTTGAGAATCTATATCAGATATTTCTAGGTCATTATCTATGTTGTTATTTTTACTATTAATATTCATTACTACATCACCTCGAATATCAATATAAACATTATAACATCATATCACAAGCATAACAACTAATATTTAATATATTTAAGAAAAAGAGGGGTAAACAAAATTCTCAATAAAAAAGCAAATCCATAATAAGATTTACTTTGATATTTTACTTAACTATTTTTTTCTTTTATCTTACCAATTACACTTATAACCACTATCACCTTGTTCCAAAGCATCTTTCATTTTATCCACTTCAAATTTAAAAGTTTCTTTATCAACAAATGATACTATAGACAAATTATCAAAATTTTCTTCAGATAATTGTTTGATATTATATTCTTTTGTCCATGTATAAGAATAATTTTCTTCGTCATAATCAAGTGTTGCAGTAATACCTTTATACTTTTCTTTATCATTATTAATCGTTTCAGCATCTTCTTTATATGAGTTTATAACATTCATAAAATTTTCTTTATAAGCATTATTTTCTAATAGTTTCTGATTTATTGTTTCTTTATATTCTATTAATGTTAACGTTTCTTTATCATAAGTAAACTCCATTGTTGCTATTTTTTCATTATCTGTTTGATTCATAGTAGCCGTACATACAACTGTTTTGATAGAATCTTCATTTTCCTTATTCGCCTTATCACTATTATCTTTAGTAGTATTATCACAACCAGTTACTCCTAATAAAAGAACTCCACATAAAATTACACCAAATATTTTTTTCATTACACACTCTCTCCTTTACATAATTATATATTAAGTCATTATTTTTGTCACGGAAAATTATTATTTCAATAAAAAAGCAAGGCTATAATTTAGTTTGATATTTTACTTAACTATTTTTTCTTTTTAATGGTAGTATGCTTAATACCCCCAATATCAACAGAAGTACCAGTAGCAACATTATCTCCTTTTGCATCTTTAAAATCAGTAAATCCTACTCCACCGAAATCATAAGAAGTAGCACTTCCTGAATAGTTTCCCTTTTCATCTTTAAAATATGCAAATGATAAACTCGGATCATAGTTCTTGTTTTGTTTTGTATTTATGTTAGGGTACTTATCACTTCCGTATGCCCAGTCAGGTAATGAATCACGATCCATTGGTAATCTTTTTCGACTTATAAAATATGCTGTTATAGATAATGCAATAGCATATACATAATCAATATGAAACATTAACATTAAAATTATGACATAAGAAATAGCAACAAAAATAAGATATGATTTTAAACAAATATTTTTTAATAACCAGTATTTATCAGTACAATTCTTCTTTTGCAAATGCTTAGAATAAATATTACCTGTTATTTTTTCTACTAATATAGGGAAAATAATAAGCGAAAGAAGATTAATTACAATACTAACAACTAACGTTAGTTCATTAGCTTTTGATATTAAAGATTTATTGTTTATTATGTAAGTAATAATTAATATTAGTGATGGCAATGCTCCAAGTAATATTCCGATTATACTCCATTTTAGTTCTTGATTTTTTAATTTTTCTTTTCTTTTTGAGTGTTGATTTTCTATTTTTAATTCTTCATAAAATGGATAAGTAGTTAAGTATTTTCCTTTCCTATACATAATTATACTATTGATAATCACATTCACAAATATAATAAAGATTCCAATAACTTCAATTGGTCTAATAATTGAAAGAAATAAAGTGCCTATACCACTAGCAACACAATAAGAAATATATATACTTTTTTGCATTCTTACCTTAGCAAAAAGCATTAATAAATCATTAATAATTGTATATACCATAGAAAAAGCACTCCATAATATTACACATCTAAATAAATAAAGAGCTACATAACCATAATCTGTAATTCCTTGAGGAAATAATAAAATAATGCCACTTTGTAATAATCCAAAAATAATCGCTGCTATAATCACAATTATTGTTCTTGTTTTATCATTCATACTAATTACTCTCCTTACTATCTTTATAATTCTATTTCATTATTTTAATAAATCTTTATTAATAGTAATTACAGGTCTAATACCATAATCATCATAATCAATAGGGTTGCTTTCTACTTCGCCATCTTTTGTTACAACAAAGTATTTACTTGAGTCATTATTTACTGGTGTGGAAGTCCAATAGCCAAACGTTGTCTTACCATTATTACTAGTATAATAGCCTTGATATAACCAAGCAAAATTGTCTTGTAAAACATTGTTATCATCTACCTGTTCAAACCTAAATGAAGAAATTCCATCAAAATCTAATTTTAAATTAGTGGCATTAATTATTTCTTCTACTGTAATTAGTCTTGGACTAACTGATGAATCCCAAGTGCTTGTATCTTCTTGTAATTTACTTTCTATATTAGAATAAGCAACAGAATAAGTAGTTCTATGATCTAATATTAAATTTAAAGTATCGTCGTTTGAGTTATCAATAATATACCAACGCATACAACCACTTTTAACAGTTTCTTCTTCTCGACCTTTATCTAAATCATCAATATTATATTCAACATCTGTAGCTTTGCAACTAATATTAGATTCAGGATTAAAATAAATTGCTTGTCCTATCTCATAATTAACTTTATTAGTTGTTGAGTTATCATTATTATCATTGCTTAATGATGAAGTATCATTATTACCACAACCAGTTACTCCTAATAAAAGAACTCCACATAATAAACAAAAAGATATTTTCTTTTTCATAACACTCTCTCACTCCTTATTTAACCGTTTTACCATCTATCACAACTTAAGTTATATTCATCACATAAATCTTCTGTTAAGGTAACATCTTCAGAAAAGTCAAATCCACCACAAGTTCCTTTAAATCTAATAGCATCCACTAAAATATTTTGAACTTCTGAATCTAAAGTTACACCTTCAGAATTATAATCATTATTTTTGAAAGTCAAATAATCGTATGAAAAAGTAAGTCTATGATTTTCAAATGTATATTCTACTTCTTTAATTCCTTCATAAGTATTATCTTGATATTGTTTAAATAAATCAACGATAGCAGTTTCTTGATTACTATTAAATTGTAAAGAATTAATATTATTAGTTAATCCTTCTTCTGTTATCTCGCCATCAGTAGCATCAGCAGAAGGTCCTATCCAATAAGAAACAGAACGATGATTATTATAGTTATCAATTTCAGCATTTGTAAAAACTTCTTCTAAATTAGTTATAAACATATAGAAAAAGCAGTCCTTAGTACCTGTACTTTTAGTATTAATAGTAACTTCAATATTATCGTTTAAATTGATTTTGTTATTTTCTTGTTCAGTAACTGTATTATCATTTGTTTTAGAATCACTACCACAACCAGTTACTCCTAATAAAAGAACTCCACACAATAAACACAAAAATATTTTTTTCATTACACACTCCTTTACATAATTATATATAAAATATTTCATTTTATCAATAAAAAATAGAGGTATTATTCCCCTATTTAGAAAATATTACTAAGTGTGTGATACAAGTAATATATCCTGTCTAACATAAGGAAAATATTTTTATATAAAATAATATTTTCCCTAGTCATCTGAATTATATCAAAAAAATACTAGTCATACAATTTTAATTTACATTTTATCTATAATATCTTCTAGCATATTATATTTCCTATATATTCTATCATTTAAAACTTCAACTTTTTGTTCCCACATTAAATGCTTATTTCTAAATATCTTTAAAGGTTCTTTAGAAATATAATAATTTAATTGATTAGATAACATTTCTATACAATTAAATAAATATTCTAAATGAAAATTAGACTGCTTATTTATAGTATCTTTTATATTATCTAATACAACTAATGTTTCATCATTTGACTTCATTTTAACATCAAACATATATTACCTTTCTTTAATATAATTAATTACAAGAAATATTATTCAAGACCGATTAAAACCTATTTTAATTATATATTTCTATATAGTACAGCATACAATTATAATATATTATTTATGAGATTATTTCAAGCCTTTTCTTTAACAGTTGTATAAAAGACATTTATTTTACAGTTGTATAAAATACATTTTGTAAAGAAAGAGGTTTAGAAATGAATAATAGTAAAAAGAACTTGGCTATAAATTTAAAATATTATAGGCAAAAATATAATCTTTCTCAAGAGAAGTTTGCAGAAATTATTGATAGTAATTTAGTGTATGTTAATCAGTTAGAGAATGGTAGAAGAAAACCAACTATAGATATGCTTGATAAGATATGTAATAACCTTAATAAGTATGACAAAACATTAAATTTAACTGCATCAGACCTTCTTAAATACAATGAAAAACATATTACTAATTATCAAAGAATAGACGAAAGAAAATAATACTTTCTTTCTTTTTTATTTAGAAACTTAAATAAATTGCTTGTTAATAAACTTTACCTTATAATAGTGTTAATGTGAGGTGTAATATTTAGATGAATGCTAATGAAATAGGAAAATTTATTTATAAGTTAAGAACGGAAAAAAATCTAAGTCAATATCAATTAGCAGAGATGATTCCTATAAGCAGACAAGCTGTTAGTAAATGGGAACGTGGTATTACTATACCTGACTCCTCTACTCTTATTAGACTAAGTGAAATTTTTGATGTATCTATAAACGAATTACTAGCTGGTAAAAGAGATGTTAAAAATGATATTAAAAGTCTTGAAAATATTACTTTAGATATTATTGATGATAATAATAGAAAAGCTAAGAAAATAAAAAAATTACTCTTTATATTTATCACAATAATAGTTATTATTACTATTACCTTTCTGACATATTATTTTATTAATTCTTATAATTCTATAAAAGTATATAAAATAGAAAAAGTAGGATCTAACTTCTCAACTTATAATGGTATTTTTATAACTACTAAACAAAAAAGTTATTTAAGGCTTGGGGAGTTAGATTACGAAGATGATATACAAATAGAACAAGTATCATTATATTACACTAAAGACGATAAGAAAAAATTAATCTTTAAAAATGAAAATGCTAATATTTTAATCACTGATTATTATGGTTATAACGAATATTTTCCATATAGTGATGTTACAAATATTGTTAATAATTTATACTTAGAAATAATATACAATGACGGAGAAAAAGAAACTTTAAAACTAAATGTTAAGAGAGACTTTTCTAATGACAATTTAACTTTTCCTAAAAAAGAAAATGTAGATACTGATAATTCAGATAATAATGAAAAGTTAAATGGCAAGTTAACTAAAGAACAAGAAGAAATAATATCGCAAATAAAGTCAAAAGGAAAAAATAACAATGATGGCTATATATATGAAATTAGTGATGATAAAAAAACTATTTCATTTATATATTATGAAGAAAACAACTACTTAATAATAACAGATACAAATGATACTTCACAAAAAGAATGGCATTACTATATGAATAGTGATAATTTATCTTATATCGAATATGATAATGGAAAAATAATTGATAATAAAGAAAATATAATGAATGATACTAATAAAGGATGGCAAAAAATAAGTGAAAATTATATAAATAAGTACTTAATGTCATAGGTAGAACTTAACAAGTTCTACCATTTTTTATTTTATATTGTTAGACTGAGATTAAGAGGAGGAATGAAATGAAAAAAATATTATTAGTTTTATTAGTATCTATTATAGGTTTTAATTGTTTAAGTGTATCAGCTAAAGAAAATGAATATTATTATACTAATGAGCAAGGAGTAAATCTTACACAAGAAGAATATGAGTTTTTAACTAAAATGTATTGGGATGACTACCCTAAAATTATGACTCAACAAGATTATGAAAATTTTAAAGACTTAAATATTTTAGGACAAGATATAACAGTTAAAGTTATAGATGAAAGCGATAAAAGTAATACTAGAAGTTCTTTTCACGAAACAGGAAGTAAGAGATTAAAAATAGCTACTACTTGTTCTTCTAATTGCTATCACTCTGTTACATTAACTTGGAAAACAAATCCTACAATTAGAAGTTATGATGTAATTGGTGCATATTTTAATGGTGTTAGTTTAACAAATAACCCCACAACACAAGTTATAGCAAATAACTCTACTACATTTGCAACTAATCTTAAACGAGCAACTAATGGTATTGGCACATCTTTTAAATTGCCGAGTGGATCTAATATTATTATTAATCAAACTTTTAGTACAACAAAAGGTGGTACTGTTTATGCAAGTTATCAACATGCTACTAGTAATACTACCCTATCAACTAGTCAAAATTATACTTTTTCTACTTTAGGTTATGGACGTGTATTTCTATTTAGTGGTTCTGCAAGAAATATTTACGATGCTATGAATGGTGTAGATATTACTATCTAACCATTTATAAAAATAAATTATGGGAGGTAGATTTATATGGTAAGTTAATATCATCAAGTTACTGCATCATTACTGTAATAAGGCAGTAAAGAAAAGGAGTAAAAAATGAAAAAGAAAATTAAAAAAATTGTATTAGGTAGTTTTTTGATAGCAATACTATTAATGCCTATCATTACTTTTGCTAGTACTTACACTAGTATGTTATCTATGAGTTCTGGCTCATTACACGAAGGTACAGCTAGAAATTACAATTCATCTAAACATAGAATTGATATACAAGTAGATAGTGTAGAATCTAATTCTATTAATAAATTAGTAATTGCACTAGGTTCTCCAAAGTTTTTAGGGGGAATTAATGTTCAGTCAAGAAAGGTTACTAATTTATACCCACGTTCAACTGTCAGAACAGAAATGGGCTCTATCGGATCAGGAAATAAAGTCTATGGTTTTGGAACTCATGCAAATGCTTATAGTAATGTTGGTGGTACAGGAACAATATATGGTGGCTTCTATTCAAGCAAAGTTGTTATGAGTAGTTATTAAAATATTTAGGAGTAGTGAAGAAAATATACTTCTTTACTACTCCATTATTATTATAAGGTGGTGACAATAATGAATATTATAGAAATTAAAAATGCATATAAAGAGTATTATAAAGATGGAATGAAAATCACTGCTCTTGATAATATCAATGCAAAATTTGCTTTAAATAAATTGTATGTTGTAATGGGAAATTCAGGATCTGGTAAAACGACTTTAATTCAAAGTTTAGGCTTATTAGACACTTTGAGTTCGGGAAATATATATATTGATGGAAAAGATACATCAAAATTAAACGAGACTGAAAAAGCAAAGATAAGAAAAGAAAAAATAGGTTTTATTTTTCAGGCATTTTATTTAAACCCTAATATGAAAGCCATTGAAAATGTAATGCTACCTATGTTTTTAAATAAAGATATGAGTAATACAGAAAGAAAAACTAAAGCTATGAAACTATTAGAAGATGTAGGACTAAAAGACAGAATGAACCATTACCCTAAAGAAATGTCTGGTGGCGAACAGCAAAGAGTTGCTATTGCAAGAGCTTTAGCAAATGATCCAAGTATAATTTTAGCAGATGAACCTACTGGAAACTTAGACAAAAAGAATGAAGAAGCTATATTAAATATTTTTACATCTTTAAGAGAAAAAAATAAATGTATTATTATAGTTTCGCACAATGAAAAAGTTAAAGACTATGCAGATACTGTTATAAAAATGCAAAAAGGAAAGTTGGTAGATATTGATGAGAAATAAAGATTTAGTTAATTTGTCATTAAAAAATGTCGTTAGAAATAAAAAAAATATATTTAATATTTTGCTTTTATCAATGTTTATCATACTAATTATTTTTGTATTTTCACTTGATAAAAGTTTTAATAGTTATTTAAAAAATGGTATTGAAAAAAATATAAGTTATAGAACTTTATTTGTAAACAATTTAAGCAATGACAAATTAGATACCTTTTTTAAAAATCTGAACTCTATTAATCATGTTGTAGCAGTTTTTCCAGATAGTCAATATTTAACAGCGATTAGTTTTTCTAAAATAGGAAATACCGACTTAAAAGGTAGTTTTTTACTTCAAGGTGCTCAAAAAAATACAGCACCAGAAATTGCTTTTGGGACTAATTTAAGCGAATCTGATCCTAATGGCATTATATGTCCTATAAATTTTTACCCTAAAGATAATGTTGATGAACTTAATTCTATAAATAAAAATACTATTATTAATATGAATAGCTTTTTAAATAAAAAAATAATTATAGATAGTAATTTTAAAATAAATGATGGGAAAACAAATGAATTAAAAATAATAGGAATATATCAAAACAGTCCAAATTTTGTTGATGAGAATGTTTGTTATGCTAATTATAATACTGTTGAGTCTATTAATAAAAGTATGAACCCAACCCTTTCTTGGAACTCAGAAAACGATTCTACAATGGTACAAGTAGATAATGCAAAAAACGTGAGTAAAGTTGAACAGAAAATATATGAACTAGGTTATCCTAGTACAAGAGCTTTCATGGTCGATACTGCACTATTTAGTACATTACACTATGGAGCATTGATGATTTCTAGTATTGTTATATTACTAGCTGTCATAATAATTACATTGATTAATAGAAAAAGATTAAAAGATAAATTAAGAGAAATAAATATATATAGAAGTATTGGTTATAACAATAATGATATTAAAAAAATTATCATTTGTGAGAACCTTATAATTGGTATAATAAGTTTAATATTATCTTTGTTAATAACAATAATACTTGTGTCAATATTAATTTGTATTCAAAACTATAAACCTTATATCTTTTCAAAATTACCTATTGAAATAAGTTATATATCTTTTGTAGTAGCAATTTTATTAGTATTTATAGTATCTTTTATAGCAATTATTATTAATCAAAAAAGATTATTTTCTTCTAGTATTATAGAGGGCATTAAATAATTATGAAACTATTAATATTTAATTATTTTAGGAACAAACGTAAAGTATATCCATTTTTCTTGATGATCTTTTCTTGTTTGTTTGTAATTATGTTTTTAATATATTTAACTCAATACTTTAATTATGTTAATAATATTAATATAAAAAACAAACTAATAAACAGAACATTTATTGTAAATTATGAAAATAAAAAACTAAATATAAATAATAATAAACATATTAAAAATATATATAAAATGAATACACTACCTATATCTTTTTCTGACAAGATTAATGCTTCACTAATATATTTTCCTATGGATGAGATAAAAATAAAATATGGAAATAAGTGTAAACAAAATAATGAAATTCTAGTTTCTTTAGAACTAGCAACAAAAATAAGTTCAAACAATCCAATTTCGTTAATTAATAAAGAAGTAAGTATAAATATATATGATAATACAACTACATTTAAAATAGTTGGCATATATGATAATTCTAGTGTTATAAACAGTGACTATATTTACACTTTAAAAGAAACAATAAAATTAAATGATAATTTAAAAATATCAACTAACTATAATAATGATAATTTATATATTATTGTTATAGATAATTATAAATATTCAAATTACATAATTAATAAATTCACATCACAAAAAATAGATATTTCTTTGTTAAGCGATTTAGGAAAGAGTGAAATAAATACTTATGAATATATAATTAAATTTTTAAAAATAATGGAATTAGGCACCATAATAGCTGTGTTTATTATTTTATTCATTATTATAAATAATATCTTATTCGATGAAAAAAAAGATATTGCCATTTTAAAAACTGCTGGGTATAGCAAAAATAGTATAATAAGAATCCTATTGTATAGAGTTTATTGCTTTTTTGCATTAGCACTTATTATAATTATACCTATTACAATATTGATATTCTTATTAATATTAATACTTAAAGTTCCTAATTCTTTATATACTTTCCTTTCATATAATTTTTTTGATATTATAAAACCAATAATTAGTATTATAATATTGTCATTATTATTACCGTTATTTACAACATTTATATTTCATAATAAAATCAAAAAAATAAGCCCTATTGACTTATTTAAATCAGAGTAATACTTTTTTATAAATGTTAAAATGATTCCTATTAAACTTTCGAGAGAAGTCTTATAGTTCTATAGTTGCTATAAGATTTCTCTTATATTTTATAATTTAGCATTTTATTTCATATATTAAATCATGTCTAGTTTCTTTTTCTTCAACCCATAATTCTTTTTTGTTTATTGTTAATATTATTACTCTATCAAAGTCTATAGGTCTAAAACACGGATCTTTTGCAACTATCATATTATTATAATAAATATAAAAGAACAGCTCATTATATATATGTTTTAAAACTATATGAAAAATATTATTATCAATTTCTATATCAGATATTCTATATCTAATGATATTAGTTTGTTATTCATTTTATCTTGATTCTCATAATTCAAGGATATATTTTCTAATTTAATATCTTCATAATTACTATTAATAATATAATTATATATGTCTTGGATTAATTCATAATTTTCTTTAGATATTTTTTGTAGTTCTATTTTAATGTTATTAACTTTAAACTTTAAATTCTTTAAAAAGTTAGTTATGTTTTTCTCTTCACTAGTATCTATTTCCTTTTGACTAATATTACTTAAATGATAAATATATATTAAATTCTTATCAGTTAAATCTTTAGAAAGTAATTCTACTAATTTCTCTTTTTTACTAGAAGGCATTCTTCTTAAGAAGTATGCACTTTTATTACTAAAACCATTGTATTTTAATAAGCAATAATTTTTTGTTTTAGATAATCCTTCATAAAATAAATATATTAAACTATTTTTTATTTTCTCTTGCTCATATCCCATATAAATAATTCTTTTTATTATACTTTTCATATCTAATGAAGAATCATCCATAACACCATATTTTACTAATCTATAGGGAAAAGTAATATCACGAGGAAATAGTTTATCAATTTCAAAAAACAAATCATTAAAATAAGCAACAATTAATTTTATTGATGAAAGTTTAATCTCAGTTACCTTTACTCTTTTATATCTTATTTTAAAACTTTCATCATAATTAAAGTTAGTAAAATATTCTTTTAATAAATCTTTATAAATATATTTTCCATTACTAATAACACTCAAAAAAGTTTTCTTAAGTTCTTCCTTATTTTAGAATAAAATAATTTTATCAGATGTTACATTAATATCATTCATACCCTATCCTTTCTCTTATTCAATTAAGAATAAAATTAATCAACTGCTATACAATGTCATAGTAGTGGAATACGTCGCAAAAGTCAAGTGATAATTTCTTTGTTTTGTAAAATTGTCATAGGTGGTAGCAATGATAAAACTAACAAGAATTACTGACTTAAGATATGATAATGATTTAACACAACGAGAATTATCTAATATTTTAAATGTTAAAAGAAGTACTTATTCTAAATGGGAATGTGGTATTAATGAATTTCCTATAGGCATTATAATTAAACTATCTATATATTATGATGTAAGTATAGACTACTTAACTAACCTTTCAAGCATTAGAGGAAAAGCTAATAAAAACATTAGTCTTGATAACATTAACAATAAAATAACTACCATTAGAAAAGAACATAATAATACTCAAAAAGAAATTAGTACTTATTTGAAGATAACTCAAAAGACATATTCTGATTATGAATTAGGAAAATATAAAATACCTACTTCTATGCTAATAAATATTGCTAAGTTTTACAAAATCTCATTAGAGGAATTGCTATCAAAACAATGTTAAATAATTAAAAAAATAAAAGCAAATCAATTAAATTTGATCTGCTTTTTTTAATTCACTTTGTATTACCAATGGTGTACATTCTAATAATTTAAAACTTTTTATTATATAAGGCATGATTATTTCAATATCTTCTACTCTGCAAACATCATAACCTTTACATAACGATTTATAATTACCAACTTTAACATTAAGACTAATAAGAACATTATCTTTATCTTCAATGTTTAATATTCTTATATACACTCCTCTTTGTGATTTTTTTACAATAGCAAAATTTCTTGAATCTTTATATCTTTTTCTTTTAATTTTAAATACAATTCCCTTACTATTTTTTTGACAAATTATGCTTTTATCAAATGAAGAAATATTTTGTACTAATTTATTAAGTAATTCTACCTGTAAATCATTTTTTAAATATATACATAACTTGTTTATTAGTTCCATAATATATTTTATATCTTCTACACAATCAACCAACATATAATAGCATAAAGGGTTTGTTTCATAACTATCTATTATAGATAATCTATTTTGATAATCAAACTGTTTAACACTTCTATGTAAGTTTATAGATAAACTTTCTTGATTAACTCTAACTTGCATAATTTTTCTACGTAGTCTATATGCTACACAATTTATTAAATAATTCCTAATTATATTATTATTAGAACTCATTATTAAATTATCAAGTGAATTAAATAAAGTTACAGCTTTTTCTTTTTTATTATATATGATTCTTTCATAGTTACTTGTATTAACACCTTCTACTTTTTTTGTTATAGTTTTAGTATTATAACCTAGATTAGATATTAAAGTATATTCTTTTGGTAAAGCATCTAAATCTTCATTACTTGTATAAACTACACCATTATAAGATAAATTAAAGGTGGAACAGACTTCTATTACAGTATTATAAACTATATTATTTTTAAGCAATTCCTTAAATTCAAATGTGTTCCTGTGTAACCACCAAGATTACAAGAGTTTTGTAATACTTGTAAAAATGTTTGATGTCCATGACCTCCTGCCTTCCAACACTTTATTCTTGCCGTATCTACTTGAACTGAACCTGTATCTGTAAACTCATCTTTAAATAAATCTACTACCCCTTCTTCTACAGCAGCTGCTGTTGTAACTATTTTTTGTGTAGAACCTGGTTCATATGATGCCCATATTGGTAAATTACGTGATAGTTCCTCAACACTATAATTTTTATAATTATTAGGATCAAAATTAGGCCTTGAACTCATCGCTAATATCTCTCCAGTATTAGGGTCCATTACTACAGCAAGAGCCATATCAGGATTAAACATATCAACAACATTATCTAACTCCCGCTCTACTGACTTTTGAATATTGATATCAATAGTAAGTTGTAAATCCATACCATCTTGGGGTTCTATATATAAATCAGTAAGTTCTAGTTTATTACCTTTAGCATCACTAAAGTATTTAATCGCCCCATTCTCACCAGTTAAATAATCATCATACTGTAACTCTATACCAGATAACCCTTGATTATCTATTCCTACATAACCTAAAACATGGGATAACATAGTATCATAGGGATAATATCTTTTAGACTCCTTGACTAAATAAACTCCATCAAAGTTTAAAGCTTCTATTTTATCAGCTACTTCATATGATAATCTTCTACCTTCAGGATGAACTCTTTCAATAGATGTCTCTTTATAAACGTGTTCTTTCATCTCATCAAAACTAACACCTAGAATCTCGGCAAGCTTTTCTGTTACTTCTTTTTTATTCTTAATCTGATTAGGTATTAAAACTAAAGAGGTTGTTGTTATATTATCGGCAAGGACTACCCCATTTCGATCAAGAATCCTACCACGAGATGCTTCAATTGGAAGATTTCTACTCCAAAGGTCACTAGCAAGTGATGATAGTCTCTTATAATCTACTACTTGAACATAAAAGACTCTTAAGACAATTATTAATAGGATACTACTAAATATTAAAAGAATAATTTTCATTCTCTTATCTATTCCTCTTGTGAACATAAAAACTCACTACCTTTCCAGTAGTAAGTTTATGTTTTTAAAATTATTATCATACTAATTCTTTAATCTTCTCATAATCTCTAGTTAATTCTTCTCTTAACTTAATTTTCTTAATTGCACTTTCATACTCAGTAATCCAATCTTCATATAATTTTAGTTCTCTTAAAATCTCTAATAGAATATATTCTTTTACTTCAACAACTTTCTCATCTAACAAATTAATTGCTGTTAACTTAGACTCTTCTGTTCTTAAATTATCTATAAAGACATTTATTAAAAACTCATCTAATATATCAGGATCTTTACAGTTATCTAATAAGTCTATACATACTTTTATATTATTTATAGAATTACCTGTACTTAGTATTCTTTTATATAACATATCAAGATATTCTACTTGATTTACTCCTAAGGCTCTAAAAGTATCCCAATTAGTAAAAACTAAAGTATTAGTTCCTCTATTAACAAGCTCATGTAATTCTATTAATAGTTTAGTACTTTTTACTCCTATATCAATAGTAGGAATAGTTTTAGTTAATTCTTTATAGTATCTTTTCACTTTAAATCTCCAATTACTTCTTTCTTTTTTAGGAATAACTTTATTAGGAGAAGAATAATAGCCTGCTTTAGCACAATCAAGAAAATATCTCATTTCGCTACATAAATCATCAAAACTAACTTTCTTCTCTTCTTTTTTAGTTTTATTATTAATATCTTCTATAAATTTATCAATATCATAATCTTCTTTAACTTTTTAGGAAGTCTCTTATATAATTCTACTATTATATCGCACATTTCTTTTTTATCATATTTTTCTAATGTCTTTCTTAAATCTTTTACTAGCATAACACTGCTCCTTAAAATACATTTTTAACTAAAAGTTTAATTTTCTCTTTATAAAAGTAAAAATCATCTAGATGAATATTATTTTTATTAAGCCCAAACAAAGCATATACTTCTTTTTCACTATAATTAGTAAATGCATACATAAATATTTTTTCTAAAAATGGATATTCTTCTATTAGACTTTTAATTTTAACTTGCGTATTAGGGCTAATAGTTGCAAAGACTTCGCCTTTATTTATTACTTCATCCTCGTCATTATCTTTTCCTTTTTTAGGAAACTCTAAATGCTTTTTATCTACTAATTTATTGTCTATGTCTTTAAAATTATCTGCTGTATTAGTTTCTTTATTATCATAACTTTTTCCAATAAATGCCCCTTCATAATGTTTTTTAACTATACCATTATCTAAGATATTCTTAATTATAGAATGCTGTATATAAGAATGAGTAAATGAATCAAATAAATCATAGATAATTTTCTCTTGATAATCCTTACTTTCTTCTAAATAATATAGATTATATCCATATTCTTGAAAATTAATAGTGTATTTTTTATCTTCATTATCTATTTTTACACTAAAGTTTAAATCACCTGTTATTTTATTATCAAGAGAAAACATAAAATTATTAAACCAGGATGCATATAATCCTATCATGCCAATACTATCTAGTGATTCCATATCTGTTAGAGAAAAAGCATTAGCATATAAAGTTCTTGCTGTTAACATACCGTATTTACTATTAGAATTTACTTCTATCTCACCATCATTAAATTTTACTATTCCAACCTCTTTATTATCTCTTATAACTTTTAATATACCCCCTATTACTACTTCCTCTCTATCTTCTAAAGTTAAATCAAAGATATTAAGAAAAGCTTTAATAGCAGGTATATTATATTTAATATCAAGTTTCTTTTCCATAAATAAATCTCCATTTTCTAAACATTTTTTACCTAAAAACATAAAATTCACTCTATTTTTACCCTAATTTTTTAATTTTCTGCAAGCTAACGAGGAAAATTTTACAAATTTCTTGACAAAAGAAGTTCAGGCAATTGGTATAGTAAGTCAATTCAGGGGGGTATGGTTGTAGGTAGTAATTGCCATATCCTAATGAAAAAATATTTCTTATTACGCTAGCCATAATGTGTAATGAAGATAAGGGAGGAAAAGATATGGCAAGTAATCTTAAAAAGATTACCATGGTAATGGTAGGAATTTTAACTTTCTTCTTATTTAACAATACTGTATCTGCTAGAGAATTAGATATTACACCAGATATGACTCAAGAAGAAATTGATGCAGTTTTAATGACTGCTACTTCACAAGACAATATTACAATTGCTAGTGGAGATTACAGTACAGAAAAAAATGGTAAAAACTATCATAAAATAATTACTGTACAAAAAGATTATATGAATTTTAATATTGCTGGTAATTACACTGAACTTCAATTCGTTGTTCGTGGTAGCAATACTAAAATTACTGCCAATGATGCAACAATTGATGGAAATGCTAGTACAGAAGGAAATCCATCAGCTGCTTTATTCATTGAGCAAGGTTCTGTTATATTAAGCGGTAACTTAACATTAACAGATCATAATCACGGTGTTAGATTAGGTTATGCAAATGCTGGAACAAGTATTTATAGTGCTTTAACATTAAGTGATTATGCAACACTTACTATCACTAATAACGTATTAACTTATAGTGGACAATATGGATATTATGGTGGAGGATATGATGATCCTGATACTACTTATTCATCACCTGTAGATAAAGGACAAGGTAATGGAACAAGTGGTTCTGCTATTGATGTTCGTGGAAAAGGTAATACAAGTTTCACTTTAGGAACAGGTGCTAAATTCTATGCAACTAATAATGTAGGAGCAGGAATCTTTGCTATCAATGTTACAAACTTTACTTTCAATATGAATAGTGGAAGTTATGCTTTATTTGATAGTAACGGCCAAGGAATTTGTATGAATACAGATTATGCTGGTAGTGTTAATATCAATGTTAACAATGCTACATTAGATATTACAAATAATAGTAGTAATGGAATTACAGGACAAGCATCACCTTATATTTTAGATATTACTAATAAAGGAATTGTAAACTTAAATAATAATGGTGGTATTGGAATCAATAACTTCTATATTAAAGTAACTGATTCAACATTAAATGTAAATGAAAATGGTTCACATGGTGCGACTAATGTTTCAATGGATGCAACTAACAGTACTATTAATGCATCTAATAATGCTTATATTGGATTAAATATTTCAAAATATAATGCTGGTAAAGAAAGTACTGATATTATTAACAGTACAATAACTGCTAATAATAATGGAGGTCCTGGAGTTCGTTTCTATATTGAAAATGGTGTTACAAACATAACTGATTCTCATATTACAACAAATGAAGATGGTTATGGAGACTCTATTTATGGATTTGAAGTAAAACCAGGGGACTCTGGTTATTGGGCAGGAGTTGTTATTAAAGGAACACTTTCTGTTAAAAACTCTACTATGATGAGTGATGGTGTTAGTGGTTACTCACTATATGATACAGATTCTGGAAAAGCAGTATTTTATGTATTAGAAAACTCAGTAGTAGCTGGAAATGGTGATGAATCTAAAGATATCTTTGATGACTATAACAGTGGCAAAGGTAACTCTGGTAGTACTGTTGTTGAAGGTGGTAGTCTTCAAGTAGATAGCGATAATGTATCTGCATCAGACTCTTTAAATGATAAATATCATAACGAACAAAATCCAACTATGCCTAGTGGACAAGGAAGTAAAGACGAAGTTCAATATGCTGGACCAGTAAATAGTGATAATACAGCACTTACACAATTTGTTTTACATCAAAATATAAATAAAGAAGTTGGAGGAGCTGGATCTCACACCTTTACTTACTATGATCCAAATACAGGAACTCGTCATGATTATACATTTAGATATAATGAATTAGGTGAAGATTTAGAACCTAACGCATCAGGTAATGCTTATATTTGGGCACCTGTATCTATTCTTAGATATGATGCTACTGAAGGATTTATTAGTAGTTTAGGAACTGCAGGATTAGTTAAGTTTGGTTATGGATATACTGACTTAATGACAGGGCTATATACAAGATATACTAGTGATGTTACTATTTTTGGTAATAGCATGAATCTAGCAGAAAAAGTATTAGCTTTAGCTTCACGCGAAGGATATGTATTCTTAGGTTGGTATATTGCTGATGATCAAGAGTTAGCTGCTAAGTATGCTAGTGAAGGAAATTTTGAAGAATTATATAAACTATTAAATACTAAGTTTGATGGTTCTACAAAATTAGAAATCAATGGCAAACCAGTAAGTGAGTTAACAGTATATGCTAAATGGGCTATTCCAGATGATGAACCTGGTACAGGAGCTACTTTTGGACCAAGTGAAGAGTTAGAGATAACTCCACCATCTACAGGAGTTATAGCTAGTAAAAATATCTATACAGAATTATTAATTATAATATCTGTTTTAGGTACTGCTAGTCTATTCACTGTTTCAAGAAATAAAGATTAATAAATAAAATTCTATCAGGAATTCCTGGTAGTTTTTTTATTTTTCTCCACTTTTCTCCATGAATTTTCTATTTTTATGACTTTTTACCCTTAAATTCTTAATTTTCTTATTGACAAACTAGGTAAAAATCATTAGAATATGAAGACAAATCAAAGAAACTTTAGGTTAATCGTGAGGGGTTCGGTTGATTATAAATTTTTCTTTGATAAATAATCTCTACTTTTGTATAAAATATAAAAGTCTGCAGATAATATTGGTGGGAGGAAAAAATGTCAAAGAAAAATCTTTTCTTTAGCTTATTTCTGTTAGTTTTAAGTGTATGTTTTATAACAGATGTTCAAGCTGAAGAGTTAAACAAAAATAGTCAAAATATACTACAAACAGAAGATACTACTTCTAGATGGGAAGCGGTACAACCAGAAAGAATAACAACAAGTGAAGGACTTATCATTGATTATAATTTTGAGAACTTCAACGCTGTTGTTGGTTGGGGTGGTTGGATTGATGAAGGTTATGTTACTGTCACAATCACAATCCCAGAAAATTATGAACTAGACACCATTGTAATCGCACCAGATGTATTTCAAGAAATTGCAGATTATATTTATGCAGTTCTCGGTGATGAAAATAACAATTTCGAAATGAATAATACCATGCAAGCCGGAGACAAAATAAATGTTAATTTTGTAATTAATAATCTATCTAAGTATACTTACAACTATGATGAAACATCATTTGAAGTTTTTCCTAAAGAAGATATCGTTTATGATAAAGTAAATGATGAAGAAACTACTACTACTGAAGATACTCCATTATTTAATGGAAACACAGTAAATGAGAACTATCACTTTAGGAGAACATATAATACAGCCTTAAAAGCCTTAATACCAAATTCAGATGGTAGTAAAATGACTGATGAAGCGATTGGTAATGCTTTAATCAGTAAAGGATATTTAAACGGTATGGCTGATTATACTAAGTACTTATTAGACTTCTATAATGCTAAATATAATACTAATTACACAAGACTTGATCAATTCCCTGATGGAATTATTAGAGAGATATTAGGCGAAAATGATCCATTCTTAATATTAAATGATGCTTATAGAGCTGCAAAAGTAACCTATATTGGAAGAAGCGATACAACAGTAGATATTCTTCGTCAGATTAATAGAAATACAGGGAAAAATTATCAATCATTAGAAGAATATATTGTAGAATATTACAATGAACAATATGGAACAAATGCTACTCGTCTTGTAGATTTAAGTGATGAAGCAATAGATAACTTCTTCTCAACTCAAGGAATGGAAAATGGCAGATATGTTTATGAAACTAATCCTGATGTAATTGCTTTAAGTTATGATTATTTCTATAACAAAGGTCTATCTTGGGGCTTTGAAGATGATTCTGAAGATTTGACAATTGGTGAATATATGAGAGATGAAGTTAAGGGTGATGATTATATAAAAGAAAATGCTGGTACCCTAAACTCTAATACTAGTGATTATACTCTTAATGGAACTTTATATACATCAGGAAATTATCTTCTAGATTCTTACTTAGGATATGAATTTAATGTAAATATGCAATGGACCTACTCTGCTTTAAAGGGTACAGTAATTGCTAAATACGTAGATATTTATGGTAATGTCTTAAGTGAAGACTTTATTACTACTGATATGGTAGGTAAAGATTATAAGACATATCTAAAATATTTTGATGGATTTACTCTTTATACTATAGATGGTGAAGAAATAGGAAAATATATTGATGGTACAATCGTAGTTACTTATATTTATGAACCTACTGATGATGAACCTGGTATTGGATTTACTCCAGGACCAAGTGAAGAGTTAGAAATAACTCCACCTAGTACAGGAGTTGAAACAGAAAGCCAAAATATATACTTAGTAATATTACTTATGCTAAGTAGTACTTGCCTATATCGTTATGCAAGTGGTAAAGAATAATTAAAAGAATTCCTAATGGAGTTCTTTTAGGCTTTAGGGGTGAGTTATGAAAAGAAAAGTTATAATAAGTAGTGCTTTAATTCTTCTTTTAATAGGTTGTGTTTCTTTAGTAACATACCACAGTTTAAACAATGAAGATAAACATGATGAAGAAGAAAAAGCTAATGAAGAAAAAATATACCAAGATATAAGTACTTTAAGTATAGAAAATAATGAAAATGTTGTTTTAAATTATCAAAAAGAATTTAATAATAACGATATCATTGCCGAACTTTCAATAGAAAATACAGATTTGGTAACACCTGTTGCAAAAGGTAGTGACAATGAATATTACCTTAATCATTTACTTGATAAATCAAAAAATGGTTTAGGTAGTGTCTTTCTAGATTATAGAAATAATATAGATGATAGAAAAATATTAATATATGGGCATAATTCAGAGAATGTATATACAGAATTCCATTTATTAGAAAATTATTTAAATGAAGAGTATTACTATAATCATGATGATATTACTCTTAAGACAATCAATGATACCTACAATTATAAAATATTTTCTATCTATATCGCTACTACTAACCTACAACACGTTAATCTAAACTTTACAGATACTGAATATTATGAACATCTAAAATGGCTTAAAAATAATTCAATTTATGATACAGGTGTTACTATTGAACCTAATAGTGAAATATTAGTCTTACAGACTTGTTATTTTGGTATAGATAATTCATATTTGATTATAGTAGCGAAGAAAGTATAAAAATAGTCTTTTATGAAGTGATATGATAAAAGTGGACAAAGACTAAAAAGAGTCTAGTCCGCTCTTTTTACCCTGGGCTTTTTCAAAAACTAAACTTTTTAATTTATCTGAATTAATTATAATAACACCTCCATATATTCAATAACTTTCTTTTCAATATTTAATTTTTTTGCATATTTCATTAATTTTAATAAATCTTTATTCTTCATTTTTGAATATCTTTGTAATGCTTTAGTAAAAATTTCTTTGTCCATATGTTTTCTTGCCTTAATGATATCACAAATAGTTCTTTCTATATCATAAGTTCTTATTTTCATTCCAAAAGGAGAATCAATTGTCGTTAAACCTAAGTTTAAAATTTCTCTTTTAACATAATGCAAAACAACATTTTTATCTTGTCTCAATGAGCCATTATACCCAGCAGGTACAGTCATGTCAAAATAAAGTGGTGTCCTGTCTGATAAATCATATAAATAAAGTGCTGTTGCGTGCGAAAAAACACAATTCTTTGATTTCAATTGATATTTATAATAGTCATCGCAAAAAGTATTGACTAAAGCATAATAACCCCTACTAATTCTTTCAAGCTTATTCTGTTTTACTAATCAAGTTAGGTCAACAGTATTAATATTAGCATTTTTGACTTGTTTAGTTGTAACATACCCATTATTATTATATGCAATTTTAATAATTTTTTCTGCATTAGTCATACTATCACTTCCCTATATATGATTTTAGCATTTAAGTAAATTCAAGTAAAATTTTTTTGTCGCTTTTATTCTCATTTTTTATTTTTTTTGCGTTCTTTTGCAACAATTTGTGAAAATTATATAATCACACTATGAATTAGCATAAACGATAAAACTAAAATATCTATATTTCAAGATATTTTAAGCATATTTCTTTTTCTTTAATATTTTATATATTTCATAAACAATTACTAAACTAAAACAAGAAAGTCCTAATAAGAATGCCATTACATAAGTAAGATTATCTTTTAGAAGTATTAATGTAATTAAACTACTTATTATTAACTTGACTACTTTTCTTGTAAAATTTAATTTATTCATTATAATTTTGTGATCGCTAGGATTAGTATTATCAAGTAATAATTCTTTAATATAATTATCAAATGGATCTCTTATAGCAAGAAACAAGCAAAAGCCTATACTCATTAAGATAATACCAAATATTTTAAATGCTATAAGGTTTCCTATTAAGATAAGAGTAAATGATATAAGTAAACTATAACCTATAATAGATAAGATTTTACTTTTATACTTTTCATAGATTTTGATAAAGAAGTAATTGGCAAGTACTCTAGTGATTCGTGAGGCACTAACTATTACAGTTAGAATAATAGAGACATTCCCAAGAGTTAAGAAACTATTTAATTTATATTGAATAAACAAATTACTATTATTCTGACCTAAATCAATAATTGAATAGCATACTGCAAAAAGAAGCAAGATTAAGAAAATGAGATGGGTTATCTTAACTTTTCTTTTATCCTTCTTTATCTTCTTTTCTTTAGGGGTTTTAACTTCATATAGAAAATTAAACATCCTATCATAGGTATATAAGGATTTATATTAAAAAGAAAACCTTAAATGAAAGCTGTAAGCATTGTAACAACAGCATAAATTAAAGTATATTTATTTTGTATTTCTAGAAATCTATCTTCCTTCTTTAAAAAAGCTAGATTCTTTCTAAGTATAACTGTATCCATATACTTAAAATAAGGATAAGATTCATATAAAATAGAACCTACCAAAATTGTAAAATAATTATTACCAAAAGGTTATAAGAAAGGCTCCTAGAAAAAGAACTGTAACCCCTACTCTCACAGAATTTAAAGCTCCTATTTTATTGATTATTTTCATGACTAAAGGATTTAAAACAAGCATGACAAAGATGCTAATTGTAGTAAGCGAGCTTATCTCTAAGGCACTTAAATGTTTTACTTCTGTTAAAAATAAAGTGTTGATAGCAATATAGAAAATTAAATCACCTGAAAGTCCTGCAAATAAAGGATATATTCTATTACTTAAGACTATCCTTTTCTTATTTGCTGCCATAATACTATTCCTCCACTTTTAAATATTTTTTTATCGCTTTAAATATTTCTACTACTAAAATAGGTGAAAGTGATAATAATATGACTATTAACCATTCATTTCCTGTTAAAACACTAAGTGAGAAAAACTCTCTTATAGGTGTTATAAATAGAACTATTAGAAGAAAAGTAATCGAGCCTAACATGGCAAGATATAACATTTTATTTCTTGGATAATCTTTACTAAATATTGATGTTTCGCTTGAACTTTGATTCAAGGCATGGAATATTTGTGATAAGCATAAAACTGTAAAAGCCATAGTCATACCTACATTAAAACTATCTTTTGTTCCTATGGAGTATGCAACTAGGGTGATGATAGCAAGGTAAATTCCATAAAAAACTATTCTAAAGACAAGACCTTTCTCAAATAAGCTTCCTTGTTTCACTGGTTTATATTTCATAATATTAGGACTAGCTGGATCTATTCCAAGAGCAAGTGATGGAAGGGTATCAGTTACAAGATTAATAAAAAGAATATGAACTGCAAGTAAGGGACTAGAGAGGTTAAATAACATAGTAATAAAGATAGTTAATACTTCAGCAATATTACCTGCTAATAAGTATTGAATAACTTTTTGAATATTACGATATACTCTTCTTCCCTCTTTAACTGCTTCTTCAATAGTTGTAAAGTTATCATCTGATAAAATCATCGTAGCAGCATCTTTGGCAACATCTGTACCAGTTATTCCCATGGCAACACCAATATCAGCAGTTTTTAGGGCAGGAGCATCATTAACTCCATCTCCTGTCATCGCTACTATTCCTTTATTCTTTTTTAGGGCATTAACAATTCTAAGTTTATCTTTAGGGGTAACTCTTGCAAAAACAGAAATATTTTTTATTGTATTACGAAGTTTTAAATCACTCATTTTACTTAGTTCTTCTCCATCTACTACTAAGTCATCTTTTTTATATATACCAAGTTCTTTAGCAATAGCTTGAGCAGTTAGTTTATGGTCCCCTGTTATCATAATTACTCTAATACCTGCATCATGACAGGTCTTTATTGCATGTTTTACTTCTTCACGCGGTGGATCAATTATTCCCATAATGCCAATAAAAATTAAGTCTTCCTCTATTTCATCCCCCTCTTTAGGAAGCGTATTTATATTTTTTAGGGCAAAACCTAGAAGTCTTAATCCCTTACTAGACATGGAAACACAATAATTCTTTACTACCTCTCTATCTTTATCTTTTAGTTTAACTATCTTTCCATCATTCATAGCATAACTACATACATCTATTAACTCTTCGGGGGCTCCTTTACTATATAGTAAATAGTCTTTTTTATCCTTAACTACTACACTCATTCTCTTTCTAATAGAATCAAATGGTTCTATATATAAAACTTTATTACCTTTGACACTCTTAACATCATAACCATTGTCCTTAGCATAACTTAATAAACATCCCTCTGTAGGATCTCCTATGACTTTATCTTTATCAATATAAGCATTATTACATAAACATGCACAATTTATCATATCATCATTATAATTATTAGTAGTACTTTTATTTACAATATCGCTGTACAAAGCACTTTTAGTAACTGTCATCTTATTTAGAGTAAGGGTTCCTGTCTTATCTGAACAAATAACAGTAGCACTACCTAAAGCTTCAACAGCAGGAAGTTTTTTTACTAAGGCATTTTTCTTTGCCATGCGAGAAACACCTAGGGCCATCACAATAGTAGCAGTTGCTGGTAATCCTTCTGGTATTACAGAAATGGCTAAAGATATAGCTACCATTAAAACAGAAATAAGGTCTCTACCATAAAGAATTCCAATAATAAAGATTAAAATAGCAACAATAACACCTATTATACTTAATATTTCTCCTACTTTATTAAGTTTTCTTTTTAATGGTGTATCTATACTATCAGTATCTTCTAACATCGTAGCAATAGAACCTACTTCTGTATCTTTAGCAGTTGCTGTTACTACTCCTAAGGCTGTTCCATAAGCAATAATCGTTGATGAGTAAACCATATTAGTCCTATCTGCTAATACTGTACTTTCATCTAAAACACTCTTAGCATCTTTTTCTACTGTTACACTTTCACCGGTTAGAGATGATTCATCTACTTTAAGACCATTTTCTTCTATTAATCTCATGTCAGCTGGAACGATATTACCATCTTCTAAATAGACAATATCACCTACAACAACATTTTTAGTTAAAATGTTTTCCTTCTTACCACTTCTTATAACTGTAGTATAATGAGCATTCATACTTCTTAAGGCCTCTATGGCATCAAGTGCTTTTTTCTCTTGGATTATACTAATTAAAGCATTAATAAAGATAATTATTAAGATAACTACTCCTTCAGCATACTCTCCTAATAAAAAGGAAAGAATCGAAGCTAGTAAAAGTATTAAAATCATTTTATCTTTAAGCTGTTCTATAATCATTTCTAAAATAGTCTTTTGTTTTGTTCTTTCTATTTCATTTAAACCATATTTTTCTAATCTAATAGAAGCTTCTTCGTCATTTAAACCGTCAATACTACTATTTAATTTTTTTATAACATCAATGCTACTCTTGGTATAAGCATTTTTCAACTTAATCTCTCCTATCCTAAAATAATTGTAACAAAATTAAGAAGAAATTACCATCTATTTAGTAATTTCTATTATCTTATTTAACACATCTTTATATTTATCATAAGCATTTTCATCTTTCATAACTAGAAAATCATCTATAGTAACCATTCTATTTTCCCTAATATTTTTATTATCTTTAGTAGTAATAATTATAGCAGGAATCTCACCTTTTCCCTTTTTAAACAACTCTAGGGCATTTTTGGCTTTAACTTTAACAACACCTAAGACTTCATTAGGATCAAATTTAAAACTATTAATATCTCCTTCAAATAAATCAACGTAAACATTCGCTCTCGCTCTATCTTTAATAAGAACACCATTTTTCATTTTATCCATTCGCCATGGAACAACATCAACGAATGTTGCATCACTACTATCTATATCAAGTCCTATTTCTTCTTTTATTTCTCTTCTAAAGCCCTCTTTAATAGTCTCACCTTTTAAAACATGACCAGATGCTGTTGTATAAAACTTATGACTACTACTTCTTATTTGAAAGTAGATACTTCCATCATTTTCATATAACCAGCAATGAACAGTATTATGCCAAAGTCCCTCTTTATGCACTTTGTCTCTACTCTTATAGCCTAAATAATTACCATCTGCATCATAATAATCTAAATATTCCATATAATCACGACCTTATGGATTCATTTTAGCATATTTATTTATAGTTTTAAAGTGTCTAATTGTAGATATTACTTTAATTAAACCTATAATTGCAAGAAAAGGTATAACTATTGTATAAAATAAAATTGTCAAACTAACGCCGAGTATTAAAAATGTTATATCTCTTAATCTTTGTCTCATTATCTATCACCTAATAAAATCATAACATAATATTAGACCTTATTTCCTTACAATTTTGTTAGAAAAAAAGCACTGCCTAAGCAATGCTTAAATATTATTAATTATGAAGTCTTCTGTAAGTAAAAGCTGTACCTACAAAACCTACAATAGTTAAACCTAAGAAAAGTAATATGCCATCACTAGTTTCTGGATTTGTTTCATTATTAACTTCTTCAGTTGGTTCAACTGGATCGGTCACATCAATGTTTGGAGTATATTCTTCTCCTTCAAATGTTGCACCTTGTTGTAATTCATTACTTTGATATTTAATTTCATTAGTAGCATCTGTTACAACTACAGTATTTCCTTTTACTAAGATTTTATCCGTAGTTGTTTCTTTGTTTTCAATAATGAACCCTGTTGTTCTATCATTAGCATCATCTGCGAAACGAATAACATTTTCTTCTATATCTGAAGATAAAGTACCATTCATAACAATACTAGGTTGATTATTTGAATCTGCTAGATTTACTGACTTTGATACTTCAATACCGTTATTAGAACCCTCACCATTAGCACCTAGTGATAAGCTGATGATTTCGACAGTACCACCATTAAGTAAAACAGCACCATAACGACAATTATTGATTCTAACATTTTCTAAGCTAATATAACCACCATCATAAGCTTGAACACCATATTTTTGTGAGTTTACTAATGTTAAGTTTTTAAGTTGAATTTTTCCTCCTGATAATACAGTTATAATTGATTGATTGCCTGTTGGTTTTTCTACATTATCATCACGCCATCCAGTAATTGTGATACCTTCACTAGCCCCTTCAATAGTAATTTCCTTATCCGTGAAAAGAATATCATCCTTATCATCTAATGTTATAGATTGTGTTAATGTTATTGTATCTCCTGGATTAGCATTACTAATTGCATCTTTTAATTCCTGTTTAGATGCAACTTCTTTAGCATCTACATTCATTACTCCAAAGGCAAAAAATGCAGCAAACATAGTAGCAAAAAGACTAATTTTTTTCATTATATATCCTCCTCGTATAATATGTTTGTAAGTTAAATTTGACTTACAAACTAATATTCTTTCTAGTTAGTTTTATACTAACAAATTTATTTATTGGTTGTAATACTCTAGTGTTAAAATATTATTGAAATATTTTTGACTAAGATTTATTCTAAATTCTCCTGTAACCCTTTATGGTGTTTACTCAGAAAGACTGTTTCTCTTCTTATTAGTCATATTTCTTCTAACTCAGATGCTGTTTCTATTTTCTTATTAGTTCGCAGTATCCAAATCCCTAATAGAAAATATGTATTCTAATAACGAGGTTGTCGTAAGCTAGTAAGCTAGAGTTATCGCTGCCAATTATATTTCACAAAAATCCAATCTGAAAGGTGGTGATATTTATGACTAATTCTTTGTTTATCGGTGTTGATGTTTCACTCCAATCTAATCAAATTTGTGTTGTAAATTTTGATCAACATAAGTTCTTTAATTTGAAATTTCCTAATACTCCAGATGGTTGTGAAGAGGCAATTAATAGAATTAAGGATATCTATGATAAATTTTATTTTGATAAAATTATTGTTGTTTGTGAAGCTACTGGAATGTATTCTTTTCATTTAGCTTGTTATTTTTCATCGCATGAATATCTTAATAACTTTAATACTGAAGTTTATCAAATTAACGCTCATGACTTTGCTAAATATAAGGATAGTTTTCCTGATGTAGAAAAAACTGATCCGTCAGATGCTTATATCCTTGCCGATTTTGCTAGAGTTGGTAGAACTAAGCAATTACATCCTTTTCGTGGTTCGCAACACATTGCTCTTCAGCGTTTAACTAGACAAAGATATCATATCTCTAAAAATCTTGTTAAAGAAAAACTTTATGTTATGAATAATATTTATTTATCTTTTTCAGGACTAATTATTGCTAACAAGAAGAATAAACCTTTTTCTAATATGTTTGGTGCTACTTCTTGTGCTATTTTTGATAACTTTGACTCACCAGACCAAATTGCTGAAACTCCTGTTGATGATTTGTTAGATTTAATTTCTAAAGTTGGGAAAAATCGAACTAAAAACCCAAATGAGAAGATTGATTTACTTAACAAAGCTATTCGTTCTTCTTATCGATTAGACCAAACCGCCTATAACGGCATCAATATTGCTGTCGCTTCTTCTTTAAGTACTATTAGATTTTTAGAAAATGAACTTAAACAAATTGATAAAGTTATTTTAGATACTGTTAGTGGCCTTAATTCTAATGCTTATAATTCTTTGATTTCTATTCGCGGTATTGGTAAAGTTTATGCGGCTGGTATTTTGGCTGAAATCGGTGATATTAATTATTTTAAACACAATTCCAATTTAGCTAAATATGCAGGACTTTACTGGAATAGAACACAATCAGGTAAATTTGAAAAAGAAGATAAAAAATTCTCACAACACGCTAATAAATATCTTCGTTATTACCTAATCGAAGCCACTGCTTCTTGTGTTAGAATGAATTTCCCTTTTATTAAGAATTTTTATGATTCAAAATTTAAGGAAGTTACTAAACATCAGCATAAACGTGCACTCGTTTTATCTGCTCGTAAACTTGTTCGTTTGATTTTTGGATTACTGCGAAAAAATCAATATTACAGTCCTATAGACTCGAATACTCAATCTTTAATAAACTGAGTTCGTTAGAAGTGGCGAACTAATGTTTAGTTTTTTGCTAAACACTTTTTAGCGTGGAATAATTTGTTTGGTAAGGGAGAAATTATTTAAAAACTTCCATAACTTCTATCTTGACATATTACCAGATGTCTTTCATTATTAAAATATGAAGGAGTTAAAATTTTGTCTTGACTATTGTCATGCTTAAAAGGAACAAATAAAACAAACAGGTTTGCTTTTACCTTGTCGTTACCTCCAAGAATTGTTACTTCATCGATAAGGTATTCCTTATTCCCTATAAGCTTTAATTCCGATGGTCGCCACCGTATTAGTTTGATTTATTATTAATTTGTTATTTTATATAGTTCTTTATCTTAGCATATAAAATTACTATTTTTTCCTTGATGGGTAATTTTTATACAACTAGTTCTATAAAAGATTGTTTACCGAATTTACTTTTAAATTTAGGGTAACTAATTTTTTTAGCATAATAATTGTTAAAGCTATCCACTAAATTATCTACAGCAGAGCATAATACACACGAATCTACTTCTTTTAATTTAGATAAATCTTTATGTAAATCAAATTTGGTTTTACTTTTGTTCTCCTTTAAATAATTTAAATAATAATTATATACAAAACGTTTACATCCAAAAGTTTTATAAATTAATATTTTTTTTGTTCATCAGTTTTGGATATAATCTAAATTTATATGCTCTATATATTTCTATATTACGAGCACCTTTGCTTAACATTTGTAACTTAAGTGTATTATATAAAAAATATGTTTGTCAGTACAAAGTTTTCATTTTTAGGTATAAATTTCCTATTGTATAAAAATAGAGACTGCACCCCCTGAAGGGCAGTCTCTTAAAAAAGAATAAAAAGGGGTTGGCTAGTGTGATACTAGCGACCAATTCGCCTAAT
>ERZ827512.1055-NODE-1055-length-30118-cov-3.793534_pt1 | contig 30118 bp, 37 predicted proteins | sample MGYA00519916_ERZ827512 | MGnify/ENA primary metagenome ERZ827512 (study PRJEB31778, sample SAMEA3449335) | human gut metagenome | biome: human gut; feature: human-associated habitat; material: faeces | place: United Kingdom | collected 2010/2012 ... | reverse complement strand
CGGCCCGCCCGCCCCCGCGCCCGTAGGTACTGGGAGGGGCGTTTCAATCCTTTACGGGTCCGAAAGCCCGAAAATTTTCTAGGTATAAACGGATTTTTGCCCTTCCCCAGAAGGGGGTCTGAAAAAATTTAGGGGGATTTTTTGAAGAAAATTTTCAAAATGATGTATCGTGATGCCTTTTTCCTGCTATAATCGGTACAGTGATAGGTGCGAAGCTCCATGACATTCCGTCGTGGGGCTTTTTCTTTTGCGTGTATTTTGGAAACGGGGTGCAGGAGTGATGCCGGATGCCGAAGCGGAACGACAAGCGCGACACCGCCAAGGCTGAGTACATCAAGCGGCGGCGGTCGGGCGAGAAAGTAAATCTCAAAGACCTTGCCGAAAAGCTGGGCGTGACATACGGAACCGTCCGCAACTGGAAACGCATTGACCAATGGGACGATGCGATGGAGCGCAAGCGCGGGGGACAGCCCGGAAACAAAAACAGCCGGGGCAAGAGGAATGCCAAGGGCAATCCCGGCGGCGGTGCGCCGAACGGAAACACCAACGCAGAGAAGGACGGTGCATATAGCACGGTTCACCTTGAACGTTTGAGCCAAGAGGAACGGGACTGGCTGGATCAAATGCCGACCGGTGCAAACGAGAACAACATTTATGAGTTGAAGCTGCTTCGGATTCAGCAGCGGCACATCATGGAACGGATCGCAGAGTATGAAAGCTGCGACCCGGAAAAGCTGTTCACTGCATCCATCACCGATATGCGAAAACCGGGAAAGGACAAAGACGGGAAGCAGGCGGACGGAGCTGTGCAGAAGATGGTCATGGATAACAAGGACAGTGCCTTTGTTCGAGTGACCCAGCTGCGGGAGGCCCTGAACAAGGTCTCCGGCAGAATTATTTCCCTGACCACACAAATCCGTCAGCAGGAAGAATTTGAAAAACGGTACGCTCTGGAACTGGAACGCCTTGACATTGCAAAGACGCGGGCGACCGGTGAGGTGGATGTAGACCCGGAGGGAGGGACAGAGGATGAAACTGTACACGACTAAGATCGTTGCACAGTATCTCGACCTGTCCGAACGCCGGGTGCGGCAGCTCCGAGACGAGGGCGTGCTGGAAGAAAAGGCCCCCGGCCTTTACGACCTGCGTTCCAGCGTCCGACGGTACATCAACTACCTGCGGGGCGACGAGGGCGGCAAAGCTGACCTCAACGAGGAACGGGCGAAGCTGACCAAGGAAAAACGGATCGCCGCCGAAACCGAGAATAAAGTTCGCAATGGGGAACTGTACCGGAAATCTGACATCACGGTTGGCATGACCACCGTTGTTATGAACCTGCGCTCAAGGCTCCTTGCCCTGCCCAACAAGTTGGCTGCAAACATTGCCAAGCTGGACGGTGATGAGGGCAAGATCATGGACTTATTGCAAAGTTCCCTCTATGAGATCATGGAGGAATTTTCTAATTATCAGGTGGCGTTGCAGCCGCCAAAGGATGATGAAGAAGATGAACAAGACGGAGAAGAAACCGGATAAGCCCGGCGGCGCTTGCAAGCACTGCCCGTGGGGCAAACGCATCCACCAAAGGCTGATCCTGTGTATGTTCCCAGCTTGCGTAAGAGGTGAACCGAAACGTGAAGAAAAAACGGATCGTGAAACTTGAACCGCAGACCGTGGAACTGTTCGCCGAGGTTCTAAGCAAACTACGCCCGCCGCCGCCCCTGACAGTCAGCCAGTGGGCGGACAGATACCGGGTGTTGTCCGCAGAATCCAGCGCAGAACCGGGGCGGTGGCACACCGAGAAAGCCCCGTATCAGCGGGCTATCATGGATGCCATCGGTGATCCTCACGTCCGTTCTGTCGTCGTCATGTCGGCGGCGCAGATCGGAAAGACGGATGCTTTCATTCTGAACCCGCTGGGCTACTACATGGACTATGCACCCTGCCCGGTGATGTGTATGCAGCCTACCCTTGACATGGGGCAGACGCTCTCAAAAGACCGTATCGCTCCCATGATCCGGGACACGCCCCGGCTTACCGGTCTGGTGGATACCAAAAGCCGGTACGCTGGAAATACCGTCATGAAGAAGAACTTCCCCGGCGGGCACATCACCATTGTTGGCGCAAACAGCCCGTCGAGCCTTGCCAGCCGCCCCATCAAAGTGCTGCTGGCGGACGAGATCGACCGCTACCCCAAGAGCGCAGGAACAGAGGGCGACCCTCTTGATCTGGCAAAGAAACGCCAGACGACCTTTTGGGATTACAAGACCGTCATGGTCAGCACGCCCACCATCAAGGGAGACAGCCGCATTGAGGACGCCTACCTACTTTCTACACAAGAAGAATGGAACGTGCCTTGCCCGGAATGTGGGGCATACCAGCCGTTCCTTTGGGAGAATGTCAAGTTCGACAAAGACGACCTCGACAAGGGAATTGGATATGTCTGCAGGGAATGCGGCTGTGTATCAAATGAATACCGCTGGAAAGAGCAGGGGAAATACGGTAAGTATGTTGCCGCCAATCCCGGTGCAGAATCCAGAGGCTTCCACCTGAACACGCTGGCTTCAACCTTTGTTGGCTGGAAAGAGATCGTGACGAAGTTCATCGAAGCGAAAATTGCCCTCGATCATGGCAACCCGGAACAAATGAAGGTCTGGGTGAACACAGAGTTGGGCGAGACGTGGGAGGAACGCGGCATTCAGTTGGAGGACATCGAGCTGTTCAACCGCCGCGAAATCTACGCCGCAGAGGTGCCGGATGATGTTCTGTACCTCACTGCTGGTGTTGACGTGCAGGATGATCGCTTTGAAGTTGAAGTGGTCGGCTGGGGCGAGGGCACAGAGAGCTGGGGCGTTCGCTACCAGAAAATCTTCGGCGATATGCTTTCGGATCAGGTATGGGACGATCTGGACAACTTTCTGCTTCGGACATGGCACAAGGCAGACGGAACGGCATACCCGCTGTTGGCGACCTGCATTGATTCCGGTGGACACCACACCGATGAAGTTTACCGGTTTGCAAAGGAACGGCTCAACCGGCGCATCTTTGCCATTAAGGGCATGGGCGGCGCAGGAGTGCCGTTTATCCGCAACCCGTCCAAGAACAATCGTGTTCGGGCAGACCTGTTCATGCTGGGCGTTGATGCGGGCAAAACGACCATCTATCAGCGTTTGGAAGTCAAGACGCCCGGCCCGAACTACTGCCACTTCCCGTCAAATGAGGAAGCAGGCTACACCGAAGAATACTTCAAGGGCCTAACAGCTGAGAAGAAAGTGGTGCGGTTCGTCAAGGGTCATTTGAAAGAATACTGGGAAATCAAAGATAAAGAGCATAAACGAAACGAGCCGCTGGATTTGCGCAATTACGCAACCGCGGCTCTTGCTATTTCTCGCCCTGTGCTGAAAAAACCGGATGCAGACGGAACGCCTGCCCAGCCGGTCAAGAAATCACGGGGCCGTCGTCAGCTTTCGGGAGGTATCTAAATGGCAGGAATTACGCTGGAAACGGCACAGAAACAGCTTGACCTTTGGATTGCCGCCGAGGAAAAGGTGACACACGGGCAAAGCTACCAGATCGGCAACAGGTCATTGACCTACGCAGACCTGACGCAGATTGGAAAGCGGATTGATTATTGGTCGAACAAGGTGACGGAACTTTCTCAGCAGAGAAAGGGACGGAACCGGATGGGGCATTTTGTGCCGCGTGACCTGTAAGGAGAGTAGAAGATGGGATTCTTCGATACCCTGCTCACGGCGATTGCCCCGGAGCGGGCAGTAAAACGTGTTGCCGCACAGACGGCAATACGGGCAATCAATTCGGGATATTCCAACTATGGCGCAAGTCTGCACAAGAAATCTATGCGGGGCTGGATGTGGCACGGTGGAAGCCCGAAAGAGGACATCGAAGATAATCTTCGCGTCCTGAGAGAGCGGAGCAGGGACGCTTATATGGGCGTCCCGCTGGCAACCGGTGCCATCAAGACCATGCGCACCAATGTAGTATGCGGCGGTCTGACACCGACACCGCAGATCGACAACGCATTTTTGGGTATTTCAGACGAGGAAGCCCAGAAAATCAATGAACAAATCGCAAGAGAATTTGCTCTGTGGGCCAATAAGCCGACCTGTGATGCAGACCGCATCGACAATTTCTATATGTTGCAGCAGTTGGCATTTACGGGATTTCTGCTGAATGGTGATTCATGGGCAGTCCTGCAGAACAAAAAGACGCCCGGTGTACCGTATGACCTGCGTGTGCGGATCATCGAAGCCGACCGCATTTGTTCTCCTGCGTTTATGGACATCCTTTCGCCGACGGACATTAACGAGCATCATGTTGAAAAGATCGTGCAAGGTGTTGAAACCGATGCAGACGGCATGGTCATTGCGTACTGGGTTTGCGACCGGCACCCGCTGGCGTCTACCAGCGTGACGGGATTGACGGCCTCGCACTGGACAAGAGTGGAAGCCTACGGCAAAAAGACCGGGCGGCAGAATGTTCTCTGTCTGATGCAGCGCGAACGTGCCGGTCAGCTGCGCGGCGTACCACTGCTGGCACCGGTGCTGGAAAGCCTGAAACAGCTTGGGCGTTTTACGGACGCAGAGCTGACAGCCGCGGTGATCTCCGCGATGTTCACAGTGTTTATCAAGAAGTCGGATCAATCTGACGAGGTGCCGTTTGGCGAAATGCTTCCCCCGGATGTGCAGGTAGATACGCCTGATAAGACCAGTGTGGAGCTGGCACCGGGCGCGTTTATCGACCTGAACCCCGGAGAGGAAGTGCAGTTCGCAGACCCGAAGCACCCAACGACCGGGTTTGAAGCGTTCATGAACGCCATTGTAAAGCAGATGGCGGCGGCGTTGGAAATTCCGTCTGAGGTGCTGTACAAGCAGTTCAGCACCAGCTATTCTGCAGCCCGCGGCGCTTTGAATGAATTTTGGAGAACCACGGGAATGCACCGAGACTGGTTCGCGGATTCTTTCTGCCAGCCGGTCTATGAGGCATGGTTCCGGGAAGCCGTGTGCAAGGGACGGATCAAAGCGCCGGGCTTCCTGACAAACCCGGCGGTTGCAGCGGCCTACATGAACTGCAACTGGAATGGCCCGGCAAGAACAAACCTGAACCCCAAGGATGAAGCCGAAGCAGCCCAGATGCGGGTGAACAGCGGATTCTCCACGGCGGCACAGGAAACCGCTCAGATGACGGGCGGAAGCTATGAGGCAAATATGCGGCAGCGGAAAGCCGAAGCCGCACTGAAACGGGAGGTGGACGAAATTGCGGGAGCACAAGTGCAACAGCAAACCGCTGTTCCTCAACGGAGCGGCGGCGACCCCGGCAAGTCCGAGTAACAAGAAGTTTTGGGAGTTCCGCAATGCAGCCGAGACCGGCGGCACGGCGGAACTTCTGCTTTACGGTGATATTAGCCGTACGAGCTGGTGGGGTGATGAAGTGACCCCGCAGGCGTTCGCCGCAGACCTTGCGACGATTCCGGCTATGGATGACCTGACTGTCCGTATTTGCAGCGGCGGCGGGGATGTCTGGGCCGCACAAGCCATTGGCGCAATGTTGGAAAACAGGCTTGGCACGGTGACAGCGCAAATCGAAGGTATCTGTGCCAGCGCGGCGACCATCGTCGCCAGCCATTGCAAAGTGGTCAAGGCGGCAGAGGATGCAACCTACATGATCCACCCCATCAAGGTAAACCCGAACGGGTTTGTGGACATGGAGGGCTTGAAGCAGCTCATGGATGCACTGACCGTGATGCGCACCAATGTCTTGAACCAGTATGCGAAAAAGACAGGACACACCGTCGAAGAAGTGGCGGCGTGGATGGACGCTACATCGTGGTGGACGGCGGCAGAAGCAAAAGAAAATGGCTTCATCGACGAAATCACGGAAAGCAACCAGACTGCAAAAATCGAAAACAGGAATGGTGCGCTGTTTGTCAACAGCATTGCCGTTCCGGGCACATTTGATGATGCCCCTGAATTTGTACGAAACCGCGCCGTGGTGGCCCCTGCCACGACTGAGGGTTTTGTAAATAACACTGACCCGGCAGGAAAGCCGGACAAGAACGATGGAGGTAACGACATGGAGTTCAAGAACGCAGATGAACTGCGCAACGGCTGTCCTGATCTGGTGAAAGAGATTGTGGACGAAGCCCATGCGGAGGCACAGAAGCAGGAGCGTGATCGTTTGGCTGCCATTGACGAGATCGCGGATGCAGTCCCGTCCGATCTGGTGGCCGAGGCAAAGTATGGTGACAAGGCTTGTTCTGCGGAGCAGCTTGCTTACCGTGCGGCGCTGGATGCAAAGAAGAAGGGCCACAAACTGCTGGATGATACCGAAGATGATGCAGATACCAGCGGCGCAAACAGCGTTGGCGGTGCTGCCCCGGACGGTGTCTCTGGCACTGGCACGAAGAACAAGAACCAGACCGACGCCGAAAAGCGTGCGATGGTCAAGAACCTGTTCCACCCGAAGAAGGAGGGCTAAACGATGGCTGAAAAAATGCTGAGTGAAAAGCTGGGCGAGGTTGAGTACGACGGCCTGATCGCAGGCGTGAACCCGAAAAAGCGCGTCGGCCCCGGCGTGATTGCTGGCCCGGAAGCAGAAACCACCTTTGTGCGTGGCACGGTGTTTGCCAAGAGCGCAAAGGATGGAAAGCTGCACATTCTGGGAACCGAGGCGTCAGGCGGCGATACTCTGACCGCTGACTGCATCCTGATTGAGGATGTGACTATGAAGGCCAGCATGGATGAAACCGTTGCAGTCTATCTGGCAGGCTGTTTCAACCCGGACAAGCTGACCGTCAAGGACAGCTACACCATGACCGAGGCAGACAAAGACGCACTGCGGATGCGGGACATCGTTCTGCTGCCTGTGGTCGAAATGTAACAGGAGGACGTTTCAATGGCAATTCTGATTAACTTCTTTGATAATGTTATCCTTCAGGCAATTTCCGAGGAAATTGTCCCGAAGGTCAGCTTTTTCAAGGATCGCTATTTCCCCACCGGGGCAGGTGACATCTTCAAGGCGAACGAAGTTCTGACCGAGTACCGTAGCGGCGACCGTAAGCTGGCGGCATTCGTGGATCAGAAAGCGGGCGACATTCCCATTGGTCGCCGGAGCTATGAGGTGCATTCCTATAAGCCCGCCTATATCGCCCCGTCTCGTCTGCTGACCCTCGACGAGCTGACTAAGCGTGGCTTCGGTGAGGCTCTGTATCCGGGCATGGATGAAGCACAGCGTGCCGCCCGCCTGCTGGCAGACGACATGAACGACATGGAAAACCGCATTGCCCGCCGCGAGGAATGGATGGCGGCGGAAACCATGATCGGCAACGGCTGCGTTATGCAGGAGTACATCGACGGTGCAACCAAGGGCGATTCTCTGGTTGTGAAGTTCTACGACAGCACCAGCGATCATACCTATACCGCTTCCAAGAAGTGGAACGAGAACGGTGGTGACTTCTGGGGCGACGTTAAGGCCATGTGCCGTATGCTGTCTGCTCGTGGTCTGCCTGCAAAAGACCTGATTCTCGGCACTGATGTGGCCGACTACATCCTGACTGACGAAAGAACCCGCCAGCTGCTCGATAAGAACAGCGGCATCATCGTAGGCGAGATTCGCCAGCAGCTCACCCAGTACGACGGCGTTGTGTTTATGGGTACGCTAAACTTCGGCGGTTTCATGCTGAACGTGTTCAGCGTGGACGAAACCTATGAGGACGAGACCGGCAAGAGCGCCAGATACTTCCCGGCTACGGCAGCTATGGTGACTGCGCCGGACTGCGGCCATATGATGTACGGCTCCATTACTCAGATGGACTACGGCAAGACCGACTACACGACCTATGCCGCAAAGCGTGTTGCAAAGCTGGTTGTGGATCAGGACAAGGATACCCGCAAGCTCCGTCTGGGCTGCCGTCCTCTGGCCGCACCCAAGACCTACTGCCCCTACATCTATGCAGCTGACGTTGTGGGCTAAGAGAAAGGAGCAGGAATATGAAGGTCGTTCAGATCATTTCCGGCGGCTATGGCTTCCGGGCGAAAGCTGGTGCACCCACGAAGCTGATTCTGGCGGGCGAGGTCGTTTGCGTTGATGATGCAGAGGCGGAACGCCTTGTGAAATTGGGCGTTGCCGCTGAAGCGGAACTGGATGCGGAAACTAAGGCCATTGTGGAGCAGGCTGACGCCGACAGCAACGATGTGGAAACGCAGGAAGAAGCATCCGAAGCCGAGGAAAAGCCCGGCAGAAAAGGCCGCAAGACTGCAGCAGAGTAAGCAGGTATTACCATGACCGACTTTTTGGAAATGGCAATGGCTGATATTGACGATGTGTTTTTTCAGGAGTTTGTAGAACAGCATACCATCGACGGAGAAACGTTTGATGTGGTGCCGTATGAAACCGGACTGAAAGAGCGCAAGTCACACTGGGAAGCCGGTGCCAAGCAAAACTTTGACCAAGGCTTGTACATCTCGCAAAAGCAGTTCTTTATCCGGGCGGCTGACTATGGCCCTGCTCCAAAGATTGGAAAGCCGATGGAGTACGACCGAATCAGCTACACGATAAAAAGCTGTCAAAATGAGCATGGACTGTATCTGGTCACGTTGGAGAGGGTGCGGCAGTAATGGCAAAGGCAATCTATGACGTGCAGGTGCCGAACATCGGTGAAGTGGAACGTGCACTGGGAGATATGCGGGATAAGGCCCCGCGGGCCATGAAAAACGCTGTCAACCAGACTGCGACGAGAGCCAAAAACATGATGATCCGGCAAGCGCGGCTTCGGTATGCTGTCAATTCTGCTGGCCGTCGTCACCTGAATGCGCTGAAAGTTCGCAACAGGGCGACAACGCAGAACCCGACGGCGGAGATTTTTATTTCCAGCCGGAGAAATGATCTGGGCGACTTCCAGCCGAACCCGTCTGTTCCGCATATGGGAAGGGACTGGGTGTTGTCGCCGGAGTTCCACACATCGCGTGTTTTGAAAAAATCGCCGATGGAAGCATTGACCGGCGGACATACGGCGCTGGGACAGGCAAGCAAGGGCTTTCTTGTGAAGTTTGACAGTGGGCACGTCGGCATGGTGCAGAGGTTGATCGGTCGTCCGGCGGCAAATCCGAAATCGACCAGATGGCGCAGTAAGAATGGCGTCGTAGAAAAACTCTACACCATGTCCAGCCCGTCTGCCAGTGCGATGCATAGCACCGTATGGAGAGAGGAAGTCGAGCCGGACAGCGAGATTATCTTGCAGGAACGGCTGCAGCATGAAGTATCCAAAATTCTGACGCAGGCCGGGAGGAAAACAAAGTGAGAGCGAGTAATTACACACCGGTTGACGCTGTGAAAAAGCTGCATGAAGAACTGGACAAGCTCTTTGCAGGAAAGACATTCAGTGGTCAAGGCAAAAATAAGCCGCTCAACATTTTCGATTTTGAATTTCCGACCGACTTCGGCAATGACGAGGATGTGGATACGGTGGCTGCAGCGGCTCCGTTTATTCTGGTCAAGGCAGCAGGTTGGAGCATTGATAAGATGGAAGAACCTGAAATGGTGGACATGAGCCTGATTATTTGCACATATCAGACACCTATTCGCAACAAAGAGGAAGGTGTGCGGGATAAAAAAGCTCCCGCCGTTCTGGATTTGTACAACATCATGCAGGATATTGGACAGCATTTCCGCGTCTACAACATCTTTGGCGATTATTTCAACGTGTTGCTTCCCATTGACTGCGCAATTCAACAGGACGATACAAGCCCGTATTACTTCGCTACGGTGCAGATGGATGTTACTTGTCCGAGCATGAGCAGCGAAAACAACCCGGAAATCGAGGAACTTATATGAGCAATGCAAAAAATACTCAGACCGAAAAGGCGGCTGCGACCGAAACTCCGGTCAAGAAGGATGGGCCGATGGTTTACTGCGGCCCGACGGTAAAAAACACGGTGAAGCAGTACACGGTGTACCATGACAGTAAGGCGGTGCCGGATGCGGTGAACCGTTTCCTTGATGCCGTACCGATGGCAAGGGGCCTGCTGGTGCCTCTTGATAAATTCAAAGATACTCGCGTGGCTCTTGAGAACCCCAAGAGCAGCGCGGGTATTCTTTTTGCCGCAGTGAAAGCGGCACTGAACTAAGGAGGGAGAGAACATGGCATACAAGCATGGCGTTTATGTTGCCGAGCAGGGAACCAGTATCGTGGCACCCGTGACGGCAACTGCTGGCCTGCAGGTCGTTATCGGCACTGCGCCGATCAACCGCGCAAGTGATCCGTATCACTGCACGAATACCCCCATGCTGGCAAATACGCTGGCAGGCGCAACTGCCGCAGTGGGTTACGACGATGATTATGAGAAGTACACCGTCTGCCAGAGCATGGGCGCAAGTTTCAAGGTCGTCGGCGTGTCGCCGATGATCCTGATTAACGTGCTTGATCCCAACAAGCACAAGAAAAATCTGCCGGAAAAAACTGTGCAGGTCAATGACGGCGTTGCAGTGGTGGAGGAAAAGGACATCCTGCTGGACAAGCTGACCGTTAAGGCAGAGGAAACTCCGCTGGCGGCTGGTACGGACTACACCGCAGCATTTGACGATAACGGTTATGTGAACATCGTGGTGATCCCCGGCGGTGCTGGCGACAGCGCAACGAGCCTGACTGTGAGCGGTATCCAGATCGACCCGACTGCTGTTACCCCGGCAGACATCGTTGGTGCGGTTACTGCAGATGGTGTTGAGAGCGGCATGGAAGTCATTCGCCAGATTTTCCCGAAGCTGAACATGACCCCCGGCATTCTGCTTGCTCCGGGCTGGTCGGAGAATGCACTGGTGTCGGCTGGCCTGCAGGCAAAGACAAGCCACATCAACGGTGTTTTCAACTGTGTGTGCATCGTGGACATCGACAGCTCTACTGCCGGTGCAACCAAGTATGACGACGTGAAGCGTCAGAAGGAAAAGCAGGCTGTGACCAGTGCGAATTGCTACGCTGTGTGGCTGTACGCAAAGGTTGGCGACGTGATCTATGCGGGTTCGGCAATGGCTGCTGCGGCGACCGTGGCGACCGATGCGAACAACGGCGATATTCCCAACGTAAGCCCGGATAACAAGCCTATCTCTATTTCTGCTGCCTGCCTGAAAGATGGAACGGAAGTTCTGCTGGATCAGGAGCAGGCCAATGTGGTCAACTCCTTCGGCGTTGCAACGTGGCTGAACATGAACGGCTTCCGTCTGTGGGGCAACAACACTGCCTGTTATCCCGGCAACACTGACCCGAAGGATCGCTGGTTCAGCGTCCGCAGGTTCTTCTGCTGGGATGATAACACCTTCATCCAGACCTATTTCCAGAAGGTCAGCGACCCGCTGAACAAGCGCCTGATCGAGGCTCTGGTTGACAGCGAGAACGTGCGCGGCAACAGCTTTGTCAGCCGTGGCATTTGCGCCCGCTATGAGCTGCAGTACATCGAATCCGAAAACCCCACGACCGATCTGCTGAATGGCACGGTGAAGTTCCACAAGTATATGTCTCCGTTTAATCCGGCGGAGGACATCGAGGAAATTGTGGAGTTTGATCCCAACGCGATTTCTACCGCGCTGGCGGGCTAACCCAGAAAGGAGGAATAAACAATGGCACTGGACACGAATCTGACCCCGGAAATCGTCAACAGCTTCAACGTTTACATTGACGGCGTGAAAGCAATTGGCACTGCACCGGAAATCACTCTGCCGCAGATCACCTCGGAGACTATCGACGTTTCCGGCGCTGGTATCCTCGGTAAGATTTCCGCACCGAACATCGGCCAGTTTGAATCCATCGAGCAGGAAGTTTCCTTCAACCTCGTATATTCGAGCTTTGTCAACGTCCTTTCTCCGAAGCGTCAGGTGAACCTTACCTTCCGCGTTGCACAGCAGGCGGTGGATAAGAGCCTCGGCTATGCCTATAAGGGCCTGCGCATCGTTGAGGTTGGCCGCGTCAAGGAGTTTACTCCCGGCAAGATCAAGGCGGGCGAGGGCATGGAAGCCAAGGTTAAGCTGGAACTGACCTACATCATGATCGAGAACGACGGCGAGGAAATCATTGCCATCGACAAGCTGAACGGCGTATACCGCGTTCAGGGCGAGGATATGCTGGCAGACGTTACCGCGCTGATCTAACGCCAAAGAAATGAAGCGACCGCCCCGAAAGACCGGGGCGGTCAATTTTTATATCTGAACAGAAAGGAAAACCACCATGGAAAAGAATGTTTCTTCCGTCGCAGAACAGGACAAGACCGCTGAGGTTAAGAAGAACCCGAAGCTGATCGAGTTGGCCCGCCCGTACAAGTTTGATGATAAGGAGTATACCGAGATCGACCTGTCCGGTCTGGATGATCTGACCATCAAGGATGCGGTGCTCATCATCAAGAAACTGTACAACGAGGGCGAAATGGCCGTGATGATTACCCCTGAAACTGCGACTGCATACACCGACGCTCTGGCCGCTGCCGCAACGAAGCTCCCCATCGAGTTTTTCCAGCTGCTTCCCATCGGCGCAAGCAAGAAGGTTCGCCAGACTGTTCAGGCGTCGCTCCGTAGCGCCGCCGCAGAGGAAGATGGCGACGAGGACGAGCACAGCCACATCATGAAGTTCGGCAAGCCCTACACCTACAAGGGCGAAAAATACACCGAAGTTGACCTGTCAGGCGTGGCGAACCTTACCGGCATGAACGTCCGTCAGGCGGAAAACCGCATGGAGAAAGAAGATATTCGCGCAGCGGAAAAGACCCTGAACTACTATTACTGCTGCCTGATCGCATCTATGGCCACCGGTAAGGATGTGGCATTCTTCCTCGGCCTGCCGCTGGCGGAGGCTGTACAGCTTCGCGCAGGGGTGAACCACAAGGATTTTTTCGCCTAAAGGGCGGATACAAAACCATCAGAAAGGCGGCGATAGCCCTCGCCACGGCTACACACACGAGTGCAGATTTCTACCTGAATCTGCCCGTGCGTGAGCTGGTGGAAATCAACGAGGAGGTGGCGGAGGAGTGGCAAAAAATCAAACCCTAGAGCTTTCTATTTTGATCGGCGGTCACGTTGATAACTCGCTGACGCAGGCTGTAAAGTCTGCGAATACTCAGCTCAGCAGTATGGCGAACGGCGCATCGAAACTGGCAGCGAATATCGCAAAAGTAACGGTGGGCATAGCCAGCGGCATTACAGCGGGGCTGGTAGATGCAACAAAAGAAGCAGTTGCATTTGAAAGCGAAATGCTTGATGTGACGAAGTACGTTGGCGGTCTGACGGACGCGAACGGAAAGGTCAAAACGGACGCTTATGCGGAAATGTCGAAAGACATTCTTGACTTGAGCACACAAATTCCGTACACCGCCAAAGAGCTGACACGTCTGGCAGCTGCGGCTGGTCAGTCCGGAAAGAGCATGGATGACCTAATAAGCGGCGGGTTTCTAAAGGACGTTGCCGAAATGGGCACGGCCATGGATATTTCTGCGGATCAGGCAGGCGACTGGGCAGCAAAGTGGGAAGTTGCATTCAACATGAACCACGATCAGGTCATGGAGCTGGCAGACCAGATTAACTATCTGGGTGCCCACTACGCAACGACCGCCGCTGAAATTGCCCAGACCGTAAACGACACCGGCTCTCTGGGTCAAATCGCTGGCATGGATGTTCAGAGCACGGCAGCGCTTTCTACAGCACTGCTGGCAATGGGCGTTGATTCTGGTAAAGTGGCAACATCCATCCGCCGGATGTATACGAACCTTTCTATGGGTTCAAAAGCTACAGATGCACAGTCTGCGGCTTTTGAACAGCTGGGATTTACCGCGGAACAGTTTGCAAAGGATATGCAAAAAGACGCCCCGGCAGCATTGAAAAGTTTGTTTACCGCTATCGGTACTCAGCCGAAAGACAAGCAAGTGGGCTATCTGAAAACTCTGCTCGGTCAGTGGGCCATTGAGAGTGGCGCAAAACTAACCGGCAATCTTGACTTGTTTGTGAAAACGCTGGACGACGTAGGCGATGCTTCTAAGTATAACGGCAGTATGTATAAAGAGTTTATGCTGAAATGCGAAACCTCTGAATCTGTATTGACGATGCTTGGGAGCGCATGGCGGGCCGTCCGCATTGAGGTTGGAAATAATTTCCTTCCGGTGCTGAAAGATGTAGCCGGGTTTGGCATCGAAAAGCTGAATGACCTCCGCGCCGCTCTGCCGGATATTGCAGAACGTGTAAGGCAGGTAATTGAGTATCTGCTGAATAATGGCGATAAGGTAGCTGCGACCATCGCGGGTATCGGCACGGCATGGGCAGGAATGCGGTTTGCACCGCAAATCCTGCAGGTGGTATCCAGCGCGACGAAGTTTGCAAGCGGGGCGGCAAGCCCTGTGGGGCTTGTACAGAAGGGCGTGTCTGGTGCAGGAAAAGCTGGCAATCTGTGGCAGGCTGCAAAACTTGGAACACAGCTGGCAAACAGCGCTGTTCCGGCGGGCAGCAATCCTAGCTTCGGGCAGAGAGTGCAGAACATCATACTTGGTAGCGTCCTTGGAATGCAAAACAGCAAAAAGCTGTTTGGAGCAAAGACACCTGCTGGGATGGCAAAGGCAACGAGTGCGCTGTTTGGCAGCATTCAGCAGGCACAGGCTTCCGGCGGAATAATCGGACTGTTGAAAGGCAGTTCGATAGGGCAATACGGAGCCAGAGTTGCAAGGTCTGCAAAAAATCTGGCGGGGACAGACTTTATTCAGAACACGGTCGGCGTTGGAAAGTGGATCGGCCAAAAAGTTGCCGGTACACAACTTGGCGGCTTTGTAGGGAACATGGGCCAAAAGGCTATGGGCTTTGGACAAGGATTGCTGGGCGGAGCAAAAAACATTGCAGGAACGGCAATTGGCGGCGTAAAAAATCTGGCAGGCCGCGCGGCATCTACTAAAGCTGGACAATTTGCCTTAAAGGTTGGCGGGGGAATTGCGAAAGGAACAGGGGACACGTTCAAGTTCCTTGGTTCTGGACTGAGCCTAGCCAACACGGCGGTAGGCCCGATAGCCGGTAAATTGGGCGGTGCATTTATGGGATTGCTCGGCACCTTCGGCCCGGTGATTACCGGAATCGGTGGAATCATCGCAGTGGTCAGTCTGCTGGGAGATCACTTTGAGGACATCCGCCAGATCGTCGGGAACGTGTTCGGCGAAAAGGGACTGGCGATGTTTGATGGATTTACGAGTAAAATCCACGATATTGCAGGTAGCGTCCGCGATTCGGTGAGCAATGCGTTCTCTTTGGAAAACCTGCAAAACATCCAGCAGAGCTTGAGCGGAAAGAGTATTTTCGGTATCGACGACTTGGGAACCACCTTCGGGGCAGTGATACCGATTATCGAATCGGTGAAAGGGCTGATTGGACAGATCGTAGACCTCGGAGTGAATCATATTAAGCCGCTGCTGGCTGATATTATGAGCTTCGCTGTAAACGAATTGTTCCCCGCAGTGTCGCCGCTGATAAGCATGATTATCAGTCTGGTTGGCACAACCCTGATAAACGCAATCAAGCTCGTCGTCGATGTGATCCACGGACTACTGCCGGTGATTGAACCGGTTATTCAGGGCATCGTCGGGTTGATAAAGGGCATTGTATCGGTGACGATTACGGTTGTGAATGCAATCATCGGCACGTTGAACAAATTGTCTTTTACGGTGCCTGATTGGGTGCCCGCCCTCGGTGGAAAACAATTCGGCTTCAACCTGAAAGAAGTTGCAATGCCTGCCTTTGCGAACGGCGGTTTTACTCACGGTGTCAGCATTGCGGGCGAAGCTGGAACAGAGGCGGTTATCAGCTTCAAGCCTAGTGTTCACGATAGCAACGTCGAAAACTGGGTGCGTGCAGGCCGGATGCTGGGAGTGTCTGGCGAGGATGCAACTCGTGCGGCGGGTGTACGGTATTTTGCAAACGGCGGTTTCACCGACGGAAGCAAGGAAAAACTGGACAACCTGATTGATTTCTCCAAAGCATACGGTAAGTACGCACTGCGTTCCAATGGCATCCGAACCACCGGCGACGCTTTGTCGATGCTATGGACGGTCGCCAACAACTCAATGTCTGGTGACGCTTCGCTTGCACTGGCGGCGACCAGCCTTGCAGCTGATGTTGCTCCGCTTCTGCTGAACAAGTACCTCGGAAGTGACAGCCCTGTAACCATTGCACTGACCGAAGCAGCCAAAAACTACAACGGCGGCACGGTGCTTTCAAGCTGGCAGGACGGTGTCCTTACAGACACAGGAACGCCGCTTTATGTGCTGCCGCCGAGGGATACCGGGCGCACGCTGTCCGAAATCCCGGTGAGCGCATATCAGAATACACCTGTACCCGGCGGCAACGGCGGAAGCTCTCCGCAGTTTGTATTTGCTCCGAACATCACAATCACTGGTGATGCAGACCGCCAGCAGATTGCTTCGATTATGGAGGACGAGTACGAAAAGTTCAAAGCCTTTATGGACAAATACAACCGAGAAAACAATCGAACCCGGTATGCATAAGGAGGTGGCCTGATGTCTTACACGACAAAGAGCGGTGACACTTGGGATGGTATTGCAAAAACTGTCTACGGTGACGAGTTGAAAGCCGATGTGCTGATGACTGCCAACCGGGAGTATATCGAGGTGTACAAGTTTGATTCCGGGGTGGTGCTTGCCACGCCGGAAGTGGAAGTTAAGGCAAAAACAGACGAAAGTCTGCCGCCTTGGAAAAGGTGAGGTGTGAGGGATGATTACGCCACGTCAAGCGTTCCTGACGCTTGAATATGACGGAAAGGACATTTCAAGCGACATCCGCAAAGATGTGGAAAACTTCACATACACCGATAGCGGTTCGGATTCGAGTGACAGCCTTTCTATTAAGGTAAACGCGATGGATCACAAGTGGATCGATTCGTGGATGCCAGACAAGGAAGCTGTGCTGCACCCGACCCTCTGCACGACAAACTGGATCGTGCAGGGGGATAGAACCGTTTTGGATTGTGGAACGCTGGTAGTTGATGATCTGAGCTTTTCGGCCTGCCCGGATGTTTTGACGATTGGAGCGGTCGCCCGGCCAAACGGGACGAGCTTTCATGAAAAAAACAGAGAGCAGGTTTGGAAGAACACGAGCATCAAACGCATTGCAGAAACCATTGCTGGGCGGTACGGCTTGGAATGCAAGATGGATGCAGAGGATGTCAGCGTCGCTCTGAAAGAACAGGACGATAATGACAGCTCTTTCTTGCAGAAAATTTGCAGCACATACGGGCTGATCCTCAAAACATACCGGAACAAAATCTGGATTTTTGACCGTGAAAAGTACAAGAAAAAGGATTCGGTAGCAACGGTAAAACCGATTGACATTGTGCCCGGCTCGTTGAGCTGGAACACAACGCTGGCAGGAACATACACCGGAGGCGAGTTCACTTATTCCAACCAAAAGAAAAAAGTGAATATCAAGGTGACAATCGGAACGGCAGACCGGATGTTGAAGCTAAACCAGTATGCATCAAGTGAAGCGGACGCAAAACGGCAGCTGCAGGCGGCTATCGACAACAAAAACCATTCGGCTACAACCATTTCCTTTACGACTATGGGAAACCTGACATATTGCGCGACGCAGTGTATTGACGTGGAAGGATATGGGAAAATCGACGGAAAATATTACATGGACAGTGTAGGGCACACCATGAATAAATCCGGCGGTTTTGTGACGAAGGTCTCAGCAAGCAGAGTGGGAGGGTGACACGATGAGCAGCGTCATTCGCATTGGCACAGTGTCCAAAGTGAATTACGAGGATGGCACAATTGAAGTTGCATATGAAGATCGGGACGGTTCTGTGACCGATGAAATCTGTGTGGTTTCAAATGCGCTGTACCGGATGCCGGTTGTCGGTGCTATGGTTTGCGTTCTCCACAATTCCGATAGTCAGGAAATGGGAACGTGCATCGGAACGTTCTGGAATGAGGATAACAAGCCGGTCGGTGGAAAGAAACAACGTTACCGGTATGACTACAACGATAAGAAGGGCAAAGCCTTTGAACAATACGATGGAGATAGCGGAGACTATGAAGAAAAAATCGACGGGAATGCAAAAGAGACCATCGGTAAAAATCTGGACTTCACTGTTGGTGGGGACGTGACCTTCAAGGTCGGGGCTTCGACCGTCAAGGTTTGCCAGAGCGGAACGATTGAAATTACCGGAACGACGGTGAAAATCACAGGAGCAACGGTGAATATTTCGGGCGGCTCTGGCGACTGCAAAATCAATGGCGTAAGCCTTGTGAATCACAAGCACGAACATGACGGGTCGGCAAAAGCTGGCCCGTATACTGTTTCGGGGAATACCGGCGTCCCGGTAAAGTGAGGGGGTGTTCTTTATGGCATGGGGCAGCATCGGTAGCTTTGCTGGACTGGTGTTTACAGTATCAAGTTGGCGAGTTCTTACGCCGGACAACATCAGTGGAAGTACGTCGAGCAACTGGGCGACGCACAGCGTGATCGGCGGAAAAGATAAAAGCGAATATGTAAGTCCCGGCCTGCGAGAGTATCAGTTCAACATTACGCTTAGTTCAAGGCTGGGAGTAAATCCGCGAAAGGTCTTTGACGCCCTAATGGATTTGTGCGAAGCCGGAGCAGTAGACTACTTCATCATCAACAACAGGCCGGTTTCTCAAAATCCGTTTATGCTTGAAAAAGTAGCGGATGAATGGGGCGCGGTACATCGGTTCTGGGGACTGACAAGCGGAAAGCTGACCTTGACGCTAAAGGAGTACACATGAGCGGTGAGCTGGAAAAGCTGATACTGGGCGATATTGATGTAGAGATCAATCCGTCCGAAAGCACAGAAGAACGGGATGTATATAACTGTCTCAAGACGCTTTATGGGAGCCGAGAAGGTGAACAGGCACTTGACCGGGAGTTTGGCCTGAACATGGACTGCTTGAGCCTGCCAGCCGAAGCTGCCGAAGCAAAGCTCACGGCAGAGATCATCCGAAAGACAAAGAAGTACGAACCGAGGGCACAAGTGCTGGAAGTAAGCTATGAAACCAGCCGAAGCCAGCAGGGGAACATTCGACCGAAGGTGGTGATAAACATTGTCTAATATCGCTGAATTTGCCGAAATCCCGGAGTATAGCGTCACAGATAATATGACGCTTGAGGATGTAAATAATCTGGTGACAGAAATTTACACCCGAAATTACAAAGCGGTAAACGGAACAACCCCGCCGTTGCACAGTGCTGACCCAATCACTCTTACGCTGAAAAGTATTTCTGAGCTGTATTACATGGTGCTGCAGGTTGCAGAAAAAAGAACCCGCTGCGCCTTGCTGAAAACAGCAACGGGTGCAGCGCTGGATAATATGGGGCTTCCGTTCGGCGTGAAGCGGAATGAAGCAACCTATGCAACGGTGACAATCCGATTTAATCTTTCGGCTGAACAAAAAACAGTTGTAATGATTCCACAGGGAACCCGCGTCAGAACTGCCGCGGGTATTTATTTTGCCACAGCGGCCTATGCACAGATTGCCATTGGCGAGACCTATGTTGATGTGTTGGCGCAAGCCGAGGTGGTAGGAGCCAGCGGAAACGACGTTCCAATCGGCGTTGTCGATACGCTGGTAGACGCCATTCCTTATGTTGCGGCAGTGGAGAATGTGGATACATCCAGCGGCGGCGCAGACGCGGAAAGCGACGATAGCTTGACCCGGCGGATTTGGCTGTCACCGACAACGTATAGTTGCGCAGGGCCGCGAGACGCCTACGAGTATTGGGCAATGAGCTTCCGCTCTGATGTGGAAAATGCAATTGCAGTCAGTCCACGGAGCCAGCCTTGCACAGTGTATATCTTTTTCATGCTGACGGGCGGAAGGATGCCGAGTGAAAAGGATATGAGCGAAATGCAAGCATATCTGATGAACGAAGCTCGACGCCCCATGACAGATCAGGTGATCTGTAAGGCCCCGGAAGAAGTGGAGTACGGAATTGACTTTACCTATTATATCGGAGCGGGCAACGCGAAGGGCGCAAGTATTGTTCAGGAAAACGTTACAAAAGCTGTTGAGGAATTTCAGCAGTGGCAGCGCTCCATCGGGAGAGACATTAGCCCGATGGAATTGATTTATCGCTTGCGTGTCGCTGGCGTAAAACGAGTAGAGCTTAGACAACCGGTTTACATGGTAGTCGAAGGCGGTTCGGATTTGGAAAAAGCAACAGTGCAAATCCCAAAACTGAGCGGAACCCCGACGATCATCTACGGAGGTGTCGAGGATGATTAAGCTGCAGGACGCGAGAATTGCAGATGGACTGCCGCGGGTCGTTGCTGAACAGCCGTGGGCAAAGGTGCTGTCTGCAGTATACGGGGAACTTCAAGGCCGGATGCTGGAATATCTGGCAACGGGCATGACGTTCTCGGATGTGGATAACTGTAGCGAGGGAATGCTGGATCAAATGGCAATCTATCTCAAAATCGAATGGTACGATTCTGCCGCCGATATTGAGACGAAGCGTAAGCTCGTAAGAACCGCAATTGAAATCCAGCGTTATGCAGGAACGGTAAAGGCTGTTCGTGAACAGGTGGAGACAATTTACAAAAAAGCCAGAATTGAGGAATGGTTCTCGTATGGGGGGACACCGGGATTCTGGAAACTGTATGTTGACATCACCGACGATCAGGAAACATATCACACCGCAGCAGAAATGGAAAAGCTGCTGGGCTACACAAAACGCTGCACTGCTCACCTTGAGCACATCATCTACACCATCGAACCGCATGAAAGATCGCCCGCCTACATCGCCGCCGTACCATGCGGCATGGCGACATCCTGCACCGTAAAGGTCCCCGGTAGGATCAAGCCGCGGGAAGTTGGCGCAAAGGCGTATGTTGCCGGTGCGGTCGGAAGATCGAAAATGCAGGTTGCCGTGGCGCTGCCCGGTGCCGTTGAAGCAAAGGCAGTGAAAGCACGAGCCTTTACGGCGGGCACTGTTGAGCGGTCGCACACGGCGATAAACATTGTTATTGGAGGACAGACAACGTGAGTTGGGAAAAATCTAACTACACCGCCGCCGGTGCCGCCCTGCTGTCGGAATCTCTCTCCGGTGGTGCGCTGGTAATCACCCGCGCTGTGAGCGGCACCAGCACGGCAGACGCAGACCTTTCGGAGGAAACCGGGGTAAGCGGCGAAACACATGACCTGAAATTGCTGGACATCGAAACTGTTGAAAGCAACGGCGAAACTGCCCGGCGGGTAAAAATCCAGATCACCGGTGCGGATGAAACGTACATCATGCATCAGGTGGGCGTTTACGGCAGGCTGAACGACGATGCAGAAACACTCCTGTTTATTATGCAGGATGCACGCGGAGTGGAGGTCCCGTCCACGAAAGTGAACGGCGATTTTGAAATTGAGCTGTCGGCGCTGCTTGCTGTGTCGAACAAGGCCAATATCAGCATTACCGTTGACCCGCAGATGCAGGCTCTCGCAAAGCTGGTCAAGGCCGAGATCGAGAAGCACAACGCCGACGCCAGTGCCCATGCGACTACCATCACGGCAGCGGTCAGCGCAGCCGTGAAGAACCTGTCTGAATCCGGGGAAATCCTGAACGAAGAACAGGTAAAGGCTCTTATCAAGGAACAGGTGGACGGCGGAACAGGCGGCTACTATGGCTCCTACGAACTCACCCTTGCGGCTGACGGGTGGAAGCCCGCCCGCAACGAGGATGATTACGAAAACGCTGGCGGTATGGATTACTACCAGTGCATTTATGATGCAGAACTGTCGGACAGCACCAGTGAGCTTGTACCCGTTGGCGTTGTATCTCCCGGCAGCTTCTATACTACGACCAAAGCGGGTGTCCTGAACGGGTGCGAAACGCATGATGGTTTCATCAGATTCTTTTCTCAGCGCATCCCGGAAGCAGACATTCAGGCGACCGTAACCCTGTTCGGGAAAGGAGGTGGTTCGGGTGAAACCGGTAGCGTAAGCATCGGTCAGGGCTTGAAGCGTGACGCGAGCGGCGCTATTGCCGTCCGCATTGGCGAAGGCCTTGACTTTGACAGTGCAAACGCGCTGACTGTCCGCAAAGAAACCGTTATGACGAGCGAAGACCTGCTGAACGAGGAAGAAACGCAGCAGGAAATCGTTGATATGCTGAAATAATTTTTAGGAGGACACTATTATGTCTAAGCAGATTTCTACCAAGACCACCATCCGCAACCTGACCGCTGAGATCAAGAAGACTTTCGTCAAGAAGGACGCCTTTACCCCTGTGCAGACCGCAGCCAACGCTGCTATCAAGTCTCTTGGCGTTGACGGCAACACCGTGAACTTCTACACCTCTACCGACAAGAGCGGCACTGCTGCTTTCTCCGTTGACTTCCCCTCTGAGCTGTTCCTCGACCAGACCAAGACCACCTTCGTGGCCAAGTTCAAGTTCGATGCTGCGACCTACCCCGGCGCCACCGACCCCAAGCTGGACGGCAAGCCGGTCATGGTTCTGGCCGTCAAGGGTGAGAACCCCGACAACTGCACCTACTCTTTCCTGAACATGGCTGCTCTGGTCGATACCTACGCCGCAAAGACCACCGGCAAGGATGCATCCACCACCGTTACCATCGCTGGCTATGAGGTGGATGTCAAGGTCAATGTTTCCGCTGCTGCGGGCAACGCTCTGATTCTGAAGAACGACGGTCTGTATGTTCCCACCCCTGAGGAAGTGGACATTTCCGGCAAGGCCGATAAGGTCACTGGTGCCACCACCGGCAACTTTGCTGCACTGGATGGCGAGGGCAATCTGACCGACAGCGGTAAGAAGCCTGCCGACTTCGTGGCTGCTGAGACCGGTAAGCGCCTGATGACCGATGCCGAGGGCGAAAAGCTGGCCGGTGTCTCTGAGGGCGCAACCAAGACTGCCGCCAGCTCCACCAACGGCAATGTGAACATCGACGGCAAGGAAGTCGTCGTGTACACCGAGCCGGAGAATGTTCTGCACGACGAGGACGTGGAGGACTTCTCCGCAGAGGAGATCGCCGCTCTGCTGGCTGACGCTGACTAAGACATGAGGAGGTAAGCTCTATGGCAAAAGCGAAGATCAAAACGCTTTTGGGCACAGGGCTTGCCGCGCTTTGCAGCCACATCAAGCAGTGCAACACCGCACTCGGAGACCTTTCCGAAGCAACGGCAAACGGATTCGAGGAAACCGATGACATCCTGCACGAAAAGCAGGATGTCACGGCTGCGGTGTCTTTTACGATTCCGGTCGATGGCTGGGGCGAGGATGATTCCTCCCCCGGCTATTTTTATTGTGACATCCCCATTGCGGGCCTGTTGGCTACCGACATTGTGGATGTTACGGTACTGCCGGAATTTTACGATGTGGCGGGTGCGGTGGGCTTTATTGCGACCGAAAGCCTCGAAGGAAAGCTGCGGCTGAGGGCCGCCAAAGCTCCGACCGAGAAAATTTCTGCACAGTATCACATTACAAGCACCGTGAAATACACGGATGCACAGGAAGGGGGAACCTAAATGGCATACGGTTCTTTTAACGCAGGTCCCGGCAAGGCGCCGGATGAAGATGTTGTCCGCACTGACCAGATCGGCATTCCGGGCGGCATTGCCACGCTGGATGCAGACGGCCACCTGACCGAGAGCCAGCGGTGGGAAGTGGACGGCTACAAAAAGGCCGAGACCGACCAGCGCATCAGCGCAGCCGTGGACGCTCACAACGGTGCGGAGAACGCCCACAGCGACATCCGCGCCAGCGTGGCCGCGATGAACGCCAGCATTAAGGCAATCGAGTTGAAGTTCGGCACGAACGTCACCAAGAATCCTTTTTCTGCCACGTTCGGCAGCCTTGACGGTCTGACCGTCACCGGCGTGTGGAACGCAGAACAGGCGAGGGTGGAGTTCTGATGGCTGAAACGTTCAAGGTCGGCGCGAATGCGCGGGAGCTGCTGCGGTACACCCAGAGGGCAACCCGCATTGTCACCGACGACATCAGCCGGAGCGATGCCCGGAAGATCATCCAGAAAGTCGCGGCGCTCGAAGATGTGCGCGACATCCAGAAGGTGTGCGGCACTGCCGTCCATGCACTCGACACACGGGACAGGGAGGGCTTTTCCAAAAGCACTTTCCGTCTGTACGGTGAGGGCATCCGGCTGACTGCCCGGCAAATCCTGCTGGATGCACACGCGGCGAACAACGTCAATTTCCAGACCGACTACGACAAGCGCGTTGAGAAGATCGGCGCAGTTGTGGACGGCTGCTCTCTGCTGCTGGAATACCTGACCATCTGCACGGAGGAAGGTATCATCAGTGCGAAGAAAGCCGGTATCTGGACAAAGAAGGTCACGGACGTAAAATACCCGGCGATGAAGTGGCTCACGTCGGAACGCGGACGTGCCGAAAAACTCCGGGCAGAAGCGGAACGGAAACGGCTGACCGAACAGGCTGCCGCCCTGAAAGCCGTCCTTTACCCGGAACCGTAAACGCACAGCGGGCAACCGCTTTGCATAAAGGGTGCGGTTTGTTTGTCTGACGCTGCCATTTGGTGGCTGCGCTCTCCGAACACCAACAATAACAACAACGTCTGGAACGTCAACACCGATGGCTCCAACAACAACAACTGGTACAACAACTCCTATGGTGTTCGCCCCGCTCTGATGGAACCGTGTGACGAGTAGGCATAAGCTGAAAGCAGTGCGCCCATCAAAGGAAACCGCATCCTGTCGCTTGCCGATGCAGGCAAGTGATAAATACATCCCGCTGAGGTGGGCCATCCCTGCCGGATGCAGCCCACTACCGTAACGCGAACCAGCGGAGGGTCATTTTGACATACGAAGAACTGTGCAGCTTTGAGGTACTTTACAAAGCCTACCTTGAAGCCCGGAAGGGAAAGCGCAGTAAAAGCAAAACAATCGAGTACGAGGCGCAGGCGCTGGCCTGCACGGAAAAGCTCTCCCGTAAGCTGGCTGTCTGCAATGTGCGGCAGCCAGACGGGAGCATTCGGCAGCAGATACGCTATGTGCCAAGTAAGTTTGAGGTCTTTGCCGTCTACGAGCCGAAGCGCCGCATGGTACACGCCCCCGCATTTGTGGACAAGGTGGTGCTGCACGCTCTGGTCGATAACATCCTGTATGATGCCCTGACAAAGAGCTTTATCCGGGACAGCCACGCCAGCCAGACCGGAAAAGGCACAGACGACGGCCTGATGCGCCTGAAAACCCACATGGTGGACTTATTACCGCCGTGAGGGCCACGGCGCGGACGGCTGGGTGCTGAAAGGCGACGTGCGGCATTTCTTCGCCAGCATCGACCACCGGAAGCTAAAACGCAAGCTCAAAGCCGTGCTGGACAAGCGCGGCGTTGACCCGCGTGTCTATGAGCTGCTTTGCATCTACATCGACGTGATGGAGGACGGCTTGCCGCTGGGCTACCAGACGAGCCAGCTTTTCGCCCTCATGTTTTTGGACGAGTTCGACCACATCATCAAAGAAAAGTACCGCATCAAATACTATGGCCGATACATGGATGATTTCTACATCATCTGTTCGGACAAGAAGAAATTGCAGTGCATTCTCCGGGATGTTCGGGCGCTCATGGACAGTTACGGCCTTGAGCTGAACCAGAAAACCGCCATTTTCCCGCTGCGGAACGGTATTGATTTTCTGGGATTCCATAGCTACCTGACCGACACCGGCGCGGTCATCCAAAAGCTGCGCCGGGATAGCTCCAAGCGGATGAAGAACAAGATCAGATATTGGGAGACGGCATACCCCGCAGGCGAAGTGACCAAGCAGGAAATCCTGCGGAGCTTTGATGCGTGGGATGCCCATGCCGCCCATGGTGATACTTACTCTTTACGCCGCAAGTACGCTGACCGGCTCGAAAAATTGCTTGACTGTAAAATCCCTATCCATCGAAAAATCAACTCGAACAAACTCGCGCGTGACAGACGGCGGGCGAGGCAATGCCGCTGCATCTACAAGAAGCAGCACAAAGCCCTGTCCCTCTCTGTATCGCAGAACACGCGGCCCGCGGAGATCATGCCGTGGGCCTGAACGAAAACAAGGAGGTAACAATGGCAAACGTAAAACTGGGCACGAAAGCCGTTGGCAGCATTGTCAAAATCAAAGTCAACGGCGCGTCCAAAGATTTTATTGTTGTGCAGCAGGGCAACCCGAACACCAGCACCTATGATTCGAGTTGCAATGGAACGTGGCTGCTGATGAAGGACATCTACACCACGTCCACGTTCGGCAACAATAACTCCTACAAGGATTCCAGCATCCACACATACCTGAACGGAACGTTCTACAACCTCATCGACAGCAACATCCGGGCGGCTATTAAGCAGGTGAAAATCCCGTACCAGAACGGCACTGGTTCCGGCGGCAGCCTTGCCACCGGCTCCAACGGCCTGAGCACCAAAGTGTTCCTGCTGTCTGGTTATGAGGTTGGTTGGACGACCAGCGACAACGGCTATTTCCCGAAGGACGGTGTGAGGCTGGCATACTTTGGCAACAGCTCCAGCGGTAACAGCAAGCGTATTGCATACAATGGCAGCTCCGCTGCCATTTGGTGGCTGCGCTCTCCGGGCGCCAGCGGTAGCAACTACGTCTGGGACGTCGGCGCCGATGGCTCCAACTGCAGCATCTGGTATGGCTACTCCTATGGTGTTCGCCCCGCTTTCATTCTTCCCTCTACACTCGTGGTCTCTGACGATGGCACGGTCAGTGTCAACACTGCACCTACCGTCAGCACGGACGGCGCAGCTCTGGGGCGGAAGAACGCGGCCTTTGCGTGGAAGTACACCGTCAGGGATGCCGACGGCGACACCTTGACCGTCACCGAAAAGCTGGACGGCAAGACCACCAAGATCCGCACCGGCGTTGCCAGCGGCACGGCCCTGACCTTTGAGCAGACGGCCAGCGCTGCCGGATTCCAGAAAATCCTGAACGGCAACCACACCATCACCGTTGAGGTGAGCGACGGCAAGGAAACCGTCAGCACGTCCGCGACCTTTACCAAGGCCGTCCACGCCGCAAGCGTGACGCTGGCTGAACCGTTGGCCGTTGAGGGCGACATTACCGTTGCCGTGCTTCAGGTGACCGGCTCCATCCCCGATGATGCGAAGTTCAAAGCCGAAGTGACCAACAACGCACTCGACAGCTCCCCGGTCTGGCAGGATGCCACGACCGAGGTAAAAAAAGGCGTGAACATCGTCTTTGAGAATAAGACCGCCACCAACGGCGCGGCGTTTAACTTCCGCGTCAGCGTGGAGCGCGGCGAATCCGGCGAGGGCGGCTACATCGAAGCCGTCTCCGGCGCATTCCAGTAAGGAGGACAGTCACCATGATTCAGTGGAAAAAGGACAATCTGCCCACCCGGCAGGAGAAGGAAGCCGCAGCCAAGAAGCAGCAGGAGCACGAACAGTTGCCCGACCGTGTGGCTGAAATGGAAGATGCCCTGTGCGAACAGGACGCGGCCAACGAGAAGCGCTTGACCGACATCGAAACCGCGCTGTGTGAGCTGGACGCAGCGCTGAACAAGGAATAAGGAGGTATCACCATGAACATTATCTGGGCAAACCGCCTGATTGCAGGCACTAAGACTTGGGCAGAGATGCCCGCATCCCGCCGCGCCGGTGTCAAGAAAGTTCTGGCCGAGCGCATAAACAAGGGCGAGATCACCGCAGACGACTACAAGGACATCACGGGCGAAGACTATGCAGCATAAAAGCTGGCCCGATCTGTGCGAAAGCCTGCTGACCCGGCTGGAAACCAGTGGTGCGGACACGACCGCAGAGCGCGGCGAATTTGCCGTGCTGGTGGCTGAGTGCGGGTCGAGCGGCTGCAAAATGGCATTGAGCCAGAAAGGAGAAAACGACAATGGCGATTAAAGCCTATTCACTGGCAAAGGATGGTAACAAGAAACTGTCCGCAAATTTTGCCGTGAAAGAGTTTCGCTGCAAGGATGGGACTGACCCCATCTTTATTGATGATGTGTTGGTGAAACTGTTGCAGAACATCCGGAATCACTTTGGAAAGGCTGTTACGATCACCAGCGCATATCGCACTGCCGCCCATAACAAGGCGGTCAAGGGCGCAACGTACAGTCAGCATTGCTACGGTATGGCGGCAGATATTCGGATTCAGGGCGTGGACGTGGAAACGCTCGCGACCTACGCCGAAACGCTGCTGAAAAACACCGGCGGCATCGGACGTTACCCGGTAAAAACTGGTCGTCCTGCTGGCTGGGTACACATCGACACCCGTGCGGTAAAGAGCCGTTGGGTGGGTTAAGAGTAGGAGGAAAACAAAATGGAGAACATTCTGAAAGTTTTTCTGATGGCATTCCCTGAATGGCTGGCCTGTATCTTCATGATGGTCGGCCTTGTGGTCACGGCGCTGGCGGCGGTACGTCTGGGCTACGGCCTTGTGGTCGCAAAGACTGTGTACAAGTGGATCGTCAACGCAGAGGAAAAGTTCGGCAGTGGCGCGGGTGCAGAAAAGAAAGCCCATGTCATTGCCGTACTGCGTGGGTACACCCCGGACTGGCTGGACTGGGCAATCAATGAGCGGACGCTGGATTGGATCGTGCAACTTGTGTTCGACTTTACCAAGAAGAAGCTCGAAGATTACATGGCAAAGAAATCTGCAGAAACCACTACTGTGGCCCATTTCGGTAACGTGGGGGAGAACAAGCGTAATGACTGACGAGGAACTGGAACATCGCCTGACAGCGGTCGAAAACCGTGCACAGAGCAACACCCACCGGCTGGACGAGCTGGGGAAGCTGACCGATGCAGTAAACGGCATGAACACCAATATCAAGTTGACCATCCAGCAACTCGAAACCACAAACCGGAGCCTTGAAGTTGTGACGGCACAGAACAAGAAGCAGGACGACCGCTTGACCGCGCTGGAAAAAGCCCCCGGAGTATTTGGAAACAAACTCTGGTGGGCAGTCATTGCGGCAGTGATCGCAGGCTTTGTTGCATCTGAATTGGCAAGGTATCTCCACTAAGTAAAGCAATGCCCCGCTGGCATCCTGACGGATTGCTGGCGGGGCATTTTTTGTTTGCGCAAAGATTACAAAATAATTACAGATTATGCGGTGCGCCACAAACGGGCCGAAAATTGGTGTTCAACCAGTGAAAAGTAGCCGGAAGCCGCATAAAGGGAATAGTTCGCTTGTTGATGTGCAAGGTGGAGCTGAACGCGCTGGAACAGGGCAGCGGCGAGCTGTACAAGGGCAGCTGGTACGATCTGACCAACGAGACCTTCCGCACTTCGTGGATGGAGTTTGCCCGGGCGCTGGCGCAGGGCGATATTCTGATCTCGGACCTGTACTCCAACACGCAGGTGATGACCGGCGAGACGCTGGCGGGCCTTGGCAGCTCTGCGGCCATCCTTTATTACAATGATTTCGTCACCTACCCGGACAACACCACCGAGCCCACCGACCTGCTGCTGGCTCCCCTGCCCCACGCCGCAGGCACCGCCACGCCCCTGATGCCGCAGGCCGGTGTGGGCCTGTGCGCCTTTAAGACCACCGACCAGAAAGCCGAAGCCGCCGCCGTGTTCCTGCGCTGGCTCACCGAACAGCAGCGCAATCTGGAATTTTCCGCCGATACCGGCTACATGCCGGTGTCCAGCGCCGCCTTTGACGCCATTGCGGACTATCCCTTTGAGCAGCAGAGCTATCAGCGGCTGTACGATGTTTACAACGAGATGCGCATCCAGAATACCCCGGTGTCCGAGCCGGGGATCGTGGGATACCATGCCAAGACGAAAACCTTCTACGACAGTCTGCGCCAGCGCCAGAAGGACTACCCCCGGCGTCTGGCCAATGGCGAAACGCTGGAGGCTCTGACCGAGGAGACATGGCAACTGCTGTGTGACAATGCCTGAGTCTGCCGCTCAGCCGGAAAGGAGGGACTTTGATGCACTTTTTTTCCCGGCAACGTGAGAAGATCCGCCAGAGTTCCATGAGCTCCCGGCTGCTGTGGCCCTGCCTGCTTCTGGTGGTGCTGCTGGTGCTGACCTTTGGTGCGGCGCTGTTCCTGTTTGCCAGTCTGCACAACACCAAAAAGGACATCAGCCGCAGCATGG
>ERZ827512.1047-NODE-1047-length-30237-cov-18.227851_pt1 | contig 30237 bp, 30 predicted proteins | sample MGYA00519916_ERZ827512 | MGnify/ENA primary metagenome ERZ827512 (study PRJEB31778, sample SAMEA3449335) | human gut metagenome | biome: human gut; feature: human-associated habitat; material: faeces | place: United Kingdom | collected 2010/2012 ... | reverse complement strand
TGGCTCCCAGCGCCCTTTTTGAAAATGAAAAAAGCCGGGATTCTTATGGCTTCACACCACAAAAATCCCGGCAGGTTTAAAAATGATAACTTTCTGAAAACTCTATACAAAATCAGCGTCCTTTTTCAAATTTCCTCCGAAAACAAAAAGGGCGCTGCTCATACTACGCATAAATCACGCAAAACCGTTTCCAACAGGCTTCAAAGATGAGAGGAGATCAATGGAAACTCAAAAATTTGTGTTAACATTTTACCTTAAAATTTCAAACATCGCAGGTGCTAAAATGGCAAATAAAAGAGAAATGTTCACTTTTGTCCGAACTTTTTGCGTCCGAGATCAAAAGTGAACATCACTTCTGGAGGTACCGGCCAGATTTGAACTGGCGAATGAAGGTTTTGCAGACCTTTGCCTTACCACTTGGCCACGGTACCATATGAAATAAGGAACGCTGCGCGTTCCTTATCTTTTTCTGGAGCGGGCGACGAGGCTCGAACTCGCTACCTCCACCTTGGCAAGGTGGCGCTCTACCGGATGAGCTACGCCCGCATCTGGTGCCGACCGTCGGAATCGAATTGCTTCGATTCCGGGGCCAGTAGAATGGTGCCTCCGGTCGGAATCGAACCAACGACACGAGGATTTTCAGTCCTCTGCTCTACCTACTGAGCTACAGAGGCATATTGAGCAGAATTCTCTGCTCAACTGCACCATAGATGCTTTTTATTTGGCGACCCGGAACGGACTCGAACCGTCGACCTCCAGCGTGACAGGCTGGCGTGCTAACCGACTGCACCACCGGGCCAGATAAATGGTGGGAACAACAGGGCTCGAACCTGTGACCCCATGCTTGTAAGGCATGTGCTCTCCCAGCTGAGCTATGCTCCCAAACAGCGCCGCCGTCGGTTCTTCACCTCAGCGACGTGGTTTATTATACACAGAAACCCCTTTTTTGTCAAGCATTTTTTCCGTTTTTTTCTATGGAATTTTGCTTAGGGGCAATCACCGTTTCCCACCATTTTTCTGCCGAATATCAAATTTTTTCCAGCAGTTTTCCAATATCCTCCGGCGTGAAGCTGTAAACCGCGTCGCAGAACTGGCACTCTACCGGGAAGGTCTTGCCCTCCTGCCGGATCTCCTCCAATTCCTTCCTGCCAAGGCTTATCAGGGCGCGCTCCACCCGCTCACGGGTGCAGTAGCACTTGTACGTCACCTCGGTGGTTTCCAGAAACGCCACGCCGAGACTTCCGCAGACCTGCCCCAGAATGTCCTCCTGGGTCATGCCCGCTTCCAGCATGGGCGTCACCGCCCCAGCCCGGGAAATGCCCTTTTCCAGCGTGTCGATCACTTCGTCCGGTGCGCCGGGCAGCAGCTGCAGCAGATAACCACCTGCCACCTTTACGCTCTGGTCGCGGTCAACCAGCACGCCAAGGGCGCAGGCCGTGGGCGTCTGCTCGCTTTGGGCGAAATAGGCGGTCACGTCGTCCCCGATCTCGCCGGAGACCAGCTGGGTCGAGCCGATATACGGCTCCTTCATTTGCAGATCGCGGATGACCGTCAGCGTGCCGTCAGTGCCGACGGTCGCGCCCACGTCCAGCTTTCCCGGGTATTTCTCCACCAGCGGCACCCGCGGTTCGGTGACGCAGCCCCGGACATTGCCCACGGAATCGGACACCACGGTGATGGTGCCGATGGGGCCGCCGCCCCGCACCTGCAGCGTCATGGAGCCGTCCTCCACCTTCTGCATGTTGCCCATCATGGAAGCCGCCGTCAGGCAGCGTCCAAAGGCCGCAGTGGCGTTGGGCGTCGTTTTCTGAATCTGGGCACCCCGGCGCACAAGCTCCGTGGAGCGGATGGCCACGGCCTTCACAAAGCCGTCCATGCTCATGCCCCGGACTAAGTAATCCTTCATTTTATCTTTCCCTTTCTCGCCTTAAAATATACTCTCTGCTCCCCTGCCCCCGGCGCTTCAAAACGGCGGTCGGCGTAGACCGCGATGTGGGTAAAGCCCGCAGCTTTTAAGTAGGCCGTCAGCTGCTCCTGAGAATAGGCATACTCCCTGTGTTCTTCAAAAGAACGAACCCACGTTTCCCCCCTGCGCTGGAACAAATCCATGCCGTAGGAGCAGATATTGCTTTCTTCGTCAAATTCGCCCCGCCAGACGCAGTAGACATCATCGTCCTCGTCCAGAAACACCTGACCGTCCATGGCGCGGAGCTTTTCCGGGGTGTTCACGTCGAAAATGAAAATTCCGCCGGGGTTCAGCGCCTTCCAGACCCGCCGGATGGCCTCTTTGCAGTCCTCCGGATTCGTGATATAGTCGAGGCTGTCCAGCGCGCAGACGGCGAGGTCGACGCCTCTGGGAAGGCACAGCCTTTGCAGACTCTGACGGACAAACCGGGGCGGGTTTTGGAGGTCTGCGCATTTCTGCTGGGCGGCGGTGAGCATTTCCTCGGACATATCCACGCCGATGACGGAAAGCCCCTTCCCGGCAAGGATCGCCGACACCGAGCCGGTGCCGCAGGCAAGATCGACCGCCGTCCGGGGCTTTAACCCCTCTTTTTTCAGAATTTCCTCATAAAAGGCCACAATCGCCCCGTAGTCCACATCGTTCGTCAGGCGGTCGTAGCTGGCCGCCAGCGCTTCATAGGCACCCATAGCTTTCCTCCCCGCTACAGCAAACATCCCGTCCCGAAAGGGACGGGATGCAATACATTATCCCAATTTTATCAGCGCTTGAAAATGCTGAAAATCTCGTCGATGTCGCTCATGTCCGCCGGCTTGGTGGGCTGCTTGGAAGCGGCCACGGGGGTATCAATGTCGTCGGGGACAAAGCTGGGCTTGCTGGGGCGGGCGGTCTTGTCCGCGCCGGCGCTGGGGGCGAAGCTCTCGGGCTTCATCTCGAAGCCGGTGGCGATTACGGTCACGCGCATTTCATCCTGAAATTCGTCGGAAATGGTAGCGCCGAAGATGATGTTGGCGTCTGGGTTGGCAGCTTCCTGCACGATCCCGGCAGCGGTCTCCACGTCGTCCAGCGTCATCTCGTTGGAGCCGGTGACGTTCACCAGCACACCGGTAGCGCCGTTGATGGAGGTCTCCAGCAACGGGCTGGAAACGGCGGCCGTGGCGGCCTGCTCGGCCTTCTCCCTGCCGGAAGCGGTGCCGACGCCCATGTGGGCGCGTCCGGCGTTCTTCATGACGGCGGACACGTCGGCAAAGTCCAGATTGATGATGACGTTCTTGCAGAAGCCCACCAGCTCGGAAATGGAGGTCACGGCCTGCTTCAGCACATCGTCGGCGATGCCGAAGGCGTTGGCGAAGGTGATCTTCTGGTCGGTGACGTATTTTAGGCGATCGTTGGGAATGATGATCAAGGAATCGACCTTGCCGCTGAGATCGGTGATGCCCTGCTCAGCCTGACGCATCCGGTTCGCGCCCTCGAACTTGAAGGGTTTGGTGACAACGCCGACCGTGAGGATACCGGCCTCGTGAGCCAGATCGGCCACGATGGGAGCCGCGCCGGTGCCGGTGCCGCCGCCCATACCGGCGGTGATAAAGACCATGTCCGTGCCTTCCAGTGCCTTGGAAATGGCAGCCCGGGACTCCTCGGCGGACTTCTTGCCAATCTCGGGCTTGGAGCCTGCGCCCATGCCGCCGGTCAGCTTCTCGCCGATCTGGATCTTGTTCTTGCAGACGGATTTATTCAGATCCTGCTTATCGGTGTTGACCACGACGAAGTCCACGCCGCCCACACCGGCATCGATCATGCGGTTGATAACATTGTTGCCGGCGCCGCCGACACCGATCACCTTGATTTTCACAACGCGATCCTGTATAGTTTCGGACATAATCTCTTCCTCCTATGTATCTTTCGCAGACACGGCGGAGCCGCTGCTGCCTGAATTTTGCATCTGTACTTTCCCATTCTATCCCGAAAACCCGATTTGGTCAATAGAAAATCTGGCATTTCGGCAAATTATTTACAAAATAATAACATCACGCGAAGGGCGTATAGCCCACCTGATTCGGCCAGATGGTGAAGCTGATGTCCAGAACGCCGCTCTGGTAGTCGCTCATCTGCAAAATGGCGTCGTTCATGCAGTCAACCTTGTAATCGAGGCGGGATGTGTCGCCCAGATTGACCTGATACCGGGTGCCGTACCAGAGGATAATATCCTCGGTGCTGGTCACGTCCACGCTGGCGGCTTCGCCCACGATGTCGTTGTTTTCCAGCGCCTTGAGGATCTGCAGCGCGGCAGTCAGGCGCTGGGCACCGGTGGTCGACACCGGGATCAGCTCTCCCAGTTCGTTGGTCTCACTAGGGGTCATCTCCGTGGCGACGCCCTTTTCGTTGACCGTGGGGGCTTCCAGCGTGACGCCCAGAACCTGCGTGGCCGTGGCCGCCTTGGCGTTATTCGCCTGCTCCACGACCCTGCCGTCGGAGTCCATCATCCACCACTGTCCGTCGCTGGACTTGATGGCATAGACCACGCTCTCTTCTTCGATCATAATATTGACCGTATCTGGCAATTTTATACCAATCCGCACGCCCTTGACATAGGGCAAATTTGCCATAATCTGGCTGGCAGCGCGGATTTTGCTGAAGGTCAGGAGCTTGTCTCCCTCGGAAATGCCCGAGGCTTCCCGTACTGCCCACGCACTGTAGGTATCCGCGCCGGTGACCGTGATGGTCTCCACCCTGAAGAACACCGACAGTCCCATGACGATGGCCAGAACCACCGCCGTCACCGTTATCAGCTGGACGATCAGCCGGTCGCGGTTGAAGGGCAGGGGCTGGGTATAGATCACGGCGGGTGTGGGCGTTTTCGGGCGGCTGCTTTCGGTTCGCCGGGAGGTTCGCTTCTTCGGGCGGTTCTTCGCGCTCATGAGCGTCTCGGCAAGCATGGTCAGCGCCGATTTCTTTTTGGGCTTGCTGTTTCCGTAGGCGCGCTTCCTGTTGGGGACATCATCGTCCACGGGCTTGCGGCGGGGTGCGCCCCTCCGGGAATCGGCGGGGTGCTTTGCACGCTGACGTGCTGCGGCTTCTTCTCCGGCTCTTTGACGGGACTGCGCTTCCCTTTTGGCCGGGCGGTCAGGCTCTTCCTGCCGGGCGGGGCGTCTCTGAGCGTCCCGTTCCGCCGGGCGGCGGGGTCGCTCTTGGGCATTTTGCTCTGGCGCACGGCGGCGCTGTTCTGGGGCGGTTTGTTCTGCTGCACGGCGAGAACGCTCCTGCGTGCTTTGCTCTACCGGGCGGCGGGGGCGTTCCTGTGCGCTTTGCTCTGGTGCGCGACGGGTCCGCTCCTGAGTACTCTGTTCCGCTGCGCGGCGGGGGCGCTGCTCCGGGGCGTTCTGCTCTGGTGCGCGGCGCGGGCGTTCCTGAGTCCCCTGCTCTGGTGCGCGACGCGGGCGCTCCTGAGCGCTTTGTTCCGCTGCGCGGCGGGGGCGCTGCTCCGGGGCGCTTTGTCCGGGGCGCTGGGAAGCGCGATTCTGCCCGCCTGTCTGCGGGCGGCGCTTTCCGCCGTTTTCCCGGCTATCCTGTGTTGTATCCATAGTGTTCCTCCTGGGGTAAGGCAGGTTATTTTTCGCTTTGGGTCAGCTGCTCCACAATATCACATATCCGTTCCGCGGAATCCAGCCGAACCATCGTGTGCAGCTTCCGGGACATTTCCCTGCGGCGGTCTTCGTCCGCCAGCAGCGAACGGATCAGCTCATACAGCTTCCCGGGCGTGCAGTCCTTTTCCAGCACCACCACCGCGCCGCCCGCCGCTTCCAGCACACGGGCGTTCTTTTCCTGATGGTTGTTCGTCACATTAGGCGAGGGAATCAGAATGCAGGGCGTGCCGGAAGCGCCGATCTCATTGCAGGTGGCGCTGCCCGCCCGGCCGATGACGATATCCGCCGCCGCCATGACAGTGGGCATGTCGTAAATATACTCCCGGATATCCAGCGCCGGGCAGCTTTTCCAGTCCACGCCGTTATCCATGACCCGCTTGGGCATCCACTCCTTGCCGAAGCTGCCGGTGGCGTGGATGTGGTGGAAGGGGAAGCCGTCGGCCTGCTCCAGAGGCATCATGTCCGCAATGGTCTCGTTCATGACCTTTGCACCCTGACTGCCGAAGGCGGAGACGACCACGAAGCCGCTCAAGCCCAGCTCCTTTCTTGCTCCCTCTTTGGTATCGAAAATGAACTCTCTGCGCACGGGCATCCCCACGACCTCCACCTTTTCCGGGTGCTTGTAGTGGCGGACGCTTTCCTCAAAGGCAACCAGCACCCGGCTGGCCTTGTTCGCCGCCAGACGGGTGGTGACGCCGGGGACGGCGTTGCTCTCGTGAACGCAGGTGGGAATGCCCATGGACTGGGCGGCGTACAGCGCCGGGAAGCTGGCATAGCCGCCGGTGCCGATGACCACGTCGGGCTTGAATTCCCGGAAAATCTTCTTGCACGCCTTCACGCCCTCCCGCACGCATTTCACTGCGTGGAGGTTCTTTTTCACTGCGGCAAGGTTCTTTCCCCGGCTGAGGCCGGAACCTTCCAGACATTTGAGGTCATACCCCGCCTGCGGCACCAGCTTTTCCTCCATGTGCCCCTTTGCGCCGATAAAGAGGATATTGCAGTCCGGGTGGCGTTCCCGCATCATATTGGCAACCGCGATGGCCGGGTTGATGTGTCCCGCCGTGCCGCCGCAGGTAAAAATCAGATTCATAGGTCATGCCTCCTGTATTTTTCTCCGGTTTCGCCCTCTGGAAATACCCAGAACAATGCCCATTTCCCCCAGATTCACCGCCAGCGCCGTGCCGCCATAGGAAAAAAACGGCAGCGCAATGCCGGTGGAAGGGAGCAGATTGGTGACCACGCACAGGTTCAGAATGGTCTGCACCGCGATCAGCGTCACCAGTCCCGCCGCAAGGACGGTGGAAAACCGGTCACAGGCGTTCAGCGCGATCCAGTAGCCCCGCAGGATGGTGACGGCAAACAGCGCAACGATTGCCATTGCCCCCACCAGTCCCAGCTCCTCGCAGATCACCGCAAAGATATAGTCATTATATTGAAAAGGCAGGTACAGATATTTCTGCCGGGACTTGCCGTAGCCCAGCCCGAACAGGCCGCCGGAGCCGATGGCGTACAGCGACTGCAAGATCTGGTATCCGGTGTCTCCCGGGTCAAGCTCCGGGTGGAGCCACGCGGTGACCCGGTCGCCGGCGTAGCCCATAAAGCTGATGTAGACGACCACGAACACGGAGGCAGCCCCCGCCCCGGCCAGAAGCCATCTGGTTCGGGTGCCCGCCACGAACATCATCACCACCGCCACCATGCCCATGAGCATAATGGCCGACAGGTGCTTTTCCAGTGCCAGCGGAACCAGAATCCCCATCAGCGCCAGACCGAAGCCCAGAACGCCGTGGCGGAAGGTTTTCGCGTCCTGCCCGTACAGCCGGGTCAGCCGGGCGAACAGCAGGATCATAGTGAATTTCGCGATCTCGGAGGGCTGAAACTGAATGCCCGCCAGATTGATCCAGCGCCGCGCGCCGTTGACCTCCTCGCCGATGACAAGGACGCTCAGCAGCAGCGCGATACTCACGCCGTACAGCGGCCATGCGAACCGGTACCAGACGCCCGTGGGTATCCGGCTGAAAAAGAACATGGCGGCAAGACCGATCGCGGCGCAAACCGCCTGTTTCTGGAGATATTTTGTGGAAATTTCGTAGCTGGTGTCGTATTCGCTCTGGGCGTAGCTTGCCGAGTACAGCATAGCCAGTCCCACCGTCAGCAGCAGAAGCACCAGCAGCAAAAAGGGGTAATCAACGCTTTCCCCCGTCCGGGAAAGTCCCGGGCGGCGTTTCTCTTTGGCATGGAGGTCACGCTCCGACGCCATAAGATACTTCCTTTCAGGAGTGGATAATTAACCGACGAGACCGGCGATGCCGAACCACGCCAGCACGCACATGGCTGCCGTCACACCGGCGAATACCAGCACGATTTTTTCTTCCTTCCAGCCGCACATTTCAAAATGGTGGTGGATGGGCGCCATCTTGAACAGGCGCTTGCCGTGGGTCGCCTTGAAATAGGAGACCTGTAAAATATCGGACATGGCTTCACAGACATACACGAAGCCGATCAGAATCAGAATCAGGGGCATCTCCAGCGCGAAGGCCATGGCGCACACCACGCCGCCTAAGAACAGCGAGCCGGTGTCTCCCATGAAGACCTTGGCGGGATGCCAGTTATAAAAGAGGTACGCGACCAGTCCGCCCGACAGAGCCGCGGGCAGCAGTGCCAGATCGTATTTGCCCATGGCGGCGGCCGCAGCGGTAAAGAATATCATCACAGGCAGGGTGATGCTGGCGCACAGGCCGTCCACACCGTCGGTGAGGTTCACCGCGTTGTCCGTCCCCACCATGACGAACATGGCAAAGAAAATATAGACGATGGGGTGCAGCTGGAAGCTCACATTCACGAAGGGAATGTACAGATGGGTATCCATAAAGCCGGAACGGTACATGGCGTACAGGAACAGCGCCGATACCGCCATTTGCAGCATGGCCTTCTGGAGCGTCGTCAGGCCCAGATTCCGGTGGAATTTGACCTTGGTAAAATCGTCCAGAAACCCGATGAGGCCGAAGCACAGGGCAAGCGCCAGCACATAAAACGGGGAATCATCGCTCATGGCGGGGAAATTGCCCACCAGGCAGAGAATTGTCCCGAAAATGAACATCAGTCCGCCCATCATGGGGGTGCCGGCCTTGCTGTTGTGCCATGTGGGGCCGATCTCCCGAATGGACTGTCCGGCTTTCAGCGCCCGCAGCACCGGCAGCAGCAGATACCCAATGCCGCCGGTCAGGATGCAGCCCGCCGCCGCCGTAATCAAGATTCTTGTCATGACTTCTTCCTCCGTTACTTCTCTTCGCCTAAGAACGCATCGATAACCTGTTCCAGATGGATACCGTGGCTGGCCTTGAACAGCAGCACGTCGCCGGGCTTTGCCGTGCGTTTCAGCGCCGCGACCAGCTCCTCCCGGTTCGTAAAGGCTCTTCCCCGGGTCTCCGGCATACCGCCGGTGATGGTTCCGCTGATAATGCGCCCGGAATTGGGGCCGTAGGCAAAGACAAAATCCGCTTTCTCCGCGGCGATCCTGCCCACCCGGTAGTGCTCCGCCTGGGTGCAGTCCCCCAGTTCCAGCATGTCACCCAGCACCGCGATCCGCCGCCCCTGCTTCTTTCCAAGGACGGCCAGCGCCGCCGCCATGGACTCGGGGCCTGCGTTGTAGCAGTCCTTGATGATGGTCATGCCGCCGGCCTGGATGATCTCCTGACGGCCGGAAATGTTCCGGAACTGGGAAAGCCCCGCCTGAATCTTTTCGGGCAGCACCCCCAGCTTCAGGCCGACCGTCACCGCCGCCAGCGCGTCGTTGACGTAGTGCTCGCCTTCCAGAAGCATCTTCACCGGGAAGGACAGCCGCCCGGCCTCCACCCGGAAGCGCAGATAGTCGCCGTCCTGATTGACGTCAAACGCCCGGACGGCACAGCCTTCGGAGGAACCGAAGTATGTAACCCGCTGCTGCGGCTCCTTGTCCAGATTCCGCAGGAGAAAATCGTCGCCGTTCAGCAGGAGCATCCCGTGAGGGGTCATGCCCTCCACGATCTCCATTTTCGCCTGCCGAATTCCCTCCTGCGTGCCCAGAAATTCAATGTGGGCGGTGCCGATGTTAATGATAACGGCCACGTCCGGTCTTGCGATCTGGGACAGGTAGGCAATTTCGCCGAAATGGTTCATGCCCATTTCCAGCACCGCGACCTCGGTATTCTCCGGCATGGCAAGCACCGCCATGGGCATTCCGATGTCGTTATTGTGGTTGGCCGGGGTCTTACTGGTGACGAAAGCCTGTTCCAGCACGGCAGCGACCATTTCCTTCGTGGTGCTCTTGCCCACGGAGCCGGTGACCGCCACCACCTTTGCGCCGATGCGTTTCAGTTCTTCCCGGGCGATTCTCCCCAAAGCAATGCGGGGGTCGTCCACATAGATCGCGGGGTAGTCCCCCACCTTGCGGCTGCACAGAGCCGCCGCAGCGCCTCTGTCCATGGCCTTTTTGATGAAGTCGTGGCCGTCCCGCGCGCCCTGAAGCGCGATAAACAGCTGCCCCGGCTGCATGACCCGGGTGTCATTGGCCGCACCTAAAAATTCGACGTCCGCGTATTTTTCTTCCACCACACCGCCGCACCACTCGGCGGCCTGTCTGAGCGTTAATTTTCCCATGCCGTTTCCTCTTTTTCCCGCAGGTGGGCGGCAACCTCTTCCCGTTCATCCAGGTGGTGCTTTACGCCGCCGATGTCCTGATAGGTCTCATGACCCTTTCCTGCCAGAATAATTATATCATCTTTTTTCCCAATGTCCATAGCATATCTGATGGCCGCGCGCCGGTCTTCGATAACAATATATTCCCCGTCTTCCTGTTTTACCCCTGCCAGAATGTCCTCGATGATGGCCGTGGGGTCTTCCGTGCGGGGGTTATCCGAGGTGATGACGGCAAAATCCGACAGCTTCACGCCGATATGTCCCATAATGGGCCGCTTCATGGGGTCCCGGTCGCCGCCGCAGCCAAATACCGCGATGACCCGGCCTTTGCAGAAATCCTTCACGGAGGAAAGCACGTTTTCCAGTCCGTCGGGGGTGTGGGCATAGTCAATGAGGATGCTGTAGGGTTTTCCGGGGGTGGGGACTACCTCCACCCTGCCCTTGACGCCGGAGGCCGTTTTCAGTGCGGCGGCGCAGTCCGTCAGGGAAATGCCCAGCTGCTTTGCGATGCCCATAACCGTCAGCGCGTTGTAGACGGTGAACTTTCCGGGGATGGGCAGGGACACCGCCGCCCGTTCCTCGCCGGATACGGCCGTAAAGCGAATGCCCTGCGCCAGAAGCTCCAGATCTTCGCCCCGCAGATCGGCGGGACGGTGTACGCCGGTGGTTAGCACCGGGCAGGAGGCCGCCGCAAGAATCCTGTCCGAATAGCTGTCGTCCGCATTGACGACCGCCAGACGGCAGCGGCGGAACAGCTCGGCCTTGGCTTCGCAATAGGCGTCCATGGTCTTGTGGAAGTCCAGATGGTCTTCCGTCAGGTTGGTAAAGGCGGCGACGTCAAAATGAATGCCGCCGATGCGCTCCAAGGAAATGGCGTGGCTGGAAACCTCCATCACCACATGGGTGCATCCGGCGTCCCGCATTCTGGCAAACAGCGCCTGCAATTCAAAGCTCTCCGGGGTGGTGCGCTCAGTGGGAATGGTCTCCTGACCGATCATGTTGGCCATGGTGCCGATCAGCCCCACCTTCGCCCCCAGACAGGTTTCCAGAACCTGCTTTAATAGAAGCGTGGAGGACGTTTTTCCGTTGGTGCCGGTAATGCCGATCATGGTCATATGCTCCGCCGGGCGGCCAAAGAAATTACACCCCAGCAGCGCCAGCGCCAGCCGGTCGGATTCCACCAGAACATAGGGAATATCCGTCTCCGGCTTCTTCGCCGTGACCACCGCCGCCGCACCTTTTTCTGCGGCCATGGGAATAAATTTATTTCCGTCGGCAGCAAAGCCGGACACGGCCACAAACAGGCTGCCCGGGGTCACCTTCCGGGAATCGTAGAAAATCTCTTTGATTTCAAGCTCCGGGTCTGCGGTGCATTCCAGAACGGAAATGCCCGTCAAAAGTTCCTTCAGCTTCATATTTATCCTCCGTTGTCAGTCTCTGGCCGCGGTATCCGCGAATACCAGCGTGATCGTCGTTCCCGCGGGAACCTCGGTATCCTTGGCCACGTTCTGTGCCGTTACCGTCACGCCGGTGGAAATTTCATCATTCCCCGTCACCAGAACGTACAGCCCCAGCGCACCTGCGGCGTCGCTGGCCTGCTGGCGGTTCATGCCGTAAAAATCAGGAACCTTCACCGTTTCCGGCTCCGGCGTTTCTCCAAAGAATAAAAGCACCTGGCTTCCCCCGGGAACGGTCTGTCCGGGAGACGGGATCTGCCCCGTCACCGTTTCGCCGCTGCCGGAAATTGCCGCCGTCAGCCCTTCTTTTTTCAGAAGCGACTGGGCTTCCTTCGCCGTCATGCCGGTCAGGTCTTCCATGACGATCTGCTTTCCCGCGACATCGTCCTCGGAAAAGGACTGCTTCACGCCTAAGTATGGCAGCACGTCCGCCATCACCGCGCCCACAGTGGGCGCCGCCATGACGCCGCCGGAAATGTAAATTCCCGTTGTCCGGGACGGTGTATCCAATGCGGCAAGTATAATATACTCCGGATCGTCCATAGGCGCAATCCCCACAAAAGATACGATTTTATCCTGCACGCGCTGGCCATTCTCGTCAAAAACGTCAATTTTTTCACTGGTTCCGGTCTTTCCGCCGATGGAAAAGCCGGCAACTCTGGCATTTTTTGCCGTTCCCTCCGTAACGACGGACTCAATGAGGGTGCGCATCGTGTCGGAAGTCTCCTTGGAAATGGTTCTGCGCACCACCGTCGGCTCCGCCTTCATCACCGTATTGCCGTCGGCGTCCAGAATCTCCGAGACGATGTACGGCTCCAGCAGCTGCCCGCCGTTGACCACGGACGAAATCGCCCGCACCAGCTGCAGGGGGGTGATCTTAAAAGTCTGGCCGAAAGAACCGGAGGTCAGGGACGCCGTCCCCCATTTGTCCGTGTCCGTGACCAGCGCCTTGTCGAAAAAGACGCCCTTGCTCTCTCCTGCGAGGTCGATGCCGGTTTTTTCCAGCACCCCAAAGTTTTTGACGTATTCATAAAACCGCTCCCCGCCCAGCTTCAGGGCGATGTGGGCGAAGGCGATGTTGCAGGAATTTTGCAGCGCCTGAGGCGTTTTTTCTGCCCCGTGTCCCGTGGAGCGCCAGCAGTGGAGCCGCTGGGCACGTCCCGGAATCTGCTCGGAACCGGAGCAGTGGAAGGGAGTATTCAGGTCGATGGCGCCGCAGTCCAGCGCCGCCGACATGGTCAGCACCTTGAAGGTAGAACCCGGCTCATAGCCGTCGGAGATCACCCGGTTGCGCCACTGCTTCAATCGGGCGGCGGAGAGGGCTTCCCCATAGGCCGTCTTCCCAGCCTCGTAGGCTTCGCTCCCCTCCGGCTCAGAAAGGTACGACCGTTTCATTTCTTCCAGCTGCGCCGCCGTTCCCTCGTCGGCGATTTCCAGATAGTTGTTGGGGTCATAGCTGCCCAGCGTGGCCATGGCGAGGATTTCTCCCGTCTTGCAGTTCATCACCAGCCCGAAGGCGCCGTTTTGGACGTCATAGCGGGCAATGGCGGCGGAAAGCTGCTTTTCCAGGCACGCCTGCACCGTGGCGTCCAGCGTTAAGATCACACTGTCCCCCTGCCGGGAGGAAACGTAGTTTTCATAGGAAAAGGGCATATCCATTTCGTTATTGCCCTTTGTGGTGATGACTCTGCCCGTGCTGCCCGCGAGGAAGCTGTTGTAGGCGGCCTCCACCCCTTCACAGCCCTCGTTGGATGCGTTGGTGAAGCCGACGACCTGCGCCGCAAGGGTCTCATAGGGGTAGACCCGCTGGGACGTGGGTTCCAGATGAATGCCGGAAATGCCCTTTTCATTGATGTAATCCCGGATCATTCCGGCGGTCTCCTCGTCAATGCGGGTGCCGACCTGCTTGTAGCGACGTTTGATGTCCGCCGCCTGTTCCTCGATCCACGCGGGGTCTTTCCCCAGAATTTCTCCCAGCGTCCGGGCAATTTCGGGAATGTCCGCCTTGGACTGCTTCAGCTCATGGGGGTCGAGATACACATTTTCCACGCTGACGGAGGTCGCCAGAATATTCATATTCCGGTCGAAGATGTCCCCCCGGTCGGCGGTCACCGTCGTCGTGCGGGTCTGGTTGCGCAGAGCGAGGGAGGAATAATAATCGTAGTTCGTCACCATCAGGTTGTACAGCCGCAGCCCCACCGGCAGGAAGGCCAGCGCCCCCAGCAGCGCGGATACCAGCATGATGCGCCTGTGCTGGCCGCTGTCCAGCCGCAGGCGGTTAAATTCCCGCTTCTTCCTCCCCATAAGCCACCGGCCTTTCCGTCAAGATACAACTTTGGGCAGCAAGGGAATCCCTCGCCGCCCAGTGCAGCTGCTATCTTACTTTATGAGGAGGGACGGACTTTATGCAGGGAAAGCCATACATTTGCCGCTCAGCCGAAGGAAGCGGATTCCCCGTCCCCGAACAGGCCGCCAAAGAACCAGACGATGTCGTCCCAGAGCGTCCGTTCCGGCTTCGGCTGGGAGAGTGTGACGGTGATTGTCCGGCTCTGCACTTCTTCCACCGGCACCATGCCGAGAGCCAGCGCCTTGTCCCGGATGTCCTCCAGGTCATAGCCGTCCCGGTAGGTGCGTTCCAGCTCGGCGTTGTTTTGGTTCAGCCGGGAGACGTAGTTGGACATTTGCTCATACTGCGCCCAGTCGCTGCGCAGCTGCAATGCTCCCACCACCATGACCGCCAGCATCACCACTGCCACCGTGATGCCAATCAGCGCCACGGGGTCGATATAGATTGCCTTTACCTGCTCCTGCTTTGCGATCGGGAGCTTTGTTTTGGCCTTTTTCTTCTTTTTCTTCGGCGCAAGCACCTGCGCCTCGCTGCCGGGGACATAGAACTGACCAATGTACTGAATTTTAGGCTTTTCCGTCATCATTCTATCCCCTTTCCGGAAATTTCTGCCGATTATAACTTCTCACAAATCCGCAGCTTCGCGCTGCGCGCTCTGGGATTCCGTTCCAGCTCTTCTTCCCCGGAAACAATGGGCTTGCGGGTCACGATCCGCACCTGGGGCTTCTTGCCGCAGACGCACACCGGGAAGCTGGGCGGGCAGGTGCAGCCCTTCGCCGCCTCTGCCATGGCATTTTTCACAATGCGGTCTTCCAGAGAATGAAAGGTAATTACCGCCAGCCGTCCGCCGGGATTCAGCAGCGGAACGGCTTTTTTCATCACCGTTTCCACCGCCCCCAGTTCGTCGTTGACGGCGATGCGGATGGCCTGAAAGCTGCGCTTGGCCGGGTGCTGCTTCTCCCGCAGAGCGGAAGCGGGCATGGCGCTTTTGATCACGTCCACCAGCTCCAGTGTCGTCTCGATGGGCGCCTGCTCCCTGCGGCGGCAAATGGCCGCGGCGATCCGGGGCGCAAAACGCTCCTCGCCGTAATCATACAAAATACGCTTGAGTTCCTCGTAAGACCATGTGTTCACGATCTGACGGGCGTCCCGGACGTCCTCGCCGTTCATGCGCATATCCAGCGGCGCGTCCGTCATATAGGAAAAGCCCCGCTGCCCGTCGTCCAGCTGGGGAGAGGAAACCCCCAAGTCCAGCAGAATGCCGTCCACCTTGTCGATGCCCAGCTCTTGCAGCGCCTCATCCATGTCGCAGAAATTGGCGTGAACCAGCGTGACCCGGTCTTCATAGGGCTTCAACCGTTCCGCCGCCGCTTCCAGCGCCACGTTGTCCCGGTCGATGCCGATGAGCCGCCCGGTTGTGAGCTTCGCGGCAATGCGGCTGGAATGTCCCGCGCCGCCTAACGTTCCGTCCACATAAATGCCGTCGGGCTTGATGGCAAGCCCCTGGATACATTCCTCCAACAGCACGGAAACATGATGAAATTCACTCATAGGCCGATTGCCTCCAGGGACGCCAGCAGCTTCTCCGGGGTCAGGTTCTCCCGCTCAAAGTCGGCAAATTCCTTCGCGTCCCAGATCTCCGCCTGTCCCGCCCGGCCGACGATCATGACCTCCCGGTCAATTCCGGCGTAGCTTAAGAGAAACTGCGTCAGGCTGAAACGGTACTGCTTATCCGGGCTGCATTCGGCGGCGTTCATAAAAATCAGGCTGGTTGCGCCGGAGCGCTGGGAAATGCTCATGGCATTGTAGTTATCCGAAAGGCGCTTCCATTCCTCGGCAGTGTAGACGGTGAGACAGCGGTGACCGCAGTTGACGCCGAGGGTGACAAAAAAGGTGTCCCCCAGCTCCATCCTCAGCTTGGACGGCACGAACAGGCGGCTCTTTTCGTCCAGCTTCGCAGGATATTTCCCGATCACGGCGCTCACCTCCCTTTCACTCCACTTTACTGCCCTTTTGCTCCATGTAGAGACAGTATACTACCCGCAAGGGAAAAAATCAATCTTTTTCTCAGGGATTTTTCGATTTCCGCCAGAAATCGGGGAATATTCGCATATTTGTTCTAATAAAACAGGCGTTTTCTCAGCTTCATTTCAGATAACCACGCCTTCACCGCGCCCCAGAGCGTCAAAAAACCAGCTTTCCGTCCTCCAGTTTTGGCTTGACCCGTGCGGGTTTCTTCCCGCAGCGCAGCAGGTAGCTCGCCAGCGGCCCCTCCACCTCGGTCTGCACAAGGCGGCGGATCTGCCGCGCGCCATCCTTTCCGGGGCGCTTTTTCAACAGCTCCATCGCCAGTTCCGGGGGCAGCAGCAGCTGGGTCCCCAGCGCCGCCGTCCGCTCCTGAAGCTGCCGCAGATATTTCCATGTGATGGCTTCCAGAGCACCGGTCCCCAGCGGCTCGAAGCACACCGTCTGGTCGATTCGTCCCAGAAATTCCGGGGAAAACGCCTGCTGTAACGCTTCGCCGATCTCCGCGCTTCGTCCCCCGGCGCAGAAGCCCAGTCCGTCGCCCCGAATCTGACCGCCTACGTTGGAGGTCATGACCACAATGGCGTTCTTGAAACTGACGTGCCGCCCCGTGGAATCCGTCAGCGTTCCTTCCTCCATGATTTGCAGCAGAATGCCCAGCACGTCCGGATGGGCTTTTTCCAGCTCATCCATCAGCACCAGACAATAGGGGCGGCGGCGAACCGCCTCCGTCAGCTTGCCGCCTTCCTCATAGCCGACGTACCCGGGAGGCGCGCCGATCAGGCGGGAGACCGACTGCTTTTCCATATATTCCGTCATGTCCAGCCGGATCATGGCGTCCCGGCTGCCGTAGACCTCCTGCGCCAGCGCCCGGCACAGCTCCGTCTTTCCCACGCCGGTGGGTCCCGTGAACAGCAGGCACGCAATGGGCCGCGACCCGTCCCGGATGCCGCAGTAGCCCCGGCGCACCGCCTCGGCCACGGCGCTGACAGCTTTGCTCTGCCCCACCACCTGGGCGGACAGCAATCCTTCCAGCCCCAGCAGCCGTTCCCGTTCCCCGGCGGTGAGCCGCCCCACGGGAATTCCCGTCCGGGCGGAGACCACCCACGCAATGTCCGCCCCGGTGACGCACCGGGCGCGTTTTCCGTCGGCGGGCTTCGACAGGTGCTGCATTTTGTCCCGCAGTTCGGCGGCCTTTTCAAATTTCCGTTCCCGTACCGCTTCGTTCAGCTCCTGCTCCAGCTCTTTTCTGGCAGGGCCGCCCCGGGACAGCTGCATTTCCTCCATCCGCGCCCGGGCAGCGCCCTCGTCCAGCAGATCGATGGCTTTGTCCGGCAGATACAGGTCGGGCAGATACCGCCGGGACAGGCGCACTGCCTCCTTCACCGCTTCCTCGGAAATCCGCAGATGGTGGTGCCGTTCCAGCCCCGGCTTCAGCGCCCGGAGGATCGCCAGCGTTGCCTCCTCCCCCGGCTCCTCCACCACCACCGGGCGGAACCGGCGCTCCAGCGCCGCGTCCTTTTCAATATACTTCCGGTATTCCTCCCGGGTCGTCGCGCCCAGCATTTGCAGCTCGCCCCGTCCCAGAGCGGGCTTGAAGATGTTCGCCGCGTCAATGGCGCCCTCGGCCGCGCCCGCGCCGACGATGGTGTGCATTTCATCGACGAAAAGAATCACGTCTCCGCTGCGGCGGATTTCCCCCAGCACGTCCCGCAGACGTTCCTCGAATTCGCCCCGGTACTTGGTTCCGGCAACCAGAGATGCCATGTTCAGACTCACCAGCCGTTTGTCCTTCAACTGGGGCGGCACGTTGCCCACCGCCATCCGCTGGGCAAGCCCCTCGGCGATGGCGGTTTTTCCCACCCCCGGCTCGCCCACCAGCGCGGGGTTATTCTTGTTTTTCCGGCACAGAATGCCGATGACCGTGTCGATCTCCCGTTCTCTCCCGATCACCGGGTCCATGCCTGACGCCTTGAGAATCAGATCTTCACTGAACTGCTCCAAAAGTTTCGTTGTGACCGCCTCCTTTTTTCCTCTCACGGGAGCGCCCTGCTCCCAGTGCAGATAGTCCACCGCATGGGTAAACAGCTCGTCGGTGCTGATGCCGTTGAGCTTCAAAAGCTCATATGCGTCGCTGTTTTCCCGTCTTGCCATCGCCAGCAGCAGATGCTGCGGCGTAATTTCCCGGCTGCCCAGATGCTTTGCCTCCCGCGCCGCCCCACGAAGAAGCTCCCGCGACTCCCCGGTCAGTCCCTGAGGCAGGGGCAGTTCCGGCGTCCCCTGCCCGTAGAGCAGCCGTGCCATCGCCTCCGTCAGGTCCGGGTCCATGCCCAGAAGCCGGAGGGTCTGCCCCGCCGCCCCGGGTTCCCGCGCCATCACCAGCAGCAGATGGGCAGAGCCGACGTAGCTGTGTCCCAGACTTCTCGCCAGTTGGGCGGCACGCTGTATCAGGTCGGACGTCAGTATATCGTAATGCACGGTATCCCTCCCGAGTTAATGGTTTTTCCCTTTCCTGTTCCGGAAAATTCTCACCACCCAAGGCAGAAATTATTCAAAAATTTTTTATAAAAAAGGAATTGCTTTTTGGGAAAACCATGTTACAATGGGGATACGCTAGTTGTGTGGCGTGCAATACATATTAGATAAATGGAGGTAACACCATGGCTTACACGATTACTGACCGCTGCGTCGCCTGCGGCTCCTGCGCCGAGCAGTGCCCTGTCGAGGCTATTTCCGAGGGTGACGGCAAGTACGAGATCAACCCCGATATCTGCGTTTCCTGCGGTTCCTGCGCCGATCAGTGCCCCGCCGACGCTATCGAGGAAGGCTAATCTTTCTCGGACCCGAATTGGCCTGCGCAAATGCTTGCGCAGGCCGATTTTTTGTTGTATAATAGCGTAAATATCACCACGGGAGGCATTCATGGAGCAGTTACCCAACGGATTTACCCTGAACCTGCCGGAAGGCGCTTTTCCCTTGAGCACCGATTCCATGGTGCTGTCCCATTTTGTCAGACTCCCCAAAAACGCCCGGGTGCTGGATCTCGGCTCCGGCTGCGGCACACTGGGGCTGCTGCTGTGCGCCGTGAATGAAAGCTGCCGCGTCACCGGCGTGGAGCTGTCTCAGAGTGCCCACCTCGCCGCCATCGACAACATCCGCCGCAACGGCCTGACGACCCGCATGGAAAGTATATGCGTCGATGTGCGGCAAGTTCCCGGCAGTTTTCCTCCGGGAAGCTTTGATGTCTGCGTCTCCAATCCCCCCTATTTTTCCGGCGGCCCCGCCAGCCGCACCGCCGCCCTTGCCCGCCGGGAGGATGCCTGCTCCCCCGCCGACCTGTTCAGGGCCGCCGCTTGGGCGCTGAAATACGGCGGCGACTTGTTCCTCGTCCACCGTCCGGAACGGCTGGCCGAGCTGATCGTCCGGGGTTCGGAGGTCAATCTGGAAGCCAAGCGGCTGTGCCTTGTGCGCCATCAGGCGGATTCCCCGGTGAATCTTGTCCTGCTTCAGCTGCGCAAGGGCGGAAAGCCCGGTCTTAAATGGGAGGAGATCGTTCTCCACGACTTGAGCGGTGCCCCCACCGAGCAATACCGCCGAATTTACCATCTCTAGGAGGTTTCACATGGCTGGAATGCTGTATCTTGTCCCGACCCCCATCGGCAATCTGGGGGATATCTCCCTGCGCTGCCGGGAGACGCTGGAAAGCGCCGACTTCATCGCCGCCGAGGATACGCGGGTGACGCTGAAACTACTCAACCATCTGGGCATCAAGAAAAGCCTTGTCAGCTACTACGAGCATAACAAGGCCACGAAGGGCGACTGGATCGTTGACCGCATTCTCGCCGGGGAGACCTGCGCGCTGGTCTCCGACGCGGGCAGTCCCGCCATCTCCGACCCCGGGGAGGACCTGGTCAAGCAGTGCGCTGAAGCCGGCATCATCGTTTGCGCCATCCCCGGTCCCTGCGCCGCCATCACGGCGCTGAGCATTTCCGGGCAGTCCACCGGCCGGTTCTGCTTTGAGGGCTTCCTCTCCACGGCGAAAAAAAGCCGCCGGGAGCATCTGGACGCCCTGCGAACCGAGACCCGGACGATGATCTTCTACGAAGCCCCCCACAAGCTGGTGTCCACGCTGGCGGATATGTCGGAAGCCTTCGGCGCTGACCGCCCCGTCAGTCTGTGCCGGGAGCTGACAAAGCTTCATGAAGAAGTCGTCCGCACCACACTGGGGGAAGCCCTGACAAAGTACACCGAAACGCCGCCGAAGGGGGAATTCGTTCTCATCGTCGCGGGCGCGCCGGAAACGGTAAAGGAATCCGCCTCAGAGGACGACGCCGCCGCCCGTGTCGCCCAGCTGATTTCTCAGGGGCTCAGCCGCAAGGATGCGGTCAGGCAGACCGCCGCAGAGCTGGGACTTCCCAAAAATGTGGTTTACGATATTGCGTTAGGGTCTATCTGAAAACCGGGAATATGACCAACAGCGAGGGATTTTTCGCCTGCTGAAGCCATTTTTCCGCAGGAATACTTTGTGTATTACAAGGGAAAATGGTGCACAGCAGGCGGAAAAGACCCGCTGTTTGGGCATGTTGACGGTTTTCAGATAGGCCCTAAAAGACCCCGAATGACTTTTGAAGTCATTCGGGGTCTTTTTCAAAATTCCGTCATGTTTCTGATGCATTCCTGACAGATGTTCTTCTGCCGGTAGGAGATCAGCCCTTGGGAAGAACCGCAGAAAACGCACGCCGGCTCGAACTTTTGCAGGATGATGCGATCACTTTCCATGTAGATCTCCAACTCGTCCCGTTCCGCGATGTCCAGTGTGCGGCGCAGTTCAATGGGCAGCACGATTCTGCCAAGCTCATCTACCTTTCGGATAATGCCCGTAGACTTCATTGCGGTCAGCTCCCTTCCTTCGTTTTCCAGCGGCTTATTTGCATTATCATTATACTAATTTTATTTACTATAGTCAAATACTTTTTACAACAAACTGAAATTTTTGTCGAAACATTTCCATTCTTTTCCATTTCTTATCCGCATACCATGCGTTAAGGAGCCTCTGATTCAATCGGCGAAGGCTGGCGGCCGGAGCGTTTGCCTCAGCCGAACGTACGGAAAGGGGGAGAAATGCCCATGGTCATGAGCTGGATATGGACGGGCATCGTTCTGATAAGCATTCTCTGTGCGCTGGTTCTGGGCAACGGCAGCGCGCTGGCGGCGGCCACGGTCAGCGGCGCACAGGCCGGGATACAGCTTGCCCTGTCCATGGCGGGGAGCCTGTGCCTGTGGACGGGCGCGGGGCGGCTGATGGAGCACGCCGGAATCACCCGGATGCTCTCCCGGCTTCTGCGCCCCCTGCTGCACCGGGTGTTTCCCAGCACAAAGGAGGACGCTGCCCTCGCGGAAAGTCTGAGCGCCAACATCTGTGCGAATTTTCTCGGCCTCGGCAACGCCGCCACGCCCATGGGCATTCAGGCGGCGCAGCGGATGAAGCGTGGCGGCACCGCCACGGACGAGCTTTGCCGTCTGATCGTACTGAACACCGCCTCCATCCAGCTGATCCCGGCAAATGTGGCGGCTGTCCGCAGCGCCTTGGGATGCGCGACTCCCTTTGATATTCTCCCGGCAGTGTGGGTCACGAGCCTGTGCTCTGCCGGACTGGGGGTCACGGCGGCGTGGGTGCTGGGAAAGGTCTGGCGGAAATGACGGATTACATTGTTCCGGTGCTTCTGTTCCTGGCGGCGGCGCTGGCTCTCGGGAAGCGGGAAAACGCCTATGACCTTCTCCTTCAGGGCGGCGCGGACGGACTGAAACTCCTTGTGACCATTCTTCCGGCGCTGGTTCTGCTGCTGACCGCCGTCCATATGCTTCGCGCTTCCGGGGCGGTGGCGCTTCTGAGCAGATTTTTCGCCCCGGTCTTTTCCTTCTTCGGCATTCCGCCGGAGACTGCCATGCTCGTGCTCATCCGCCCCATCAGCGGCAGCGCCGCCCTTGCGGTGGGGGCAGAACTGATGGCGCAGTACGGCGTGGATTCTCAAATCGGCCGCACGGCAGCGGTGATGCTGGGTTCCACGGAGACGACCTTTTACACCATCAGCGTCTACTTTGGCGCGGCGGGCATCAAAAAGACCCGCTACACCCTTCCGGCGGCGCTGTTCGCGGACTTTGTCGGCTTTCTCATGGCGTCGTGGACGGTGAAATGGTTCTTCTGAAAATGTTCAGGCGCACCCTCGCGGGTGCGCCTGAACCTGTAAAAAAGCCTCGCAGAGTTTGCCGCCCGCAGGCGGCAAATAAAATTTGAATTATTTTGCGTCGGGGCGTGTACCTGACGCAAAATACCTTACAGACTGCGAAGTGTGCGAGTTGGCCGCCTACGGCGGCCAAGGAGTGCGCGTAGCAGACTGCAATCCCTCTGTCAAAAAGGCCGTTGGCCTTTTTGACAGCTTAAGGCGCACCCGGTCAGGGTGCGCCTGTGTACTATTTATTCTCCCTTATTTTCCTGCTTTGCGGCGCTGCTTCTCCTGCGGCGGCGGGGACGGGGCGTTTCTTCCGGGTCGGCTTTTTCCGCGCGGCGGGCATAGGCTTCCGCCGCTTCGGAGGTGGCCTCATAGGTCAGCCGGCTGACACGGGTCAGGCCGTCCGGCTGCTGGGAAAGCCGCACCCGAATGAGGAATTTTCCATGCTCCGGGCAGGCAGCCAAGTCCATATACCGGTGTCCGGGCTGGGAAAACCACCGGGAGCCAAGCATTCGCCCGCCGCAGACGGGACACTTGTTCTCCTCCCCGGACATGGCGGCCAGCGCTTCCCGCTTATCGGCATAGTCGTAGAACACCTTCCGGGCAATGCAGCCGGGAAGTTCCGCGCCGTGGAAGCCGTTTTCGTGGCTTTTCAGCGCCGCGTCATACTCCCGCGCGCCCTTCTTCAAGTCCAGCATGGCGCAGATCAACGCCGTGTGATAGGCGTCGCCCAGCGCGTCGTGGGCAGGACGGGTCGCCTCGATGCTGAACATTTCCATGGCGGTTTTCAGCGCTTTCTGGGAGGTGGAGCCGTCGGTCTGGGCGTTGAAGATCATCTGGGCGTTGTACCACTTCTCCGTGAAACGCTCATCCAGGCCGAAAAGCCGCAGATTCTCCCGCAGAATGCCAATATCGTCAAAGCCCCATGTGAGGAACACCACGTCGTCGCCGCACCATTCCCGGAACTTTTCGATTGCCTCGGGGAACGGCACGCCCTCATCCCGCAGGCGGGCTTCCTTGATACCGGTGAGCTTGCTGACCCGGCGGTTCAGGTGCCGGTAATACTTGGGCTTTACCATGATCTGGAATTCATCCTGAACGAACTGCTCCTCCGACACCCGGACGGCGCCGATCTGGATGATCTCCCCCCGGATGTCCACGGGCAGCACCTTTTTGGAGGAAGGAGACCCCGGCCAAGGCTGGTTCCATTCCATATCCAATACAATATAATCCATCGCGCGTAACCTCTGCTATCTTATGATACTACGCGATATCATAACACACAAACCCGGCATCTGTAAACAGGAAGTTGCAAAAGTTCTGATATTATCCTATGTAACCCCCGTTTTCAGGGGGCAGGAAACATTTCAGGTGCGCATTTCCTTTTTATCCAGCTTGCCCTCCTGCCATCCGGCGCTTTTGCCGCAGACCGGACAGGGGTCGCAGGCGCGGATACCCTCGTAGGTGTAACCGCAGTTCAGGCAGCGCCAGCGGATCGGCTCCTGCTTTTCCGTCAGCTCGCCCTTGGTGAGCTGCTGCTCGAGAGACTGAAACTGGTTGTGGTGGACGCCTTCGATCCGGGCGATCTGCATCCACAGACGCGCCGCGTCGTTGTAGCCCTCCCGCCGCGCCATTTCCGCGAAGCCGGGGTAAACGTCGTCATGCTCGTCCTTTTCCCCGTTGGCGGCGAATGCCAGATTTTCCGCCGTTGTCCCCAGCTGGAAGGGATAGCCGGCACTCAGGTCCACGTTTTCGGCGCAGCCGCCCAGCCGTTTCAGCATTTCCAGGAATTCCTCCGCGTGGACGGTTTCGTTTGCCGCCGTTTCCTCAAAAATTCTCGCGATCCACTCAAAGTTCTCCTTCCGCGCCAACCCGGCGTAGACGGTGTAGCGTGTCCGCGCCTGAGATTCCCCGGCGAAGGAACGGACCAGATTCTTTCTGGTTTCCGAATTCAAAAAGTCCATAATCAGAAGCCCCTTTCTCTGGAAAGGATACCCTGTTTTGCGGTATAATATGCAAAGAAACGTCCCGGAACGGCAAGCCGTTCCGGGACAAACTATTTAACGATTACAGCAGATCCTTCACCAGAGACAGGGCAGCCTCGTCCGCGACCAAGGTAAAGTCGGGGTGCAGCTGGAGGATGGAGCCGGGTGCCTGAGGCTTGATGGGGCCAAAAAAGCAGTCCTTCACGGCCTGTGCCTTCTTCTCGCCGTTGACCACCAGCAGAACGCGCTTTGCCTTCATGATGGAACCGATGCCCATGGTGTAAGCGTGGGTGGGAACGTCGTCCCGGGAAGCAAAGAAGCGGGCGTTGGCGTCGATGGTGGAAGCGGTCAGCGCAACCTTGTTGGTGCCCTTGACGAAAGCGTCCGCAGGCTCGTTGAAGCCGATGTGGCCGTTGGGGCCGAGGCCCAGCAGCTGGAGATCAGCGCCGCCGAAGGCGTCGATGACGGCGTCATACCGGGCGCACTCCGCTTCGGCATCGGGGTTCATGCCGTTGGGGATGTTGCAGTTATTTTGATCGATGTTCACATGGTCGAACAGGTTGGAGCGCATAAAGTAAGCGTAGCTCTGGTCGTGATCCTTGGTCAGGCCCACGTACTCGTCCAGGTTCACGGTTCTGACCTTGGAGAAGTCCAGATCGCCGGCTTCGTACTTGGCGATCAGTTCCTTGTAAGTACCCACGGGGCTGCTGCCGGTTGCCAGACCCAGCACGCAGTCGGGCTTCAGATAAATCTGGGCAGCGATAATATTGGCGGCCTTGCGGCTCACGTCGTTATAATCCTTGGCGCGAATCAGTCTCATTGGTAAAGTTCCCCTTTCGTAATTGACCTGATGGCATTATACCATCCTTTTCATTTTCTGTACAGTGCTTTCGGGGTTTTTAGTTTATTTTGGTAAATCCATTCGTATTTCGTGACCATGTTTTATATGGGGAGTATCTGGCCTTATTTTATATCGTAGATTTGGTACTATATTTATAGCCAGAACTTGCTATACTGTTTCCATACCAATTCGGGAGGTAATTCACCATGGAAAAGAAACATACCCTGACCACACGGAAAATCGTTTTCGCGGCGCTGATGGCGGCTTTGACCGTAGCCGGTTCCGCGCTTCGCGTCACCCTGCCTTTGGATATCGCGGGAACCACGTCCTTCCATCTGGGCAACATCATGTGCGCCCTCAGCGGCATTTTACTTGGCCCATGGCTGGGCGGTCTGGCCTCCGGCCTCGGCTCCGCCATTTATGATATCATGAACCCGCTGTACATCTCCGAGTGCTGGATCACCTTCCTGACCAAGGGTGCTTACGGCCTTGTCGCGGGTCTCATCATCCGGGCGGGCGGAAAGAAATTCGGCTATGTCAAAGCGCTTCTCGCCACGCTGGCCGGAGCGCTGACCTACGCGGTGCTGTACCTCGCCAAGAGCTATTTCTACAGCGGCCTGCTCATCAAGGGTCTGACCCCCGACGCGGCGCTGCTTACCGTCGTCGCCAAACTCCCCGCCACTGCGTTCAATGCCGTGGTCGCCCTCGTCTTCGCCCCCATCCTCGCGGTCGCCATTCAGAAGGCGCTGGAGGAAAACCATCTGACGATGGAATAACGTCAAAATATGCGGGATGCAGAACTCTCTGCATCCCGTTTTTTATGGCTGCACCTTGGGATATTCTTCCCAGTCCAGATCCTGATAGGGATATACCCTGCCCCAGCCGCTTTCTGTCCGCTGAATGCTGCTCCTGTGACCGGACAGCAGCCGGACAATGTCGTAGACATTGATCCATATCTCCGAATTACATTCCTTCTGGCTCTCGTCGAATACCAGTTCCAGGCCGAAATGCAGATGCACCGTCTCGATGTTGTTGACATTTTCCCGGTCGGAATAGCCGGTTCTGCCCATGAAGCCGATGACGTCCCCCGCCTGCACCATGTCCCCCTCGGCAAGCCCCGGGGCAAAGGGCGTATCCTTCTGCAAATGGGCGTAATAATAGTAGCGCTGGCTGTCAAAGCTGCGGATGCCCACACGCCAGCCGCCGTACCGGTTCCAGCCCATGGCCTCTACCACGCCGCCTTCCACCGCCACGACGGGCGTTCCCAGAGCGCCCATCAGATCGTTGCCTAAATGCTTCCGCCGGAATCCAAAGGAACGGGCCACGCCGAAATCGTCGCAGTGGCTGTAGCCGTACCCCGCCGCGATTGGCGAGAACGCTTTCAAGCCATAGGTTGCCACCCACTGCCCGTCCTTTTCGATGGCGTAGCTGCCCACAAGGCCGCCCAGAGCAGCCGTGTACGCCCGGTGGTAGTAGTCATAATATTTGTACAGGTCGCCCAGCAGCTGTTCCGGCTGTTTGTCCTTTTTCAAATCGGCAACTGCCTGCTTCACCGAAGCAAGAGCGCACTTTCCCCCGGTGCGGCAGGCCGCCAGCGCCAATATGTCGATCCACGAAATGTGCTTTTCCTGTTCAAAGGTCGCAATGTCCTGATCCAGCGCGTACTTCATGGACTCATAGGGCACGTTAAAATCCACCCACTTAATGGTCTCCGCCTGAACCGGCAGCACCAGCATGGGCAGGATCAATATGGACGCCAAAAGCCGCTTCATATTCTCACCTCTTGGGTTAGAATATGAAGCGGCCGATTTTTTATCAATGGAAATAAATGGACGTTACGTTAAATCCCGCACGACATCCTTCGCCACCCGGTAAATATCCTCCATGGTGGTCAGGGACGAAATCTGATTTTTATGGTATCCGCTGTGGGGAACGCCCTTTAAGTACCAGGCAAAGTGCTTCCTGGCCTCCAGGCAGGCAATGTGTTCGCCGTGGTCTTCCTCGGCAAGCTGGAATTGCCGCACCGCCACCGTCACCCGGTCTTTGAGACAGGGGCGTCCGGCATAAACTTTTCCGGCAAGGGCGGCGTTGACCTCCTGAAATATCCATGGGTCGCCGAACACGCTCCGGCCAATCATCAGCCCGTCCGCCCCGGTACGTTTCAGGCAACGCACCGCCGCCTCGCCGCCGGTAATATCCCCGTTGGCAATGACGGGGACGGTCAGCTGCTCCTTGACCTTGCGGATGGCGTCCCAATCGGCGGTGCCGCTGTAGAGCATACTCCGGGTGCGCCCGTGTACCGCCACCATGGCCGCGCCGCTGTCCTCCATGCGCCGGGTAAAGTCCAGCACGTTGATGCTGCCCTTGTCCCAGCCCAGGCGGCACTTGACCGTGACGGGCACGTCCACCGCTTTGACTACGGCTTCCACGATCTTCCCCGCCAGCTCCGGCGTGCGCATCAGGCCGCAGCCGTCGCCGTTGTTCGCAACCTTGGGCGTGGGGCAGCCCATGTTGATGTCCAGAAAATCGCAGCCGGAAATTTCCAGCGCCAGCCGCGCTCCCTCTGCCATGGTGTCCGGGTCGTTGCCGAAAATCTGCGCGCCGCAGATACTGCCCGGATTTTTCCGGAGCAGCTTCGCGCTTTTCTGATCCCGGTACACCAGCGCACGGGAGGACACCATTTCCGTCACGGTAACGCCTGCCCCCAATTCGGCGCAGACGGTGCGGAAAGCCCAGTCCGTGACCCCGGCCATGGGCGCAAGGAACACGGGATTTTTCACTTCGATCGTTCCGATTCGCAATACCCTCACCTCATCCGCAGGGAAAATTCCCCTCTGGGCGGCACCTCGCCGCCCGCAGCAATATGGGGAATTGTATCACAAATCGAGCCGCTTCGCAACCTTAAAACAATACCGTAATGAGCCAGGTAAGCCCGGTCAGCAGCGCGCCGCCAGCCGCCCACACCGCGCCGTAAAGGTACAGGTGCCGCCTTTTTTTCGTCCGGTCGCCGGTGTGGATGGCTTTTTGGGCTTCCTTCAGAAGCGCCTCGTCGGTGACCCCCTCCCCCACCGCGTTGTCCTTGAGAATGAAAATCGCCTGTTCAAACAGCTTGGGGTCGGGAGAATGCACCACGATCACCTGACGGGAAATGCCTTTTACCATAATTTACCGCCTCCTTATGGAAAAGTTTTCCCACAAGGAGGCGATTTATACCATCACGGTTTATTCTTCGTCCTTCGGCCGCTTATACCGCCCCTTCGGCTCCCACTCCGCCAGCGGGTAACGCTGCATGGCGCCGAAAATCCGCTCTTTCAGCTCGGGATAGGTCTTGCTCAGCTCGAAAATCAGCTGTTTGACCTCTCCCCGCTTCGTGACCTTGTCCACAGGACAGCGGTTTTGCAGCACCGGCAGGTTCATCCGCGCCGCGAAATTGTCCAGCGTCTTTTCGTGAATGTACAGCATGGGGCGAATCTGCACAATACCCGTCCTGTCAAGGTTCGTCACCGGCTGGAAGCAGTTGATGCGCCCCTCGAACAGCAGCGACATGAGAAACGTCTCCACCGCGTCGTCATAGTGATGTCCCAGCGCCAGCTTGTTGAAGCCCTTGTCCAGAATTGCCTGATTCAGCGCCCCCCGGCGCATTTTGGCGCACATGGAGCAGGGATTCTTCTCCTTGCGGTGGTCAAAAATAATGGGCGCGATCTCCGTTTTCACCACGGTATAGGGTACCTTCCACGCCTCGCACAGCGCCGCGACCTGAGAATAGTCCATCCCCAGCCCCATATCAATGGTGATCGCTTCCAGCTCGTAGGGCTTATTAAAGTATTCCCGCAGCCCCGCCAGCAGGACGAGCAGCGCGAGAGAATCCTTTCCCCCGGACACGCCCACGGCAATGCGGTCGCCCGCCTCGATCATATGATAGTCGTCCACGCAGCGCCGAACCAGTCCCATCAGCTTTTGCATAGTTGTTTTTCCTCCGAAATCCGCTTAAAATAGGACGTTAGAAAACGAGAGCATTCGCGATTATTTTCGAGCATTTGGAAGATCATTCGGTATTTCATAAAATTTCTCAAAAATGCTGTTGACATTTGATTTTTAATGTGGTATAAAGTTCAAGCGTCCTGAAGGCATTATACTTCAGGCATCTGAGAATGTCAAAATATTTTAATCCAAATTGGAGGAAATCATAATGTCCACTACTCTGCTGAAAAAGGAGACCCTGGAGCGCAAGTGGTATGTGATCGACGCTGCCGGCAAGCCTCTGGGCCGTACCGCTGTCGCCGCCGCTAACCTGCTTCGCGGCAAGCACAAGGTCGACTTCACCCCCAACGTTGACTGTGGCGATAACGTCATCATCATCAACACCGACAAGGCTGTTCTGACCGGCAAGAAGGCCGAGCAGAAGAAGTACTACCGGGTGTCCGGCTGGATCGGCGGTCTGAAGGAGACCAAGGCCCGCGACATGATGGCTGCCCGCTCCGACTACGCCGTTGAACTGGCCGTCAAGGGCATGCTGCCCAAGAACACCCTGGGCAAGAACGCTCTGACCCGTCTGCACCTGTACAAGGGCGCCGAGCATCCCCACGCTGCCCAGAAGCCCGAAGTTTGGAATCTGGACTAATTTGGAGGTAACTTAGAATGTACGAGAGCAAGAAGAAGTATTTTTACGGCACCGGCCGTCGTAAGTCCTCCGTTGCCCGTGTTCGCGTTTACGAGAACGGCACCGGTTCCATCATCGTCAACGGCCGTGACATCGACGAGTATTTCGGCCTGGACACCCTGAAGCTGATCGTCCGTCAGCCCCTGGTCACCACCGATCTGCTGGGCAAGGTTGACATTGTCGTCTCCGTCGCCGGCGGCGGCGTTTCCGGTCAGGCCGGCGCCATCCGCCACGGCATTTCCCGCGCTCTGGTCACCCTGAACCCTGAGTACCGCGCTTCTCTGAAGGCCGCCGGCTTCATGACCCGCGACCCCAGAATGAAGGAAAGAAAGAAGTACGGTCTCAAAGCAGCACGTCGCGCTCCGCAGTTCAGCAAGCGATAATCGACTGCTCAGACTATATCAAAAT
>ERZ827512.1042-NODE-1042-length-30345-cov-3.607098_pt1 | contig 30345 bp, 29 predicted proteins | sample MGYA00519916_ERZ827512 | MGnify/ENA primary metagenome ERZ827512 (study PRJEB31778, sample SAMEA3449335) | human gut metagenome | biome: human gut; feature: human-associated habitat; material: faeces | place: United Kingdom | collected 2010/2012 ... | reverse complement strand
AGGCGCGGGCAGACCGCCCGAGCCGGTCTCCGTTCCGGCCGCTGCCGTGCCGGGGGACGCCGAAGCGCCGGGCGCGTTTGCCGCCGTCGCCGCGGCGTTGGGTTCGCCGTCGCCGGGCGCGGGGGTCGTGCCGGTCTCGCCGTTCGTCTCACGCTCGGCCATCGCGGCTTCTACGAGCCGGAGCGTCTCTTCCGCGCTCTCTCCGGCGCGCCTGTCCTCGGCGCGGTTATGGGAAAACAGGAGCAGTGCGGCGATCACCAGCACTGCTCCCGCTGTCAATAAGACGATCCCGATTTTTTTAGGCTTCGTCATGCTTCTTTTTCTTCGTGAGCACAACAACGCCGCCCGCGATCAGCAGCACGCCCAGCGCGCCGAACACGGCGACGGGCCAGTTGAGCTGACCGGTGGGGATGAGGGGCTTTTCGTTGTTGAAGCCCTCGACCGTGAACACCCAGTCCACTTCGCCGACACGGTAGGCGTACTCGTTGCCAAGCTCGGCGGGAACCGTGAGCACCGCTTCGAGCTTCGCGCTCTTGCCCTTGGCGAAGGTGCCGAGAAGGACGTTATCGGTGAGCTGCGCGGTCTGGTCCGGGGAAGCGGAGAAGATGCTCTGCTTCGTGCCGTCCGCGTTCACGAGATAGACCTCCATCGTGAGCTTGGAGAGGAAGTCCGCCATGGTGACGACGGTCTCGTCGCGCACGCCGTCGATGTCGGCCTGATCGTGGCCGTCCTCGTTCTCGAAGGGCTCGCTGTAGGTGAGCGGGTTGCCCTCTTCGTCGTGGGCCTCGGCGCGGATGTAGAGCTTCACATAGTCAAAGCCGCTGACGTTGTTTTTGATCGTGATGTTCTCGGTCAGCTCGTCGCCGGGCATGACGTTTTTGAAGTTGCCAAAAAGGTCGGTGTCCGTGTAGCCGCTGCCGGTGGTCTCGATCACAAGACCGTTGGTACCCTGACGGCTCACCACGGCGTCGGCGGCGAGAGCCGGGACGGTCAGCGCCGCAAGCGCGGCGATGACCATCACGAGGGAGAGGAGCTTCTTCATCGATTTTTTCATGTCGTTACTCCCTCCTTAGTTCCAGCTGGACGGCGTTACGCCCCATGCTTCCGTGACGGCGTTCGCCGGGGTGCTCTGAATCGCGCTCGCCAGAATTTCAACATTGAGGACGTATTCCGGGTTATCCGGATGCGTCACCGTGCAGTTGAGAAGGCTTTCGAGCGTGGAGCTGCCCGACTCAACGGGCGTCGGGTAATAGAAGTAATCGCCGATCTGCTTCCATTTGCCGTCCGGATTCTCCGTCAGTGTGTAGGAGTAGCCATCGGGGACAGAGGGAACGACGTTTCCGCTCATATCGCGCCACGTTACAACGTAGGTGGCGCGGATGTAGGCGTCCGTGGTTCCGGTGTTTTGGATCTGAACTTTCTCCTTTGTGGTGCCGTTGAAGCTTTCACTGACCGTGCAGGAGACGCTGGCGTAGGTGAACTTGTTCTCCACCGGCGCTGTTTTGGTCACCAGAAAGGCGACGGTAGAGCCGACCACCGCGCCGATCAGCATGACGACCGCGATGAACAGGATGGCCAGCTTGTTCATGCGGATTCTCGGTTTGTTGTTCGCTTTCGCGTGGGATCCATTATACATGATTGCCGCCTCCTTTCTCAGTTACCGGAATCTGTTTCGATGATCGTTCCGAATACGTTCTTGCTGTAGGCATCGCCGCCGAGCCACTTAGTGATGCTGCGCGTGTTTGCAAAGTTAAAGGTGTACACATCGTCGGGCTTCGTCGGCGTGATGTCCGCAGACTTTACGTAGTCCTTGTTGGTATAGCGCCAGCTCCAGTCGGTGATCTCGGTAACGGTGTATGTACCGACCTTCAGCCCCGTGATCTTCACGGAGGTGTTGCCCTTGATCGCGACAGTCGTGCTGAAGCCCTCGCCTTCCACCTTGAAGAGGAAGCTCTGATTTTCGTCGATGTCCTCACAGCCTGTCTTGCTGATAATCAGATCGGCAAGATCATACTCAAACTTGGCGTAGTACGTCGCGGCCTCGTAGCCCAGGGCGGGGGTCTCTTGCGTGCCGTAGTTCTTGGTCTTGCCCGGCGTCAGCTTGTTTTCATCGCCGATCCAGCTTGCATCCGCAGCTTCGGTGCACGCTTCATCCTTGAACCAGCCGACGAACTTGAATCCGGCGCTTGCGGTAGGCGTGGAGCCTTCCGGCGTGCCGTCGATCACCTTGACCGTGTTGTTCTGATAATTGTCCAGCGTACCGCAGCCGGTCGGGCCGACGACCTCGTATTTGATGTCAACAGTATCTTCAACGTAATAGAAGATTTTAACATTGTTGACCGCGGTATTGCCTTCTTCGGCAACGATATCGATCGTCTGCGGGTTTGTTGTACCGAGAACCAGCGTATAGCCGGGGACTTCTTTCGCTCCCTGCGTCACGCGCGCCTGATAGCGGGCTCTGTTGGCTACAGGATCAGCAATCGGCTTTTTCGTCCCCTGATCAAGGAAGCGGAATTCGTAGGGATACACATTGCGGTCATAGTAGAGCTTAAGTACAAGACCATCCGCTGAGAGTGTACCGCTGGCAGTGCTCTTGCCCTCGTTATATGTGAACCCCGTAAGTGTCAGCGGGCTTTCGGAATAATCTGTTCCGATCGTAGCATTGAGGTTTGTGCTGCTCTGGTACTCGGTGTACTCGTCGTTGGTGAGATTCTGGATCAGGTGGATGATCTGCAGCGGTGCATGCGTCTCATCCTTCGTATACCAGAAGGTCAGTACATTTTTCGAATCGTTGGCAGAAAGCACCAGTTGCTTCTGGTAGGCGTCCGGCGCATAACCCGGGATTTGCACGAATTTTTCCGTGATCACAGCGTCCGAAGTCTCGCCGGACTTCTCTGCATAGAGAACAGTCTCCGTATTCCGTTCCAGATAACGAACCGTGTAATTTACTTTTTCTCTGGCAACATATACGAACGTGTACTCGTTCGTACCCTCAATGTCCATCTGAATGGAGTGGCTGCCTTCCAGAGGATAATAGCCTGTCTGATAACCTTCATTCAGCATGCCGAACGTTTTCGCCGCAAACGTCTTGGTCGTTCCGGCGAGCGCAGACCCTGTGGTATCCTCCGCGATGGTTGTTCCATCCTCAAGCCGGTAGTGAATAACGTAGTCTACATTAACGTCCGCTCTCCACTTAGCGTAGAGATTCAGGTCACGGTTGACCGGCATGGAGAAGTCAAACGCTTTTTCCTCGTCGGTATCGCTGATGTAGAACCAGCCGACGAAGGTGTAAGGTTTACGCTCCGGGTCCGCCGGGGGATCCTTTACCGCTGTGCCATGCGGAACATCCGTCCATGTCTGAATCGCTTGGCCGTTATTATCCAGAACATCCTTCGTCAGGTACGTTTTGACCGTGTGGGTCTTGGGCACCCATTTGGCATAGAGCACCAGATCGGAGGCGGGCATGGTCAGCGTGCTAAGGTCTGCCTTGGAGCCCTCATAGCAGCCTGACGTCGTATACCATCCGTCGAATACATATGCGTTCTTTTCAAGCTTATCCGGATACTCCGGCTCAAAAGAATAGCTGCTCAGAGGAGCCTCGTACTGAACGCTCCCGCCCTTGCCATCAACTACTGCGTTATAGTTGTAGAACGACAGTTCGTAGCTGTTGCGGGTATAGTACAGGTAGTTGTTTCGCTCCATTCTGACTTTCCCGTCTTTTGGGAGATATGGGTTGGAATCGCCCTGCGTGAAGCCGGTGATGGGGTGAAATTCCTCGGCGTAGGTCAGGCTTACCCTCGTACTGTATTTAAGATCGACCACCTTGTACTGCTTGTAGTTTTTCCCGTTATGGGTGGTATCACCCGCTTCCCCGTTCAGCGTTTCCACGTAGTAGTAAATCTTCGCGCCGGATTCGGAGGCTTTTTTTTCAAACGTAATGTTTTCGCCCGGCATGGTATCGATTGTGCCGAGGTTGTTGCCGGGCACAAAGGACTGACAGCCTTCCGGCACAACCCACCAGATGGTTTCGTCTCCGTCTTTGATGGGGAAATTGCTGTGGATATCTGCACCGTATTTTGCCGTAATGGTCAGGTCAGAGTATTTGTAGCAACTATTGCTATGGGTATGCTCGGATAGGCCCAATTTGCAGCATGAATCTCTATGATACCAATGGTCGAAACCTGTTCCGCCATATTTGCAGCAGGAATCACTGTGCTTATGCTCAACTTTTCCACAGCTCAGCACCTTTGCACCGCCCTCTTTGAACGTCAGCGTATAGGTATTTCTTGTATAGTAGACGTTCAGCACGGTAGAGCCGTCGCCTTTGACATTGACGGTTTCAACCTTGTCGGTGTTGTAGGTGAAATGCTTATCGTCGCGGCCTTCAAAGCTCTGGTTCTGATAATCGCCGCTGCTCTTCTGCGTACCGGGTGCAACATTGGCGGGCGTGAACGTTCCGGCTACGCTGTAGCCGTTGTCATTGGCATTCTCGTACCAGAATACGACAGTAAATCCAGCTGTGCCCTCTTTCCACTTTGCCGTGAAGCTGAGAGGATTCTCAATAACCGGCATTGTTTCCGGAATCTCTCCGCTCCAACCAGTAAATGTATAGCCGGGCTTTTGCGGATTTCCTACATTGATCGGCGCGCCATAGCGGGCATAGATGGGTTCCACGCCGTAGCCGCCGTCCAGATTGAAGTTGATCAGATAATAATAGCGATCATACTTGACTTCGACTACCGTGCTCTCGTCGCCGGCGATTTTTACCGTAGCATCATACTTCAGAGAATAAAAGCCGGGATAAAGCTTTGCAAGCGTTTCGCCGACTGCGTCTCCGGTGTTACCGTTCCTGATCTCCGGATCGCCGTTCTGCGTATATTCATCGTTGGAAACGTTCTGGAGAAGATGCTTAACGCTGAACTTTACAACGGCGGGCGTATATTTAACCGTGAAATTCTGATCCTCCTGAATGTTCTCACCGCCAACGGTGATTTCCGCCTGATCAGCCGTATATCCCACTACCACAGGGCTCTTAACGACGCTCTGGTAGGTGCCGCCAGCCATAACCGTCGCCGTCCAAGGGTCAGCAACCTGCTGATCATTATTATCGACATAGTTGATGGTAATGGTGAACGTCTGGGTGTAGGGTTCCTCGCCGCCGTCGTCGGACGGGGCGGGGTCGTTTACCGGGGCGGGGTCGGCGAGAGAGGCCGGGGCGGCATTGCCCGTCAGGTCATTCGCCGGGGCGGCGTCCGAAGCCGGGGTCTCTTCCACGGTCTGCGGGGGGATGATGACCGGCTCGCCTACCGGCTCGGCCTCGGAGATGACGGTGGGGGCCTTCGGAGCCTGCGCCGGAGCGGAGACGGGCGTTTCGTCCGTGATCTGCACCGTGACGGTGTTGGAGTAAACCGGCTCTTCGGCTGCGCCGGTGACGCGGCAGCGGATGTTCGCCGTGCCGCCGTAGAGCAGGTTCGCCACGAGTGCGTAGCCAACTTCCAACTCCGCGCCGGTAGCACCGGCAATATTCGCCCAGACGTCGCCGCCGACCTGGATCTGCCACTGATAGTAGCCGGACAGGCCGCCCGCAGCAAGCGTCTTCTTTTCATTTTTAGGAACGGAAACTGTATCCACAGCGACATTCTCGCTGTAGATCATAAGCTCCGAGTCCGCAGCGGCGGGGGTGATGAGGGCGGCAGTCACGAGGCCGAAGGAAAGAGCGCAGCAGAGAAACAGCGCTAACAGCTTCTTTTTCATTTCACGACCTCCTTAAGGATTTCCCGGAACGGCTGTCGGCACCTGCGTCGGCTCCGGCACCTGCGTCGGCTCCGGCGGAGCAAAGCTCGGCCAGCCGGCGGCGGAGAACACGTCCGTGCCGTTGTTGTCCGCCTGCACCGCGCTCACATTCACTTCCACATACGCCGTGGAGTTCTGGTACTCGTTGCCCATCTCCGGGGCAAACGTTACCGTGGTGAAGAGCGGGACGGTCGTCTCGCCGGGGGCGAGAGCGCGGTTATAATAGTAGTACCCGTCCAGATACGTCCAGTCCGTTTCGTTGAAGTCGAGCGAGACGTACTCGGGGGGCAGCGACTCTTCGTCGGCGCCGTCGACTTCGAGCTGCACCTGCGCGCGCACCCAGACCGGGGCGGTGCCGGTGTTGCTGATCTCAACGATCTTCGTCACTTTCGTGCCGGGCATGACGCCGGTGCGATCCTCGAACGGCTCGGTGCGGTCCTCGTTCGCCCATTCGTTGAGCACAATGTCCACACCGCCGCTGGTGATGACATTGTGCGCCTTGGTGTCTGCGGTGAAGTATGCCAGCGTGTTCGCCGCAAGTATGGCGACCAAGATGGCAAGCACCGACAGAATCAAGAATTTTCGCTTCATTGCTTTTACTCCCCTCAGGCTGTATTTGCAATTATTTCTTACGCTTTTCATGGCTCTTCAGACCATAGGAGAACATCTGCATTTGCCTTAGATGCTCTCCTATGGTCTGCACCCACGGGGGTGCAGACCATATTCGACTGGGTATGTGGAGGGATGTCTCTCCCTCCGTCAAGCCCTTCGGGCTTGCCACCTCCCTCGTCAGAGGGAGGCTTTTTTCATTGGCCCCCTTGTGCAAAGGGGGCTGTCAGCCGTTCCGGCTGACTGAGGGATTGTTCCTTCGTCTTGCCGATACGGACAATCCCTCCGGCGCTTCGCGCCACCTCCCTTTACACAAGGGAGGCTTTACGGGGAATTACTGCCAGTTGGAAGCAGCGCCGCGCCGCCTCCCCTTTCAGGGGAGGCAAGATTTGGGCGGGAGATTAGGCCTGCTTGTCGAACGCTTTCCAAGCGGCAGCGGCATCAGCAAAGCCGTCAGCCTGAATGCCGTCAGCCTCGACCAGCACCGGGAATACGCCGTTAGCGTAAGCCTTGCCTTCGCCGAAGAACTTGGCAAGCTCTTCGCCGGTGGTATCGGAATCCATGTGAATGGTGCCCCAGACGTTCCAATAGGTCATCTTGCCAGCAGCCAGAGGATCGATGCGGGTGAAGGTGTAGACGTTGTACTTCACGCCTCCACGCTCGACCGCGCCGGAGTTGTCATACGCCATGGTGAACTCTTTGTTGTTCATGGCAGTGGAGGTATACATGCTGCTGTTCAGAATCGCCGTGTCGAGATCAGCGGGAATCATAACGCGGATGCGGATGTACGCATCTTCGGTGCCGATGTTCTTGACATAGGGCATCTTGTGGTAGGACTCACCGGGGAGAAGCTTGACGTTTTCGCACTTATATGCGGCAGCGTCGGCCTCGATCTGGGCGTCGGTGTAGAAGGTATCGCCAGCCTTGTATTTGCTGGTGTTGCCGGTGCCTTCCTTGTTTACATTAGACCACAGCTCAGAGTCGGAAGTTTCGCCGTTGGGGATACCGGCGTTCTCGCGGTGCAGGCGGGACTCGATCAGGTCGATCTTCACGTTGCCGACGGTGAAGGTGTTCGTCACGCTGTCGGTAGAAGTCAGATAAGCAAACGTAGCGCCGATGGCGGCGAGGGCCACGAGCGTCACGCAGAGAAGAATCGCAACAAATCTTTTCTTAGTCATGGAATTATGTCCTTCCTTTATTGGTCAGCACTCCCGAAAGAGCGCTGACCTGTTATGTTTAGGAATTACTGCCAGTTGGTGGCGGGAGTGCCCCAGGGGTTGTAGTTGGCGCCGAAGGCAGCGGTGATAGCGTCGGCAGCGTTGTCAAAGCCATCGGCCTGAACGGCGACCGCGAACACGGGATAATGCACCGTGCCTTCCAGAATGGAGAGGTCAGCGTCAGGATAGCGAGTATCGATGTACTTGCCGTCCTTCATATCCACGTGCTTGTCCAGATACACGCCGCAGATAAACTGCTCGGTGGTCTTCCCGGCCTCGAGGGGCTGGTAGTAGTCCGCGAAATAGACGTTGTAGCGGACGCCGCCCATCTCAGTTTCAAAGTACTGCCACTTGCCGTTGTTCAGCCACTTCCACTCATTTTCGTAGGTGGTCTTGTCGCCGTTATTGCCGAAGTTGCCGTGCAGGATGTTCGCGCCGGCATTGAAGGTCTCATAGCCGTCATCCAGATCGGAGGGAACGGCATAGTAGGCGCGGATCCACGCGGCGGTTTTGCCGGTGTTCTGGATGGTGACGACCTTGTCAATGTAGTTCTCCGCCTTGGGCTGGCCGTTGGGGTACTTTTCGCCCTGCGCGGAGCCGACGATCGGCATCAGGACCTTCTCGCCATCGTAGGGAACGAAGCCGGTGTGGTCCGCGTTGCTCTGCTCTTCGATGAGCTGGATCTTCACGCTGCCGGCGGTGAAGGTGTTGTCGGCCTGATCGTTATCGGTGAAGTAAGCGAGAGAGGCGCCCACAACGGCGACCGCCAGAAGGGCGACGCAGAGGCACAGCGCGGTAATCTTCTTCTTCATGTACTTGGTACTCCTTCTTTAAGTAATTAAGGGTCGCTATTGCTTAGGGGGTGACTTTCGCCCACGCGTCAGCCGCGGTGGTGATGTTCTCCTTCTGCACGGCGTAGGCCGTGAAGGTCAGCTTGGGCTGCTGAACCGCATAGCCTTTAATGGTCTCCTTGGTCAGTTCACCGCTAACGATGATCTTATTGTCCTTGAGGACATTAAAGGCGGTGTCATTGTTCACAGCGTCAACCAGACGGTAGTAAACGCCGGAAACGTCTTTGCCGTCTTTATCCTTCAGCTGCGCCCAGCCAGTGTCGATCGCATAGTGCACAGGATCAGTGGTGATGGTGCTGATAGCGCCGACTTCTTCAACCTTCACAAACAGCCAGCAGGCCTCGGAGCCGCCCTTAACGGTGACCTTCGGGTCCTTCGTGATGTCCGTGCCGGGGATGATCTTGAACTGCTTTTCAGTTCCGCCAGCATCCTCGGTCAGAGCGATGTTGATATTGCCGTAGGTAAAGGTGTTGACAACAGGATCCGTCTTGGCGACGAGCCAGGCGACGGTACCTCCTGCCACACAGCCGATCACAAGAACAAGCGCCAGAAGAGCGATGAACGCGCGGCTGCTCACACTGCGGCGACGGTTTGCAACATGCTTCATTTTCATTCTTCCTCCTTTCTTCCGTTATTGACAGGGAAATCTGTTATTTCCATGGATAACGATTATCCTTTTCCCTTTTGGTTTATGCGCGGGGTGTCAGGGCTGCGGCGCAAAAGCCGCCCAAGCCTTATCGGCGTTGGCAAAGCTGCCGGCCTGAATGGCTTCGGCAATGACCGTGATCTGGAAGTTGTTGAGCTCGGCAAGCTGTTCGCCGGTGACGTGCTCGGGAAGGCTGATCTCGGTGAACACCGCGGGGAGCACAACGTCCTTATCGGTCGCCGTGACGGTCGTGGGATAGTAGAAAATGTAGGTCACGGTATCGTTCGCCGCGTCGTAGACGAAGTAGTTGGGATCGGCGAGGGTCTTTTCCATGCCGAACATGGTGTATTCCGGAAGCCAACCGGCATCGGCTGCCGTGTAGTTCGTCAAGAAGAGGATGGGCGCGATCTTCTTGATAAGAGCGATCTCATCGGGCGTGAAATCCTCGAGATTGTCCGCGCTGGGCAGCATAGCCATAAGCTTCGAGGCGTTGTTGAAGGTGACCTTCATGCGGACGTAGGATTCCTCGCTGCCAGCCTTGACGGTGACGGTCGGGTCCTTGGTGTATGTAGTGCCGGGCATCAGCTTGTAGCTGTTTGCCTTCACGCGGGGGCCGTTCGGGTTGGTGACGTCGGTCTCATCGAGCGTGATCTCGACCTTGCCGATGGTGAAGGTGTTGGTCACGGTGTCAGTCGAGGTCAGGTACGCCATCGTGCCCAGCACGGACGCCGCGACGAGCAACACCGCACAGAGAGTCAGGAGCAGAGCTTTGCTTTTCGTTTTCATGTTGCGAAAACCTCCTAAATTAAAGCTTTCTATAGGGAGCCTTGCGGCGTTGCCCTCATCTTTTGCGGACGTGACGGCCCGCGGCGGGATTGCCCCGTTTTTTTTCGTCCTCCCCGACGGTCTCGCCCTTGCTGTCCGGGGCGAAGATGTCCGGCAGGAACGTCAGCATCAGGAGCACGGCTCCGGCCGAGATGGCCACATACATGCCGGGGGGATGCTGGATGTAGTTTGCGACGAAGCCGAGGTACGGGATGGTGAACACCGGCGTGCCGATGACGTTCTTATAATGCACAAGACCGCCGTCTTCGGTTTCGTTCGCGTCGCCCTTTGTGCGGAAGCGGACGACGGTGGAGTCCTCCTCGTCCGGCACGACGCCGACGACGCGGTGCGTGGCGATGGTGTTTTCATCGAGCATGAAGGTGATGACCTGTCCGTCCCGAATGGTGTACGGGTCCACCTTTTTCACATAGATCAGCGAGCCGGTGTGGTACGTCGGCTCCATGGAGCCGGAGAGCACGGTGTACACCTGCAGACCGAAGAGCCTTGCGCCGACGAGCAGCAGCGCCAGCAGCACCACGAGCGCCACCAGAATGCTGCTGATGACATTCCACGTTTTTCGGATCGAGCTTTTCTTCATAATACCGCTGTTTCCTTTCCCGCTCCCTCTGTCAGCTCGGCACGGAAGTGGGGCGCGATAAAGCTGTAGATCTGCTCGAAGGTCCGTTCCGTTGTAAGGTCGTTGTTTTCCATATCGCCCGCCATGACGTGCGCGGCAAAGGCGAGCATGGTTTCAAATATCTGATGCATGAGCATATCCAGATCCGTCTCGGGGCGGAAAAGGTATGCGACGCGGTGGATCAGCGTGTGGTAGTATTGCTGCTGCCGGTCGCGCTCGTAAGCGTAGAAGTCGGGGGAGCTGTAATACCGGAGATAGAAGACGCAGTCGTCCCGCTCCCCCAGAATGAATTTCCACGTCTTTTCCCAGAGATGGAAGCAGCGATCCCGCCACGGGGAATTTTCGGCGAGCACGTTCGGAAACTCCCGGCGCAGAAACACGGCGAGTCCCTCGTCCCTATCATGCAGCGCTTCGGCAAGAAGCTCGTCCTTCCCCTTGAAGCATTTATAGATATATGCTTCGTTGAGGCCGGCATCGGCGGCAATGGCCTTGGTCGTTGCCTTTACAAGGCCCTTTCGGGCAATGACACGGATGGCGCTTCGGATGAATGTCTGTTGAATTTCTCTCTGTTCCAAAATGGGTACTCCTATGCAGGTTCTGCGATCGCAAAAATAAGTGGTTGCTTACGGCGAGGGGGAAAAACAGCAAATCCGCCCCCGTTTTGCAGAGAACGGGACGATTTGCTAAGAAAGCGGCGAATTCTTATCGCGGAGGTCACCCCTCTATGATACGGGCAACTTTTCACTATGCAGCGTCAGTATAGCATAGGGAAAGTGAAAAAAGCAAGCTTTTCCACCGATTTTACCATCATTATTCCGGTTAAAATTTTTGTTACTTCTTAACAGCTGTAAGTTTCTTTACACGTGTATATATTACTGGCATGTATTCCAGTATTTCCGGGCAGTCAAACTGGCAGTCAGGCCATTCCGGCATTTTTTGCCGCAGTCAATTTACTATATTATAAATAAGAAGGAGGCATGAAACGTGTCGAAGGGCGAAAACATTTTCAAGGCGAAGGGGTAAGACGCGAAAACGCCCGGAAACGCCGGGTTTTTCAACCGGCGCCGGGCGTTTTTGACAGAGGGGCGAAATCCGCGATATGCGGAGAGCGCGGAATGGGCAGGTTTTCCGCGGTCTTGCTTTGGGCGGAGCGATCCCACGCTCGTCGGGGTATATTGAATGCTCCTGTATGGGCGGAGCAGAGCCCCGCCCTTTTTATCCGAGGGCGAGCGGCTTGCCGTTTAGCTCGGCGGCGGTCAGCTCTTCGCCGCGGTAGACGAGCTTGAGCGAGAAAAACGGCGCGTCCTCCGCGAGCAGGTGAAGAAAAATTCTGTCGCCCGCCCAGAGCTTTTTTGTGAGCAGCTCGTCCTTGCCGATCCAGGCAAGCTCGCCCTCGTCGCAGGGGCGCTGCTCGCCCGTCCACGCGTCCGCGGTGAACAGGTGCATATATTCGCACGGCCACACGTCCGAGACGAACGTCACAAGGCCGCGATAGCGCCAGCGCGTGAGCGTGAGCCCCGTTTCCTCGCGCACCTCGCGGCGGAGGCAGTCCTCCGGGCTCTCCCCCGGCTCGAACTTGCCGCCGACGCCGATCCATTTATCGCGGTTCTCGTCGTTTTCCTTTTTCGTGCGGTGGAGCATCAGATACTCGCCGCCGCGCTCCATATAGCAGAGCGTTGTGAGTTTCGTTTCCATTTATAATACTTCCCCGGGAAATTCCGTCCACGGGTACGCCGCGGGCGGCTTTTTTGCAAATGTCAGCATCTCGCCGGTGAGCGGGTGCGGAAAGGCGAGAGCGCAGGAAAAAAGCGCGATATCCCCTTCCCCGCTGCCGCCGTATTTTGCGTCGCCCCAGAGCGGCGCGCCGCGCGCGGCGAGCTGACAGCGGATCTGGTGCGCGCGGCCCGTGTACAGCCGGACGCGGCAGAGCGAGAGCCCGGCGCGAGAGGCGAGCACTTCATAGGCAAGGCGCGCTTCGCGCACGTCCTTCCCCGGCGCTTCGGCGAGAAACGTTTTGCGCAGTCTCCGGTCGCGCCGCAGCAGATCGCGCAGCTCGCCGCGCTGCTCCGGCAGCGCGCCGCAGGCGACGGCGAGATATTCCTTGCGCACATCGCCGCGCTCGATCGTGCGGCCAAGGTCGGCGGCGGCGTGGCGCGTGCGGGCGTAGACCATTACGCCGGAAACGGCGGCGTCCAGCCGGTGCACGGTGTAGACCGGGGCGGTATCGTCCCCGAGCGCGGCGCGCAGAAGGGACGGCATGCCGCCCGGCTCGTCCGTGGAGAGGACGCCCGCGGGCTTCACGCACACGATGATCTTGTTGTCCAGATACAATACTTCCACAGTGACGCTCCTTTTGAACACTATATATTGTATCACATACGGGGTAGCGGAGCAAGGCATTTTGTGGTATACTTCTCCGGTAAATGCAAGGAGGAGACCGGCATGACGGAAATGTATCCCGCGTATTATGAGGCGTTTCGCTGCACGGCGGGCGCGTGCCGCCACAACTGCTGCATCGGCTGGGAGATCGACATTGACGGGAAGAGCGCGGCGCGCCCTAAAGCTCCTCAACGAATACGACAAGCTGGAAAACGTGCTCGACAACGCGGACGCCATCAAGGGCAAGCTCGGCGAGCGCGTGCGCGCGGCCGTCGAGCCGGACGATCCGCCGCACTTCCGGCTGGACGCGGCGGGGCGGTGCGCCATGCTCCGGGACGATAATCTCTGCGAATTGCAGCGCACGCTCGGCGAAAGCGCGCTCTGCAATATCTGCCGCGATCATCCGCGCTACCGGGTGTTTCTGCCCGGGCGGACGGAGATCGGGCTGGGGCTCTGCTGCGAGGAGGCGGCGCGGCTGCTGCTTTCCCAGACGGAAAAGGTGACGCTTCGCGGCGCGGTATCGAAAGCGCCGCCGCGCGAGACCGTGGAGCTGCTGCTCTTCCGGCAGAAGCTGCTGGACGCCGCGCAGGACCGGCGGCTCACTCTCGGCGGACGGATGCGAAAAATTCTCACGCTCGCCGGCGCTTCCCTGCCCCGGCGGACGGCGCGCGCGTGGGCGGCGTTTTTCGCTTCTCTTGAACCGCTGGAGCCGGGATGGACGGAAGCGCTCGCAAAGCTGGCGGGGCCGGTCGATTTTGCCGGGTTCCACGCCGTTTCCGCCGCGTGGGAGACGGAATATGAGCAGCTGCTCGTCTATTTCCTGCTGCGGCACCTGCTTGCGGACGAGGGGCGCGCTCTGCCGGCACGCGCGGCGTTTGCCGTTTTGAGCACCGCCATGCTCTACGCGCTCGACGCAGCCGTGCGGACGGAAAACGCCACGGTCAGCTTTGGAGAGCGCGTGGAGCTTGCGCGGCTGTGGTCGGCAAACGTGGAGTATTCCGAGGAAAATATGCGGGCGGCGCTCGATGAGTTGACGTAATTTTATTTACATAATATAGTCTTCATGATTTTAAAGCATTTTCTCCGACGCACATGTCGCCGGAGAAAATGATTAACACTCTATTTGCGCCTGCGGGCGCAAACTCTGCGAGGCTTTTTCGACAGAAGGTTTTTTACAGCCCGTAGGGGCGGGGCTCTGCTCCGCCCGCAGTGTGATCTTTTTCAGGGGGGAAATCGCCATGTACGACATCATCATTGCCGGAGGCGGCCCGGCGGGAATGACTGCCGCCATTTATGCCCGCCGCAGCGGAAAGAGCGTTCTTCTGCTCGAACGCGAGGGTTACGGCGGCCAGATCGCCTATGCGCCGCGCGTGGAGAATTATCCCGGCGTCGCCTCTGTCGGCGGCGCGGAGCTCGCCGAGCGGATGCTCGAGCAGATGCTCGCACTCGACGCCGAGACCGACGTCGGCGAGGTTTTGTCCGTGGAGCGCGCCGGGGAGAATTTCACCGTGCGCACCGAGGACGGCGTATACGAAAGCCGCGCCGTGATTCTCGCCACGGGCGCAAAGCACCGCCATCTCGGTCTGCCGGATGAGGAGGAGCTTCTCGGCCACGGCGTTTCGTACTGCGCGGTGTGCGACGGCGGATTTTATAAAAACGGCGTCACCGCCGTTGTCGGCGGCGGGGACAGCGCGCTGCAGGAGGCGCTGCTTCTTTCCGATATCTGCCGGACCGTGTATCTCATCCACCGTCGCGACGCCTTCCGCGGCGACGCCGAGAAGCAGGCGCGTCTCTTCGCGCGAAAGAACGTTACAGTCCTCACGCCGATGGAGATCGCCGGATTTCTCACGGAGGACGACTCTCTCCGCGCGCTGCGGCTGAAAAATACCGCGACCGGCGAAGAGACCGAGCTTGGCGTGGACTGTCTTTTTGTCTCCGTCGGGCAGCAGCCGGAGCTTGAGCGCTTCGCCGCGCTCCTGCCGCTCACGGCGCAGGGCTACGCCGCCGTGCCGGAGACCGGTGAAACGCCCGTCCGGGGCGTTTTCGTTGCCGGGGACTGCCGTGGCAAGCGCGTCCGCCAGCTCGCCACCGCCGTTTCGGACGGGGCGAACGCCGCGCTCGCGGCGTGCCGCTATCTTGACGGTGAGGAATAATTTCCCGTAATTCAGGCGACATAATTTCATAAAGCCGACGGCGCAGAGATTGACATATTTATTAAATCTCTGCGCCGTTTTGTAACACTATATGCGGTGTCTTCCCGGGATTTGCGCATCAATATCTTGATTTTCCTCGGAAAAATCTGGAAAAGCGTCATTTTGGTAACGGAACACGGCGGAATTTGTATCTTCTTCTTAACGATTTTCTTCGGGCATTATGTTAATTTACAGGCAGGTTATGTAAAGCGCGCAACCAATTCCGACTTTAACCGAGGGAGTCTGCCATGAGAGCCTCACGCCGATCCGCCGTATATCGTGTCTTTTCCGCAGCAGTCATCGCACTGCTGCTTATTGCGCTGCTGAGCGGAAACGCGCTTGCCGCCGGCACGGACGGTCTTACCGTGGAAACGCTCACCTTCCGGGACGTCCTGGCGCTTTACGCCGCAGACCGGGACTCCTTCGGCGAGAATGCCTCGGAGACGGACGGCGATGGCGTGACGAACGCCGCGAAGCGTCTGGCCGAGATGTTCACGTTCACCGTCGGACTGAACTACACCGGCGAAGGGCTCAACTGCAATTATTTCGGCAAGGACATTTCCGCGCAGATGGGCGCGGAGCCGTATACCGACGCCAACCGTCTTGCCTCCTACGACGTGGAGATCCTCCCCTACCGCAGCTACGCCGTGGCCCTGCCGCAGGGGCAGACCACGACGATCTCGGTCTATCTCGCCGGGTACACCAACGCCGCCGCGTCCGGCGGCGTGGAGGCGGTGCTCCACTACGTCTGGCAGGATCAGGGCGTGTGGTATGCCGTGAAGGACGATAATCCGTACTACCGCATCCGCTTCAACGGCAAAAGCGCTCGCGCGCTTGCCGCCGACGGACTTACCATGGCGCTCGCCCACGCCGAAAACGGCACCGCCGCCATCGGCGCGTGGGAAAACCTTTCCGCCATGCCCGACGGAAACGGCGCTGCGACGCTCGCTGACAGCACGCTTCTCGCCGGACAGGGCAGCGCGAATCTGATCGGCGTGACGAACGACATTTCCGCTCTCTCCGCCGGGTCTCTCTCCCATTCGCTGCTCGCCGTGAGCGACTTTCTCCGCGGCGATACAACGTATCAGACCGGCCCGCTCGTCCACAAGCGCGACTGCTTTGAGGCCGGGACGCTCCACCGCGTGCCGGACGGCGAAGCGCTGCGCGAGGGCGTGACGTACGAATTTCGCGTGCAGTATGCCGAGGCGCTCTCCGTCGCGGCAGGGATGCGCAGCGAGGACGCTGGGCTTGCCGTCCGCTCCGAGCTGACGGGTGAGGAGTTCCCCGTTTCCGATTTCGTCTGGTACGGCAGCAGTGAGCACCTGACCGGCGATGAGTATAACCCTTACACCATCACATTCACTTATACCCCTTCGAGCGAGGGAAGCACCGTGTGCAGCTTTGTGCCGGTGAATCTTACCGGCGAGAGCAGCGCGCTTTCCGCCGCGCCCTTCCGCGCCTGCGCCGAGACCACGGCGCCGGCCACGGAGACCGTCGCCGTTGTTGAAACGCCCGCCGTCGTCGAGACCGCCGTTTCCGTGACGCCGGAGGCCACGCTCCCCACGCCGGAACCGTCTGCCGTTTCCCAGACCATGCCCGGCAGCGCCACGCCGGTGCCGCTGCGCGATGCCGAGAGCGGAGCGCCCGCCACCCGCGTGCTGCTTGCGCAGACGCTTTGGACGCTCTTTGACCGCCCCGCCGCCGAGGACGACGTGTACTTCTCCGATCTCCCCGCCGACACCGACGCGGCGCAGGCCATCCGCTGGGCAGCGCAGAGCGGGCTGATCGTCGGCTACGGTGACGGCACGTTCCGCCCCGACGAGCCGGTCACCCGCGAGCAGACTGCCGTGATCCTCTGCCGCTACGCGGCGCTGCGCGGCGCGGACACCTCCGCTGCGGGCGATCTCGCCGCATGGAGCGACGGCAGCTCCGTCAGCCCGTGGGCGCAGCAGGCGATGCTCTGGGCCGTGCAGTCCGGCACGATCGCTGCGCACGGTGACGGCACCATCGGCGCACACGAGACCGCGACCTGCGGCGCGCTTTCCGAGATGCTGATGAATCTTCAGCAGAAGCTGTGATATACTAAATAAAAGCTCCTTTTGACGAGGGGAAAACCTCCGTCGGGCGGGGCAGAGTCCCGCCCCTGTAAAAGGGCCGAATTGCGCCCGTAGGGGCGGGGCTCTGCTCCGCCCAGAGTAAAACCGCCGACGGAAAGAGAGCAAAACCGTAAACTTCCGCGCAGGACGTCTTCCCCCCTCTTTTGCCCGCGGCATAATTTACCTCCCTCTGACGAGGGAGGCTTTTCGTTTCGGAAAGGAATTTATTTATGAGTGAAGCCAGTCTCCCGCTTGAGATCGAGCGGAAATTTCTCATCGCGCTGCCGGACGCGGCGCTGCTCGGGAAAAAAAGCGTGAAGCGTCTTGCCATTGCGCAGGTCTATCTCCGCGCCGGGACCTCCGGCGCGGGCCGCCGCATCCGCCGCGCCCGCTGCGGCGATGAAACGCGGTATTACTATACCGAAAAGACGCGCGTCACCGCCGTAACGCGCATTGAGCGCGAGCACGAGATCACCGCCGCGGAGTTTGAAGCACTCCTCTCCGAGCGCGACGAGGCGCTGCGCACGATCGAAAAGACGCGCTATCTTGTGCCCTTTGAAGGGCACACGCTGGAGATCGATGTTTTCCCCTTCTGGCGCGACCGCGCCTTCTGCGAATGCGAGCTGCAAAGCGAGGATGAGCCGCTGCCGCTCCCGGACTGGCTGCATGTATACCGTGAAGTGACGGACGATCCGCGCTACACCAACCGCGCTCTCGCCCGCAGCGTGCCGGACGAGATACTCTGATCCGTATTGCTTTTCTCCGGCAGAATATGGTATAGTAATAGGGATAAATCCGCCTTGATAGAAAAGGAGAACCCCTATGCTCTTTGATGGTTTGAGCCCCATCGTCTGCGGCGTGCTGGGCTATGTCAGCATCATTCTCTACGATCTCAACAACACCTCACACAACAACGACCGCATGCAGTCGCTCCACACCGTCGGCGCCGGTCTGATCGGTCTCGCGTTTTTCAACCCCGTTCTGCCCGGCCTTTCAGAGGCCAATTCCCTTCCCACGGCGGTGCGCGTCATCGCCGGTATATTGGCGCTCGGCTTTTTCGCGCTGCTCATATACCTCACCCTCATCGCCGGCGGGCGCACGAACTGGAAGCGCAAGGACCCCAAAAAACGCTGGTGGGAAAAGGATCTCGTGACGACGGGAGCCTACGCTCTCTGCCGCCATCCGAGTGTTTGGGCGATGCTCTTTTTCTGTCTGCTGCTCATCCCGGCGGCGAACTTTGATCCGTGGTGCGCCACCACTTTCAGCCTGTGCGGTCTGCTGCTGGCAATGTATGAGGACGTCAATGTTTTCCCGGTGCTCATGCGCGGGTACAACGCCTACAAGGACACCACGCCGTTCCTCTTCCCCACGAAGGAGAGCATCCGGCGGTGCTTTAACGGAAAGAAGGCCAAATAAACACCATGCACGACGAACTGACTGCCGTTGATATGCAGAAAATGCGTGAGGAGCTCCGCGAGCGCGAGGAAGTGCTCATGCCGAAGATCCTCGAGGATGTGAAGGTCGCCCGCTCGTTCGGCGATCTGAGTGAAAATTTTGAGTATAAGGCTGCCAAGGCCGAGCAGCGCAAGAACATGAGCCGCATCCGCTATCTCAAGCAGATGCTCGCCTCCGCCGTTGTGATCGACGCAAAGTCCGGCGCCGACGAGATCGGTCTCTTTGACCGCGTCGTGCTGTATCTCGAGGATGACGACGAGGAGATGACCGTCCGGTTCGTAACGACGCTCCGGCAGAACGCTCTCGAAGGGCTCATCAGCAAGGAGTCCCCGCTTGGCGCGGCGGTGATCGGCCACAAGGCCGGCGAGCGCGTATACGTCCGCGTGAACGACGATTACGGGTATTACGCCGAGATCCGCTCCATCGAAAAAGGTCAGGACGACGCAAGTCTTGAAATAAGCGCTTATTGATATCCTCATCCGTTTTTGCAGCGAAAGGAGAACTTTCATGTCCGCAACACTCGTTATCATGGCCGCGGGGCTCGCCTCGCGCTACGGCGGGGCGAAGCAGATCGAAAAGGTCGGCCCCGGCGGAGAGATCCTCATGGAGTACACCATTCACGACGCGCAGCGCGCCGGCTTTGACCGGTTCGTCATCATTCTCCAGCCGCAGATGCTGGAAGACTTCCGCACCGTGTGCGGCGAGCGGCTCGAAGGAAAGGCGCACGTGGATTACGCCTTCCAGAGCTTTGACGCGCTGCCGGACTGGTTCACCGTTCCGGAAGGCCGCGCAAAGCCCTATGGCACCGTACCCGCCGTGCTCAGCGGCAAGGACGTGATCACCGGCAAGTTTGCCGTGGTGAACGCCGACGATTACTACGGCCCCGGCGCCTTCGCGCTGATGTACGAAGCGCTTGAAAAGCTCCCGGAAACGGGCCGCGGCTGCATGGTCGCCTACAAGCTGCGCAACACCGTGAGCGATTTCGGCACCGTGACGCGCGGCGTATGCCGCATCGACGGCGGCGAGATGACCGCCGTAAAAGAGACGTTCAAGATCGGCAAGGCGCCGGACGGCTCCATCCGCTCGTTCGCCGATTCCGAGGAGGGCGTCGTGCTTGACGGCGAAAGCCCGGTATCGATGAACTTCTGGGGCTTCACGCCGTGGGCGCTCGACGAGATGGAGACCTACTTCCATACGTTCCTCCGCTCCGAGGCGGGCAGAGAGCTCAAGAGCGAGTGCCTGCTGCCGACGATGGTCGGCGACATGCTCCGCGAAGGGTCGATGCACGTTGACGCCTACACGACCGAAGAAGCGTGGTTCGGCATGACGTACCACGAGGACCGCGCCACGACCGCCGCCATGCTCCGCAAGCTCACCGCCGAGGGTATGTACCCCGAGACGCTGTACTGAAACCGCATATAGAAAACCCGGCTCTTCCGATTGTTTCCGAAGAGCCGGGTTTTTCTGTTCACTGTATCGCGGCGAGCGCGAGCTGCACCGCGCCGAAGAGCGCGTCGTGCTCCGGGGCCGCCGGACGGCAGAACGGTGCGAGCGCCGCGCACACCGCGCGGCGGTACACGTTGTCCTCCGCGAGCAGCCCGCCCGCGAGAGCGCACGGCGAGCCGTTTTCAAGGCCGAGTTTTCCCATGACCGCCGAAACGAGGCGGGCAAGCTCGGCGGCGCCGCGGCGGAGAATATCAAGACTGACCGCGTCCCCCTGCGCCGCGCATCGCAGCACGAGCGGCGCGAGCGCGGCGATGTCGCCCTTGCCGCGGCGGGAGAAATAGACAAAATCGAATATTCCCTGAATGCCGCTGCCGCCGACAGTGTCCATCACCGCGCCGTGGAGCGCATTTTCCGAAAGACGGCCGTCCTCGGTCTGAAGCGCTGCGGCAAGCGCGTCCCGGCCGAGCGCGTAGCCGCTGCCGGGATCGTCGATGATATGCCCGCCGCCGCCGCAGCGAAAATTCTCTCCGGCGGCGTTTTTGCCGTAACAGATCGAGCCCGTTCCCGCGATGAGAACGCACCCCGGCGTCTGCATCGCCCCTGCGAGCGCGATCTCATGGTCGCCGCAGAGAAGGAGCTTTCCGGCAAAGCCGTGCGCAGCAAGCTCCGCGCGCAGTATTTCCCCCATCGCCGCGCCGGACGCTCCCGCGCCGCCGACGCACAGCGCGCCGCATGCGCGCATATCGCCGCAGAGCGTGAGGATCTCCCCCACGCGGCGGCGGAAGCCTTCCTCGCCGATGGCGGAAAGGTTGAAAGCGCCGAGCGTTTCTCTATGGAGCAGCGTCCCGTCCGACGCGCAGACGGCCACGCGGGTCTTTGTCCCGCCGCCGTCAATACCGACAACAAACATATCTCTCACCTCACAGCGCCGCGGGCATCACGCCGCAGCAGTCTCCGCCGGAGAATACGTCCGCGAGCGCGGCGAGAGAATCTCTTGAATAATCGAATGCCGCGAGCAGCGCCGCATTTTCGGGCATGAGCGGAAGATCGTAAGGGTTGCGAAGCGCCGCCACGGTCATCGGCACGCCCTTTTCGGCGAGCGCCGCCGCGAGAGCGAGCTGACCGCGGAAGAGGTGCGCGTTGCAGGAGGAAAAGATGATATTTCCCGCTCCGTCCGCGCATTTGACAAGCTCCGCGATCTCCTTCTCATCCGGATCCTTGGAGCAGACGGCGAATTTCGCTCCGAAACGCGCGCCCATATACTCCGGGAACGCTTTCGCCTCCGGGTCGGCGTTTGAGGCTTGCGTCATGCGGTAATCGGCGCAGCCGCAGAAAAATGTCTTTTCGCTTGCCCGGCACGCCTTGCCGCGCACCGCAGTGACCGCCTCGCACGCCATGCACGCGGCGGCGGCGAAGTCCTCGGCACGGCCGGCGCTCTCCGGCTCGGCGGGATGTATCCACCGCTTCTTGGCGCGGAGAATGCGCTCCACGGACTCGTCCAGCTCCCGCGCGTCGATCGAGCCGCTCTCGGCGGCGGCGAGCGCCGCGGCAGCGCTCTCGCGCTGGAGATCGGCATTGCTCGAAACGAATACCATGTCCACGCCCGCGCGCATCGCCTCCACGACGCCGTGCGCCGTGCCGTAATGCCGCCGGATAGCATCCATTACCATGCAGTCGCTGAGAATAAGCCCGTCAAAGCCCAGCGTTTCGCGCAAAAGGCCGTGCATGATCGTGCGCGACATCGTGGCCGGAACGCCATTTGGCTCAATGTTCGGGAAGAGGATGTGGCTGCTCATTATGGCGGGAATGCCCGCCTTGATCGCCGCGCGGAACGAAATGAGCTCGCACGCTTCAAGCTCGTCCATCGTTTTCTCGATGCAGGGAAGCCCGATGTGGGAATCCACGGCGGTGTCGCCGTGGCCGGGGAAATGCTTGCCGCAGCAGAGCATGCCGCCGTTTTTATAGCCCTCCACGGCCTTTGCGCCGAAGAGCGCGACGCTCTGCGGATCGTCGCCGAAGCTGCGCACGCCGATCACGGGGTTCACGGGGTTGGAGTTTACGTCGAGATCGGGCGCGAGATTGAAATTCGCGCCGACGCCGCGCAGCTGCCGCGCCGTGATCTCCGCAGCGAGAACGGCATTTTCCGGCTTTCCGGTCGCGGCAAGCGCCATGCTGCCGGGGACGTTCACCGCGTCCCACGGGAGGCGCGTCACCATGCCGCCCTCCTGGTCGATGGTGATAAAGGCGTCGCGCCCGGTCGCGCCGCGGATAAGCTCCTGAATATCGGCGCACAGCCGCGCGAGCTGCGGCAGGCTTTCGATGTTGTACCGGAAGAGGATGACGTTTCCGATCTTATATTCGCGCACCAGCGCGGCAAACTCCGCCGGGATCGTTGTCCCGGGGAAGCCGAACACCAGCCGCTGTCCGATTTTTTCCCGAATGTCCATAAATTTTCCTCCTTATTCGTAGAGAAGGTAGGGTCTCCGCCGCTCGGCGAATGCCGCGCACTCACGCCGGGCGCGCGCGATGAGCGTCTCGGCGTCCCAGCCGGGGCGCTCGAGTTCCCGATGCCCGGCGAGCAGCGAGATGAAGGGCCGCCCGTCCGCCCGGACGGGCGGGAGAAGGGCGAAGTCGTTGGGGTACATGTCCCGCACGAGCGCGAGCAGCCGAAGACCGAGCTCCGTCGGGCGGAGCGCCGCGGCGTCCATCACGTGCAGGTGCACGCCGCCGCAGAGCGTCCCGGCGTGCTTGGAGGCTGTGGGCGTGAAGTAGGCCGGCGTCACAGCCAGCCCCGGCAGCGCGAGAGCGTCAAGCTCCCGGCAGAGGGCTTCCGCGTCGATAAACGGCGCGCCGAGCAGTGCGAACGGATCCGCCGTGCCGCGCCCTTCGGAGAGGTTCGTTCCCTCCAGAAGGCAGGTACCGTGATACAGCAGCGCCGTTTCATATCGCGGCATCGCAAGACTCGGCATGACCCACGGCCGCCCCCAGCCGGGGAAGCTCACACGGGGATCATACCCCTCGCAGCGCACAATGTCCAGCGCGCAGCCGATATGCTCCTCCGCATTCACCATGCGGGCAAACTCGCCGCAGGTCATGCCGTAGCGCGGCGGGATCGTATGGCAGCCGACGAAGCTCTCCATGCCCTTCTCGAGCACGACGCCCTCGGCAGTGCGGCCCAGCGGGTCGGGACGGTCGAGCACAACGAGGCGCTTGCCGTATTCCGCGCAGTCGAACAGCAGATTTTTGAGCGTGGAAATGAATGTATAGTACCGGCAGCCGACGTCCTGAATATCGTAGACGAGCGTATCAAATTCCGAAGCCGTTTCGCGCGTCAGGTGCTTGGAGCCGGGGCGGTACAGGCTCTTTACGCGCAGGCCGGAGGGCGCGTCGACGCTGTCGGAGAACACCTCGCCCGCAGCCTTATCGCCGCGGACGCCGTGCTCCGGCGCGAGCAGGAGCCGGAGATCGCAGACCTCCTTCAAAACATCGATGCTGCTGCGGTTATCGGCGCTGCGGCCGGAGGGCGCGGTGACGAGTGCGGCACGGCCGGGGATATGCGCGGCAAGCTCCGCGCTGTCAATGCCGAATCGGATCATAAAAACACCCCTTTACAAAGCGGCGGACAGGAAGTAAACTTTTCACAGTATGTAAGAAAAACGGGAGGCTTCACTAGTATGGAACATCCCCTGAAAACGCTGTGGGAAAAGCCGTCGCGGCTCGTGATCGGGTTCATGTCCGGCACATCGGCGGACGGCGTGGACGCCGCACTCGTTCGCATCACGGGCTTTGGCACGCAAACGCGCGCAGAGCAGCTCGGCTTCTGCTTCGTGCCGTTTTCGGACGAAGTGCGCGCGGAGATCCTGCGTCTTGCCGGAGGCGGTCCTGCCTCGGCAGCGGACTTTTGCCGGATGAATTTCCTGCTCGGCGAGCTTTTCTGCGAGGCGGGCGAGACGCTCTGCGCGCAGACCGGCACAAAGCTCTCCGACATTGATCTCATCGGCAGCCACGGCCAGACGTTCTGGCACATTCCGGAAAAAGAAGAATACCTCTCGCGCACCTTCGCAAGCACGTTCCAGCTCGGCGAGGAGGCGGTGCTTGCCGAGCGCTTCGGCTGCCCGGTCGTGGGCAATTTCCGCGTGCGCGATGTGGCCGCGGGCGGGCTCGGCGCGCCGCTCGTGCCGTATACGGAGTTTCTGCTCTACCGCAGCGAGACCGAGCACACGGCACTCCAGAATATCGGCGGCATCGGGAACATCACGCTGCTCCCGGCGGGGTGCGCTCTTTCCGACGTGACGGCGTTCGACACCGGGCCGGGCAACATGCTCATCGATGCGGCCATTGCGCGCATCACAAACGGCGAAAAGCGCTATGACGCGAACGGCGCGATGGCGGCTTCCGGCCGCGTGAGCGAAGCGCTGCTCGCGCAGCTCATGCGCGATCCCTATCTCTCCCGCCGCCCGCCGAAAACGACGGGCCGCGAGCATTACGGCGCGGCGTTCGTGGACGGCATTTTTGCCGCGGCAAACGAGCGGATGCTCTCGGACGCCGATATTCTCGCCACCGTCACAGACTTCACCGCGCAGACGATCGCCGCGGCGATCCGCGACTTCTGCGCCGTGCGCCCCGCGCGGCTCATTGTCGGCGGGGGCGGCAGCCGCAACGGCACGCTCATGGCGGATATCGCCGCGGCGCTCCCCGACGTGCGCGTGCTCACGAACGAGGATCTCGGCTTTGACGGCGACGCCAAGGAAGCGGTCGCGTTCGCGGTGCTCGCAAACGAGGCCATCTTCGCCCGGTGCAGCAACGCGCCCGGCGCCACCGGCGCGCGGCACGGCGCGGTGCTGGGGAAGATCACGCTTTAATCAAAAAAGTACGCGAGCGCCGCGCGCAGCGATGTATCCCAGAAGTCCCAGGTGTGCGCGCCCGGCCAATGGTCAAACCGGTGCGCAATGCCGAACGATTTAAGATGCTCATCCAGGCGGCAGTTTGCCGCGTACAGCCCGTCCTGCTCTCCGCAGGACAGATACAGTCCCGGAGCATCTCCGGAGAGCCGTTCCGCCAGGACGAAGAGATCGTCCTTCGGCGGAACGGCTTTTTCTTCGCCGAAAATGGCAGCGATCTCCGATTCATGCAGGGAGATCGAGCGGCGCTCGACCGTCCGGCGCAGATCACAGACGCCCGAAAAGCTCGCCGCGCCCGCGTAGCGGTCGGGGTAAGTGAGCGCGCATTTCATTGCGCCGTACCCGCCCATGGAAAGGCCGAAAATATAATTCTGCTCCCGCGCCGCGCCAAGGCCGAACATCCGGCGGCACACGGCGGGCAGCTCTTCGGAGACATAGGTGAAATACGGCAGGCCGTATGCCATATCGGTATAAAAGCTGCGCTGCACCTCCGGCAGCACAACGGCGAGACCGCGCTCGCGCGCATACCGCTCCACGGCGGTATAGCGCGTCCAGCCGGTGCAGTCGTCCGTCAGGCCATGCAGAAGGTAAAGCGTTTTGACCTCGGAAAGCTCGCCCTTATCGGGCAATATCACGTCCACCGCCGTCGCCATGCGCAGCGATTCCGAGGCGATCTCGCAATGAAGAAATGCCATGCTCAGCCCTCCAGCGCCGCGGCGACACGGCCGTTCGCGCGCGTGAGCAGCGTTTCCGCCCCGGTCTTGTCCACGCCGAGCAGCAGCATGACGATGGCCGTTTTGCAGGCGTAGTTCGTCTCGATAAGCGCCGCGCGCGCCGCGGCGTCCTCCGCGCCGGTCGCCTGGCGCACGATGCGCACACACCGCTCGCGCAGCTTTTCGTTTGAGGCCTTCACATCCACCATGAGGTTGCCGTAGACCTTGCCGAGCTTCACCATCACGCCGGTGGAGAGCATGTTCAGTATCATTTTCTGCGCCGTGCCGCTCTTCATGCGCGTGGAGCCGGTGATGACCTCCGGCCCCGGCGCGGGAGAGATGGCAATGTCGGCATGCGCCTCGGCCTCGCAGCCGGGGCAGCACGTGACTGCGATCGTGAGCGCGCCGACGCTTTTCGCGTAGTCAAGCGCGCCGAGCACATACGGCGTCCGCCCGCTTGCGGCAACGCCGACAACGCTGTCGTCCTCCGTCAGATGCAGCGCCTTTAAATCGTTTGCGCCGAGAGAGCGGTCATCCTCCGCGCCCTCGACAGCGGCGAACATCGCGCCGTACCCGCCCGCGATCACCGCGCGGACACGCTCCGGGTCGGTCGAGTACGTCGGGGGGCATTCGGCGGCGTCGAGCACGCCGAGACGGCCGGACGTGCCGCAGCCGGTATAGATGAGCCGCCCGCCGCGCTGCATCCGCGCATAAATGCCGTCAATGGCTTCGGCGATCTGCGGGCACACCGCCTCGACCGCTCCGGCGACCTTTTTATCTTCGTTATTGATGAGACGGACCATATCGAGCGTCGGCAGACGGTCGATGTGCTCCGAAGCGGCGTTGCGCTGCTCGGTGGCCAGTTTTCCGATGTCGGTCATTCACTCATCCTCCAGTTTTTTGACGATGCGCATCTGCTCGGCGGGGATCATAAAGCACTCGCAGTACCCCTTCCGCCCCTCGATGCCGCGCAGACGCTTGAGATGGGAATAGTACTCCTTGTAGGGAAAGCTCGTGCTGTGTACGGCGAACCAGTGGTGCTCGATGGCCTTTTCCCAGAGTGCGAAGCCGTCGGACACGTCGAGATAGACATAGGGCTGGAAGCCCTCGGCATCCTCCCAGTTTTCCGCATAGTACAGATGGCGGGCAAAGTGGCGGGGAAGATCGCGCTCAAAGCCCTCGATGGCGGCATAAAACCAGGCGTCCGTCACAATGCGGTGGCACGCCGCGTGGTCCTTGTGCATGCTGTGGGCGTGGTGGGTGATGAGAATATCGGGCTTTACGCGGCGGATGACATCGCACACGGCAAAGCGCGCCTCGTCGTTATCCGGCAGCAGCCCGTCCGGATAGCCGAGCACGATCGCCTCGCCCCCGAGCTCGGCGGCGAAGGCCTCCGCCTCGGCGACCTTGCTTTTCCGATATTCGGCGACGTCTGCTCCGGCAGGCGCGCCCTTCTCCCCGGCGGTGAGCGCGAGCGTCACGCTGCGTCCCCCGTGCACGGCGTTCGCGGCGAGCAGCGCGCCGCAGGTCAGCTCCATATCGCCGATGTGCGCACCGACGGCCAATATCGTTTTGCTCATAGCTTCAGCTCCTTTATCATCACGGCGAAATACCGCCGCGGCGTGAATCCGGCTTCCTTATAGATGTTCTGCGCCGGGTTGTCGATTCCGGTGAAGAGGGACATATACTGCGCGCCGCATTCCTTCTCCGCGCGGCAGAGCCGGTAGAAGAGAAGCTTGCCGAGCCCGTGGCCGCGGTATCGTTCCTCCACGGCGATGCCCGCGAAGTACCCGCGGCCTGTCGGCTCCGGGTACACCGGGCCGGTGAAGCCCGCGACCGTGTCGCCGGAGAGACCGACGAGAAGGCGCATGCCGCCGTGCGCCGCGGCGGGGATCTCCGCGTCCCACATGGGATTGCCGAGCGACGCTACCATCTCGTCCACGCCGCGGTGGACGCCCTCTTTATACCAGTCTACGGTGTAGCCCTGCGCGGCCATTTTCGCCGCGCGTTCTTCCATCGCGGCGGGGTACGCAAACGCCGCGAGATCGAGATACATCGCCATTTCGGTCGCCGCCTCGCGGTAGCCGAGCGCGAGCATCCGCTCATAAAGCGGTATATCTTTCGCTATGCCGGGCATGTTGTTGTGCCGGTGGCCGTCCGTTCCGGGGATGATCCACGGCAGACGCAGGGGATTGAAAAACGTAACGGCGGCCACGCTCTTTCCCTTCGCGCGGAAGGAATCCTCCACAGCGCCGAGCAGCAGCGCGGTATTCTCCGCCGTGTCGCACGTTTCATCAAGCAGCACGCAGCTCACATAGCCGCGCACCGCGCCCTGCGCGAGCGTATCGCCCGTGCAGCCCGCGGCAAAGCCAAGGATCGCGCCTCTTTCTTCGAGCACGAACGCGCTCTCGCCGCAGAAGGCCGGGTGCGCGAGCAGCAGTTCGTCCAGTTTACCGGCGTCGAGCGGCGCATACCCCGCCGCCGCGCCCGCGGTATTCCACAGACGCAAAACCTCCGGCGCGTCCGCGCGCTCATACAAACGAAGCTTCATAAAACCCTCCGTATCTCACAAAAAGGCTGCTGCGTTTCGCAGCAGCCCTTTGTGGAAATCTTCTGTCAGCCCTTGACGGCGCCGATCGTGACGCCCTCGAGGAAGTATTTCTGCAACGTGAAGAACAGAATGAACATCGGCAGCGCCGAGAGCGTCGCGCCTGCCATCATGGGGGCGAAGAGCGTCTCGTTCGCAAACTTGAAGGTCTTGAGACCGACCTGGATCGTGAATATATAGTCCTTGCTCGTTACAAGGAACGGCCAGAAGAACGTGTTCCAGCTGGACAAAAACGTGTTGATCGCCATGACCGCCAGCACGGTTTTCGAGAGCGGCAGGATGATGCGCACGAAAATGCCGAGCTGGTTGCAGCCGTCGAGTTTGGCCGATTCGATGAGCGGCGTGGGGATGCTCGTGAAAAACTGCTTGGCGAGAAAGATGTTGTACGATGTCACAACGCCGGGCAGGATCATGGCGGCATAGGTGTTCGTCATGTGCAGCTTGTTCGCAATGAGAATATAGAGCGGCACCTGCGTGACCTGGTACGGGATCATCATCGCCACGAGGATCAGCCCGAACAGCCACTGGCGGCCCTTGAAGCGGATCTTCGAGAACGCGTAGCCCGCCATGGACGCAAATATGACGTTGCCCGCCACCGTTGCCGAGGCGACAATGAGGCTGTTGACAATCCAGCGGACGGAGTATTTGCTGAACGAAAAGAACGCCTTGTACGAATCGAGCGTCCACACGCGCGGGAAGATGCTCCGGGAAGTGCCCGCCGTGGCGACGGCGGGGCCGAACGACGACATGATCATATAGAAGATCGGGAAAAGCGTCAGAAGCGCGAAGAGGATGAGGATCACCGCGAGGAGGATGTTGCGCGCGATGCGCTTTTTGGGGTGGTTTACGTGGGGGGAGTAAAGTCCTGTCGTAGCCATGCCGTTCCTCCTTTCAGTATTCGACGTCCGTGCCCATGAGCTTGAACTGCACGAGCGAAATGAGCGCAATGACGATGGCAAGCAGGATAGCCTGCGCGCAGGCGAGACCGAACTTTGAGTACTCAAAGGCGTTCTTGTAGATGAGAAGGCCGATCATCGTTGTGCTGTTGTCCGGGCCGCCGCCGGTCATCATAAAGGCGTTCTGGAACACCTGGAACGAGCCGATGATACCCGTCACGAGCAGAAAGAGCGTCGTCGGCTTCACAAGGGGGAACACGATGTAGCGCACCTTCTGGAAAAACGTTGCGCCGTCGAGCTCGGCGGCTTCAAAGTAGCTGTTGTCGATGCCGAGGAGCGCGGCTATGTAGATGATGATGTTGCTGCCCTGTCCGGAGAGGATCGCCATGAGCATCAGCGAGAGCATGGACGTTTTCGAGCTGGAGAGCCAGTTCTGCGACGGGATGCCGAAGAACATCAGCACCTGGTTGAAAAGGCCGTCCGGCGAGGAGTCGTACAGCCACAGCCACACGACCGAGAGCGCCACGCCCGAGGCGATGCCGGGCAGATAGTAAACGGACTTGAAAAGCGACTGCGTTTTCTTTTTGAACGGCAATATCATGATCGCGATGGAAAAGGCGATCAGCAGCGACAGAGGAACCACGACGGCCGTGTACACAATGGTGTTCTTCACCGCTTTATAAAAGAGCGCGCTTTTGAAGGTATCGATATAGTTCTTCAGCCCGATGAATTCCGAGCCGAAGGGCTTGTACTTCAGGAAGCTCGTGCGCACGGCGCTGACCACGGGGTAGAGCGTGAACGTCACGAACACCACCATGGCAACAAATATGAAGAAATAGCCCCACCGATCCTCGCTGGTGAACCGGAACCGGCGATCGGCGAGCGTTCTTCCTCTGGCTTTGCTCATAGTCTTTCCTCCACGAATCGAATCAAACGCGGCTTTATCAAAGCCTCGCAGAGTTTGCTCCCGCAGGAGCAAATAAATGAGATCATTTTCTCCGGCGACATGTGCGTCGGAGAAAAATCCTCTCGGCTCGCAAACGTGCGAGCGCAGCGAGTGCGCTGCGGCGAGCCGCAGCCA
>ERZ827512.1037-NODE-1037-length-30493-cov-4.956699_pt1 | contig 30493 bp, 20 predicted proteins | sample MGYA00519916_ERZ827512 | MGnify/ENA primary metagenome ERZ827512 (study PRJEB31778, sample SAMEA3449335) | human gut metagenome | biome: human gut; feature: human-associated habitat; material: faeces | place: United Kingdom | collected 2010/2012 ... | reverse complement strand
GCCCCGTTCTGCGCCGCCCGCTTAAGAAGCGGGTTTTAGGGGGCGATGGAATGTCTCTCTGGTCTCCCGCCCCGTTCTGCGCCGCCCGCTTAAGAAGCGGGTTTTAGGGGGCGATGGAATGTCTCTCTGGTCTCCCGCCCCGTTCTGCGCCGCCCGCTTAAGAAGCGGGTTTTAGGGGGCGATGGAATGTCCCTCTGGTCTCCCGCCCCGTTCTGCACCTCCGGTGCAAAACAAAAAGCGAGACCCGAAAGTCTCGCTTCTCCTATTTTGAGCGCAGCTTCAGATAAGATGCTCCAACTGGTTGATCGTCTTGCGGATCTCCTCATCGCTCGGCGAGAAGTCCTTCAATGCTCCGGCCAGATACTGCTCGTAGGCGTAGAGGTCGATCACGCCGTTGCCCGAGAGGTTGAACAGGATGGTTTTCGACACGCCTTCCTCCTTGGCTTTCAGCGCTTCGCGGATCGTCGCGGCGATGGCGTGCGTCGACTCCGGAGCCGGGATGATGCCCTCGGTCTGGGCGAACAGAACGCCTGCGGCGAGGGTCTCGACCTGCGGCATCGACTGCGCCTCGATCAGCCCGTCCTTCATCAGTTGGCTGACGATCGAGCCGGCTCCGTGGTAGCGCAGTCCTCCGGCGTGAATGTCCGACGGCTGGAAATCGTGGCCCAGCGTGTACATCGGGATCAGGGGCGTGAATCCCGCCACGTCGCCGAAGTCGTACTGGAATTCGCCGCGGGTGAGTTTCGGGCATCCTTCAGGCTCCACGGCGATCACGCGTATCTTCTTCCCCTCGGCGAAATTCTTCCGCAGGAACGGGAAGCCGATGCCCGCGAAGTTGCTGCCGCCTCCGAAACATCCGATCACCATGTCCGGCTCGGCGTCGGCCATCTCCATCTGCGTCGCGGCCTCCTGGCCGATGACCGTCTGGTGCAGAACCACGTGATTCAGCACGCTTCCCAGGCAGTAGCGCGTGTCTTCCGGACGGCGCAAAGCCATCTCCACGGCCTCGGAAATGGCCAGCCCGAGGCTTCCCGAACAGTGCGGATCGCGCTCCAGCGCCGCACGGCCCGATTCGGTCAGCGTCGAGGGCGACGCCACGCACTCCGCGCCCCACGTGTTCATCATCAGGCGGCGGTAGGGCTTCTGGTCGTAGCTGACCTTGACCATGAATACCTGGAGGTCGATGCCGAAGTGCTTGGCCGCGAAGGCGATCGACGCGCCCCACTGTCCGGCGCCGGTCTCGGTGGTCAGGTGCTTGATGCCCTGTTTGTAGTTGTAGTAGGCCTGCGGCACGGCGGTGTTGGGCTTGTGCGAACCCGCGGGCGACACGCTTTCGTTCTTGAAAAAGATCTTCGCGGGCGTTCCGAGGGCCTTTTCCAGCCCCGTCGCGCGCACGAGCGGCGTCGGGCGCCATATCCTGTAAATCTCCTGCACCTCCTCGGGAATGTCGATGTAACGCTCGGTCGACATCTCCTGGTCGATCAGTTCCTCGGCGAAGATCGCCGACATCTGCTCCTTCGTGACGGGCTTTTTCGTTCCGGGGTGCAGCGGCGGGAGCGGTTTGTTGGGCATGTCGGCCACGATGTTGTACCATTGCGTGGGCATCTGTTTTTCGGTGAGGCAGAATTTTTTCGTTTTCATAATGGGTATCGGTTTTTGAATTTGAAATGTGCAAAAGAAAAAGCCCGCTGCTTACTTTTCGTAAACAACGGGCTTGTGTATTTTTCGGGTTCAACTATACACGCGCGGTTCCGCACTCATTGTTCACGAGAGTCAACGAGCGCCACCACCATGCCTGTATGTTGAAATTGCGGATCATCTTTCAGCTTTGTTTCTGCAAATATATGTGGTCGGTTCGTAAAATGCAAATTTTTTACGAATTATTTTCGACACCTATATATGTAAGGATTTTTTACCGTACTTTGCGGAAAAATTTATATTTTTGCATGATTATCCGCAAATTCAAAACTTAACGATATGAATATTTCGTATAACTGGCTCAAACGTTATATCGCGACCGATCTTCCGGCCGAAAAGATCGCTGAAATCCTGACGGACATCGGCCTCGAAGTCGAAGGCTTCGAGAAGATCGAAACCGTGAAAGGCGGCCTTCGGGGCGTTGTCGTCGGCGAGGTTGTGACCTGTGCCGATCACCCCGATTCGGACCACCTGCACGTCACCACGGTGGACGTGGGAGCCGCCGAGCCGTTGCAGATCGTCTGCGGCGCCGCGAACTGCCGGGCCGGATTGAAAGTCCTCTGCGCCACGGTCGGCGCGGTGCTCTACCCCGACGGCGGCGACGAGGAGTTCAAGATCAAGCGTTCGAAGATCCGCGGCGTGGAGTCGCTCGGAATGCTCTGCGCCGAGGAAGAGCTGGGCATCGGGTCTTCGCACGACGGCATCATGGAACTTCCGGCCGACGCCCCCGTGGGCATGGAGGCCAGGGAATACCTGCATGTCGAGGACGACTACCTGATCGAGATCGGACTCACGCCCAACCGTGTGGACGCCGCTTCGCACATCGGCGTGGCGCGCGATCTGGCCGCTTACCTGAAGAGCCGCGGCGAAAATGCCGAAGTGAAACTGCCCGATGTTTCGGCCTTCGCTCCCGACAATCACGACCTGGAGGTGGCGGTCCGCGTCGAGAATCCCGAGGCCGCGCCCCGCTATGCCGGCGTTACGGTCACGGGCTGCAAGATCGGTCCGTCGCCCGAGTGGATGCAGAACTGCCTGCGCGCCGCGGGCATCAATCCCAAGAACAATCTGGTCGACATCACCAATTTCGTGCTGTTCGAGCTGGGCCAGCCCCTGCACGCCTTCGACGCCGCGAAGATCGAGGGCCGCGAAGTCGTGGTCCGCACCTGCGCCGAGGGCACGCCCTTCGTGACGCTGGACGGCGTGGAGCGCAAACTCACGGACAAGGACCTGATGATCTGCTCGGCCGAGCGTCCCATGTGCATCGCCGGCGTCTTCGGCGGACTGGACTCGGGCGTGAGCGACACCACGACCGACGTATTTATCGAGAGCGCCTATTTCAACCCCGTGTGGGTACGCAAGACGGCTAAGCGTTTCGGCCTGAATACCGACTCTTCGTTCCGTTTCGAGCGCGGCGTCGACCCCAACATGCAGGTCTACGCCGCCAAGCGCGCCGCCCTGCTGATGAAGGAGCTGGCCGGGGGTACGATCTCCAGCGGCATCACGGACATCTATCCGGAGCCGATCGGGGATTTCGTCTTCGACATCTCGTTGGCAAGGGTCAACGCGCTGATCGGCAAGGAGATTCCCGAAACGGTCGTCCGCACGATCATCGCGGCGCTGGAGGTGAAGATCCTCGCCGAGAAAGACGGCGTGCTGACGGTCGCCGTGCCGCCCTACCGTGTCGACGTGCAGCGCGAAGCCGACCTCGTGGAGGACATCCTGCGCATCTACGGCTACAACAACGTCGAAATCCCCACGCAGGTCCGTTCGACGCTCTCCTATGCGCCGAAACCCGACCGCAACCGTCTGATGAACCTCGCGGCCGATTTCCTCACGGCCAACGGGTTTACCGAGATCATGTCCAACTCGCTGACGAAAGCCGCCTATTACGAGGGCCTGACCTCCTGCCCCGCCGAGCGTTGCGTGCGTATTCTCAACCCGTTGAGCGCCGACCTGAACGTGATGCGCCAGACGCTGCTGTTCAACATGCTGGAGGCCGTCGGTCTGAACGCCAACCGCCGCAACGGCGATCTCTGCCTCTACGAGTTCGGCAACTGCTATTTCTACGACGAGTCGAAGCGCACGGACGAAAACCGCCTGGCGGCCTACTCCGAGGAGTACCGCCTCGCCATCGCCGTCACGGGCGTCTCGACGCCGCAGTCGTGGAATGCGAAGCCCGTGAAGGCGTCGTTCTTCACCCTGCGCGCAGTCGCCGAGAAACTGCTCCGCCGCTTCGGCGTCGACATCTACGCGCTGAAGGCCGAGACGCTCGAAAGCGATCTTTTCAGCGAGGGCCTCACGCTGTCGCTCAATGGCAAACAGTTGTTGCAGATCGGCTCCGTGGCCGCCGCAATCCGCCGCCGTACCGATGTCAAGCAGGATGTGTACTATCTGGAGATGAATTTCGAGGCCCTTGCGAAATCCACGAAGAAGCTGAAGATTGCCGCCGGGGAACTGTCGAAATTCCCCGAGGTCAGACGCGATCTGGCGCTGCTGGTGGACAAGTCCGTGACCTTCTCTTCGCTGCGCGACGCAGCCTTCGCCGCCGAGCGCAAGCTGCTGAAAAGCGTCTCGCTGTTCGATGTCTACGAGGGCGACAAGCTTCCCGAGGGCAAGAAATCCTACGCTTTGAGCTTCATTCTGGAGGACAAGACCCGCACGCTGGACGAGCGGACCATTGAGCGTGTGATGGCGAACCTCACCCGGCAGTTCGAGCAGAAATGCGGCGCGCAGGTCCGGGCCTGACGAAATTTCAGCAACCGAAAGACCGCCCGGCCCCATCGGAGCCGGGCGGTCTTCCTTAAAATACGCCGATGCGACGATTTTCCAGAATATTTGCGTGGACGACCCTGTTCTTCGTTGCGGGAGCCGTGCTGTTCTTTACCAAAGCCGCCGCGCTTCCCTATAAGGTCGCCTGGCCCGTCCTGCTGCTGTCCCTGGCGACCTTCCTGTCGCGGCGCCGGGAACTGCTCCCGTTCGGGTTCGCCTTCCTGTTTTCCGCCGCCGGGGATGCCGTGGGCGCCAGGGGGCTGTTCATTCCCCAGATGGCCTTCTTCGCGCTGGCGCATGTCGCCTATGTGTGCTGGTTCCTGCCCCGGGCGCGGCGCAGGCTCCGTGCGGTTTCGCTGGCCGTCACCGTCCCGCTGCTCGTCTTCCTTTTCGCCGCCATCGTCCCCGAGGCCCCGTTTCCGGCCGAACGCATCGGCGTCGCCGTCTACGGGCTGGTCATCGCCGCAATGCTTTATAGCGCGCTCCAGTACGACGGGGCATGCGCCGCCGGATTCAGGTGTGCGGCCCTGCTGTTCGTCTTTTCCGACGCGGTGATCGCCTGGAACCGCTTCATCGGACCGGTTTCGGCCCGGACCTGGATCGTTATGACCACCTACTACCTCGCGCAATACCTCTTTTTCCGCTTCGCCTTCAAAACCGCAGCCCGGAACTGACGCTTACAGCGCCGGTTTCACCTGCGGCGGCTGGATTGTGACGTAGGGCGTGCCGTTGTCGTCGCACGTCGAGACGATCCGCACGGCCTTCACCGGACGCCCGGGGCGCAGCGTGATGCTTCCCATCTCCAACTCTCCCGCCCGCTCGAACGTCGCGCCGTCGTACGACACTTCGGCGTAACCCGTCGTCACGATCGTCTTCGGCAGCTGGCGGTTTCCCGTCTGCAAATACATTTCGCGGCACCTCACCGGCTCGCTGAACGTGTAGCGTATCCAATCCTGCTGCCGGCAGGCGCGGCGCGTACGCGAAAGGCCCTTGTAGCTCTCGGCGTTGGCATAGGGGAACTTCGCGCTCTCGCCCATCGAGGTCGTGATCGCCACGGCGGGCGTAATGGTCCGCCAGCGGGACTTGTCGGCCACGTAGGGGCTGCGGGCGGTGCCGTAGCGCGAATAGAAGCGGTAGAGATGCGGTTTCCCGGTGCGGACCGGAGCCGTGTAAGGGTGTTCTTCCGGAGAGCCGTCCATAAGGTAGTAAATCGCGGAGCCGTCGTCCGCCGAAGCGGTGAACGCGCCGTCGCCGTAGCCGACCTTCGGCGGGAAGAGCCGGAACCGGATGCCCATGGCCGCCATCCGGTCGTAATGTTTTCCTTTCAACTCCTCGTAATAGGCGTCCCACCCTTCGGCGTTGCCGCTCCAGGCGATGCGTGCGAGGGCGCAGACGCGCGGAAAGAGCATATAGTCGAGGTAGTCGGGCTTTTCCGGCTCGTGCGAGACGTAGGCTTCGCTGAAAAACGCCCCCTGCAACCCCTCGACGTTGCGCATCTGTTCGGGGCTGAACTCCGTGAAGCCGAAGCCGTAGACCTTTTTGGCGTCAAAGATCGCCGCCCAGTCGTGCCCGTCCTCACGGGGCGACTGGCGCATGTCGAAATAGAAGTACTGGCCCGGCATCACGACGGTGCGGTAACCCTTCGCCGTGGCGTCGAGACAGGCCTTGACGCTCTCCCAGCCGTGCACGCGGCACTCCCGGGCGAAGGCTCCCGTGCGCACGGCCTCGTTCCACACGGCGGGCCGTTTGCCGTGCGAACGGAGGATTGCGGCCATGCGCTCCATGAAGAGGTCCTCCAGCCGGTGCGGGTCGGTCATCCCCTCCCGTTTCATCAGCGCCCGGCAGTCGGGACACCGCTCCCACTGCGACATGTCGACCTCGTCGCCGCCCACGTGGATGTACTCCGAGGGGAACAGCTCGCACAGTTCGCCCAGAATGTCGCCCAGCAGCGCGTAATTCTCCTCCCGGGCCACGCACCATGCCGAACGGTAGTCGTAACCGTTGGTCGACACGGTGTCGGGCGGATAGTTGCAGCGGATTTCGGGATGCACCGACGCGATGTTGCGGCTGTGGCCCGGCAGGTCGATTTCGGGAATGATCTCGATATTCCGCAGGGCGGCGTAACGGATCAGCTCGCGCATCTCGCTTTGCTTGAAGTAACCTCCGTATTTCTCTGGCCACTTGCCGTATACGGGCCTCACGGGCGAGTCGCCGCCGCGGAAGCCGCCGATCTCGGTCAGCTCGGGGTGCGAAAGGATCTCGATGCGCCACCCCTCGTCGTCCGAAAGATGAAGATGCAATTTGTTGATATTGTGGTAGGAAAACAGGTCTATATAACGTTTCACTTCATCCATTCCGATCCACGTCCGCGCCACGTCGAGCATCATCCCCCGATAGCCGAACCGCGGCTTGTCCTCGATCCTGACGCAGGCGATGCCGGTTCCCGGGGCGATCCCCCTGCGGGCGTAGACTTCGGGCGGCAGCAGCCGGAACAGTTGTTGCAGTCCGTTGAAAACCCCGCCGCAGGTGGAACTTCCGATCTGGATGTGGTCGGGCGCGATGTCGAGGGTGTAAGCCTCCGACGGCTCCCCGTCCGGGGCGTCGAGCGTCAGCACGACGGAGCCTTCCCCCGCCATGCCGTTGCGGACCCCGCACCCGAGGTATTCGGCGGCGTATTCGGCCAGGGGGGCCAGTTCGCGGTCGGCGGAGATTGTCGTTCCGGGACCGAACGTGAAGATCCCTTCGCGGGGCGTCGTCTTTTCCGGGGCGGGTTGCGCCGCGGCGGTGCACAGGCCGCAAAGGGCTGTTGTCAAGAGGATCAGAAGTCGTAATTTCATGCGACGTGAGGATTTTGTTTCCCGCAAAGTTACTTTTTTTCCGCCGAATGTGCTACCTTTGCCGGAGTAAAACCACGGTTTTAGCGGGCGGACGGCGGCGAATCACGGACAGATTCCGCTTCTGCGCCCGGTGTGAAAAAATAATTTGCGACATGGAAGATAAACGTCTGAAGGCCACGGCCCGTCTTTTGGAGGTGATGAACACCCTGCGCCGCGAGTGCCCCTGGGACCGCGAGCAGACATTCGACTCGCTGCGCAGCAACACCATCGAGGAGACTTACGAACTGGCCGATGCCATCACCGACCACAATATGGAGGGCATCAAGGAGGAGTTGGGCGACCTGCTGCTGCACGTGGTGTTCTATTCGAAACTGGGCGAGGAAGAGGGCGCGTTCGATTTCGGCGACGTGGCCGACGCGCTGTGCGACAAGCTGATCTACCGCCACCCTCACGTCTACGGCGACATTCACGCCAACACGCCCGACCAGGTCAAGGAGAACTGGGAGGCGCTGAAACTCCGCAAGAAGAACCGCCGGAGCGGCACGCTGGGCGGTGTTCCGCGCTCGCTCCCGGCGATGGTCAAGGCCTACCGCATGGGCGAAAAGGCCGCCGGGGCGGGTTTCGACTGGGAGCAGAAGGAGGATGTCTGGGACAAGGTCCGCGAGGAGCTGGGCGAAGTGGAAGCCGAGATGAAATCGGGCAGCAAGACCGACCTCGAAGGCGAATTCGGCGACCTGCTGTTCGCGCTCGTCAACGCCTGCCGCCTCTACGGCGTGGACCCCGAATCGGCGCTGGAACGCACGAACAAGAAGTTCATCCAACGCTTCAATTACATGGAGGAACGCGCTGCTGCAAAAGGACATACGTTTCACGAAATGTCGTTCGGCGCGATGGAGGAGCTGTGGCAGGAAGCCAAGAGAAATTAAGAATTAAAAATCAGAAATTCAGATATGGCGCTTATACGAAAAGTCCGCGGGCATGAGCCTGTGATCGGAGAGAACACCTTTCTGGCCGAAACGGCCGTCATTCTGGGCGACGTGACCATCGGCCGCGACTGCTCGATCTGGTACAACGCCGTGCTGCGGGGCGACGTGAACCGGATCGTCATCGGCGACCGCACGAACATCCAGGACGGCGTGGTGCTCCACACCATCTACGACAAGGCGAAGCACCCTTCGCAGACGATCATCGGCAACGACGTCTCGGTGGGCCACAACGCCATCATCCACGGCGCGGTGATCGGCGACAACTGCCTGATCGGCATGGGCGCCACCCTTCTGGACAACGCCCGCATCCCCTCGGGGTGCATCATCGCGGCCAACGCGCTGGTGCTCTCGAACGCGCAGCTGGAACCCAACTCGGTCTATGCGGGCGTCCCGGCCAAAAAGGTCAAGGAGGTGACTGCGGAGCAGCGCGAGGAGATCATCCGCCGCACGGCCCACGACTATATGCTGTACGCCTCCTGGTACGGCGAGCCGGAAGAGTGACCGGGTTCCGTGCGGCACGGCAGGACGCGGCCGGAAACCGCGTTCGCAGGCCTGTCCCGCTCCGGATCCTCCCCGGAAAAGACCCGAGCCGCCGTAGGCGGCGGCTACGACCGTCCGAAGCGAAATCCGGTAATTTTTAGTTAGAGCGATAACTACCCTATATGAAACTGCAATCGAAATACGCCGATCTGGTGCTCAACCTGTTGGTTGCCGTGGCGATCAGCCTGGTGGTCAATTTCTCCTACGTGCTGCTGATGCTCGTGGACCTGAACAGCGACAGCCAGCCCCGCCCTTCCGACCAGAGAGCCGTCGAACGGCCCGACGAGGGCGTGCTTTCGGTCCACCCCGACGGCTACGGGTATCTGGTTTACGAGAACGGCGACAGCGTCTACGTGCCCACGCGGCGCATGCGGTGGCTGGAGATCGCGCCCGGCGACCGGATCGTCGCGGACCTGATGCCGCCGCGCTCCGAGAAGGCGCATCCGATGCTGGCGGAAATCCGCATGCGCAACGGCGCGGAGTTCGATTACAGCAAACTTTACAACGGGCCTTCGAAGATGACGGAACTGCTCCTGCAACTGTTCTACTACCTCGTCGTGTCGTTCGTCATGCTATCGATCCTCACCTCCGTCAGGCGCAACTACTCCATGTCGCGCTTCGTGCGCCGCTGCCTGTGGTGCTGCGTTGCGGCGGCCGCGCTCTACTGCGTGGCTCCCGTCACGGAGTGGCACACGGGGCGCATCGGGCTGAACTTTATGAGCGGGCGGATGTTCGACTACATGCTGCTGCTCAAATGCTCGTTCGCCGTGGTGGCGTCGATGCTCTACGGGCGCATCTACGTGCTGATTTCCCAGCGGCAGGCCGTCGTCGTCGAGAACGAGCGGCTCAAGAACGAAAACCTCACCACGCGTTACAACATGCTCGTCGGGCAGATCAACCCCCATTTCTTCTTCAACTCGCTCAACTCGCTGGCGATGCTCGTGCGCGAGAAGCACGACCAGAAGGCCCTGACCTACATCGACCAGCTTTCGTACACGTTCCGCTACATCATCCAGAACGGCCAGAGCATGCTGATGACCCTCGACGAGGAGCTGAAATTCCTGGAGGCTTACAGCTACCTTTTCAAGATACGTTACGCCGACAAGCTCTTTTTCGACATCGACGTCGACGAGAAATACCTCGGGTGGAAACTCCCGGCCTTCTCGCTGCAACCGCTGATCGACAATGCCGTCAAGCACAATTCGATCACCCGCACCAAGCCGTTCCACATCTCGGTCCGCACCGAAGAGGGGCTGCTCGTGGTGTCGAATCCCAAGGTTCCCAAACTCGAACCCGAACCTTCGACCGGCATCGGGCTGGAGAACCTGCGCAACCGCTGGAATCTGATCACGGGCAGCGACATCGAAATCGTCGACGACGGCGCCACCTTCTCCGTGCGCATGCCGCTGCAAAATCCCTCCGTATGATGAAAGCCCTGATTATCGAAGACGAAACCGCCGCCGCGCGCAACCTCGCGGCGATTCTGCGGCAGACGGCTCCCGACGTGGAGATCGTGGCGACGCTCGAGAGCGTCGAGGAGAGCGTCGAATGGCTCCGTTCGAATCCCCACCCCGACCTGCTGTTCATGGACATCCACCTGGCCGACGGCGATTCGTTCCGCATCTTCGACGCCGTGGAGATCGCAGCCCCGGTGATCTTCACGACGGCCTACGACCAGTATGCACTCGAAGCTTTCAAGGTCAACAGCATCGACTACCTGCTCAAGCCGCTCAACGCTTCGGACGTCGGCCGTGCGCTGGCCAAGCTGCACCGCCTCACGTCGGTTGAGCGCAGCGATTACGGCTCGCGGGTCCGCACGCTGGCCGCCAGCCGCCGCGAGGAGGTTTTCCTGGTGCACGTGCGCGACAAAATCATCCCGCTGCACCGCAGCAGGATCGCCTACTGCTACACGTCGAACGAGAAGGTCACGGCCTACGGTTTCGACGGCGCGGCCTACCCGCTGGACAAAACCCTCGAAGCGTTGCAGGGACTGCTTCCCGAGTCCGAATTCTTCCGGGCCAACCGCCAGTTCATCGTCGCGCGGCAGGCCGTGAAGGAGATCGCCGTGTGGTTCGGGAGCCGTCTCACGCTGCACCTCACTGTCGAAACGCCCGAGCGGATCGTCATTTCCAAAGCCCGCGTTCCCGAATTCAAGGCGTGGCTGCGGTCGCTTCACCCTGTCGAATAGGCGGTTGACCCCGCCGTTCTGCCGTTTTACCCGGGGCCTGGCTCCGGGTTTTCGTTTTGGCGTTACCTTTGCATCAGGAACTCCGGGAAACCGGATTGCCGGAAAACAAAAAAAGTGATGCACAACCAAATTCGAAAAATTATGAAAAAGAGGATTTTTGCAGTTGCCGCAGCCCTCTGCCTGATGGCGGGAACGGGCGCTTTCGCACAGGAGGCCAAGCCGGCCGCCGCTCCCAAGGAGCGTCCGACCGTGGAACAGATGGCGCAGCGCATGACCGAACGCATGCAGAAGGAGCTGAAGCTCACCGATGCGCAGGCCAAGGAGGTTTACAACCTGAATTTCCAGCAGATCAAGGAGATGCAGGCCATGCGCGAGAAGATGCGGGAGGCGCGCAAGGCCGAGGCCGAAAAGATGAAGTCGATCCTGACGACCGAACAGTTCGTGCAGTGGTCGCAGATGCAGGCTCCGCGGCCCGGCCAGCGCGGTCATGGTCCCCAGATGATGAAAAAAGGTGACCGTCGCGGAGGCGGCAAGGAGTGCTGTGACAAGCCCTGTCCGAAGAAGGACAAGAAGGGAAAGGAGTGAGGTTAGGTCTCTTGAGGCTTGTTACGGCCGGGGCGTCGGTTTGGTCGACTGACGCCCTTTTTTTGCCGATTCGCCCCGTGCGGGGCGCAAAACAAGCATAAAAGAATTAACTTTACGCCCGTTTTCAACGCCGCCCGGGCTTAAGAAGCCCGACTTACGGGCGGATGGGACGGGAAACGCTATCGGGCCGGTTCTGCGCCCGGACTTGAGAAGCCCGATTTACGGGCGGATGAAACGGGAAACGCTATCGGGCCGGTTCTGCGCCCGGGCTTGAGAAGCCCGCTTCATGGGGCGGGCGGAACGGACGCGCGTTTTCAGCCGGTTCGCCGCCGAAAAAGAGATACACACAAACAGAAGATATGAAACGAACACTACTGACTACCCTGCTGACGCTTTTCGCCGCCGCGGCATTCGCCCAGAGGGGCGGCGTCACAGCCACGGTCGTCGACGCCGACACCGGGGAGAGCGTCGTCGGAGCGGTGCTGACGCTCACGCCTGTGAAAACCCCGGAGAAGAAACAGTATTTCACCTCGGCCTTCAAGGGCGCGGTGTCTATTCCGTCGCTCGCCTACGGCGAATATTCGCTTTCGGTGGCTTTCCTGGGCTACAACAACCTCGACACGACCTTCCGGGTCTCGGCTTCGAAGGTCAGCCTCGGACTGCTGAAACTCAAGCCGGGCGTGCAGATCGAAACGGTCGTCAAGGAGGCCAAGGCGCTGCGCACCTCGCAGAAGGGCGACACGGTGAGCTACAATGCCGGAGCGTTCAAGGTCGTGGCCGACGCCGATGTCGAAGGGCTGCTCAAGAAGATGCCCGGCATCACCGTCACTGACGGCACGGTCGAGGCGCAGGGCGAGACGGTCAAGAAGGTCTTCGTCGACGGCAAGGAGTTCTTCGGCGAGGATGTCACCACGGCCATCAAGTCGCTTCCGGCCGAGGCCGTCGATCGCGTGGAGGTCTACAACAAACTCTCCGACGCGGCCGAATTTTCGGGCATGGACGACGGCGAGGGCTACAAGGCGCTCAATATCGTCACCCGTCCGGGCATGCGGCAGGGCCAGTTCGGCAAGCTCTACGCCGGATTCGGCTACGACGCCGACACCGAGACCGAAGACAAGTTCAAATACATCGCCGGCGGCAATGCCAACGTGTTCAGCGGTGACAGCCGTATTTCATTCATCGGCCTGTTCAACAACGTCAACCAGCAGAATTTCTCGTTCGAGGACATTCTGGGCGTCTCGGGCGGCGGTGGCGGACGTCGCGGCGGCATGGGCAATTACATGGTGCGCCCGCAGAGCGGCGTGGCGTCGGTCAACGCCATCGGCGTCAACTACTCCGATACGTGGGGCAAGCGCAATCAGGTGACGTTCCAGGGCAGCTATTTCTTCAACAACACCAATACCGAGAACCGTTCGACGGTGGAGAAATGGTACGAGGCCCCGATGATCCCCGATACGCTGTCGACCAACGGCTATTCCGACACGAAGGGCTACAACCACCGGTTCAACGCCCGTCTGGAGTGGAAGATCTCCGAGAACCAGAACCTGATGATCCGCCCGCGCTTCAGCTACCAGTCCAACGATCCGTGGAGCAGCACGACCGGATGGCAGTACGGCGCACCCGCCGACGGCGGCAGCGGTTACAGCCGCACGGACAACTTCAGCGACGCCCTGCGCCACGGCTACAACGTCGGGACGAGCGCCGTCTACCGGGCCAAACTGGGCAAGAACGGCCGCACGATCACCCTCGACGGATCGTTCAGCTACTCGGACAACACGAACAATTCGAACTCGTGGTCGAACATCCTCGCAACCCAGCCCGACCGGCCGGCGGTCGATCCGGTGACCGGCGTCTGGGACCCGGCGAACTACACCGAACTGCGTTACCTGCGCAACCTGGCGCCGTCGTCGTCGTACAGCCTGCGGGGCAGCTTCACCTACACCGAGCCGGTGGCCAAATACGCGCAGTTGAGCTTCCAGTACCGTGTGTCCTATAACTCGCAGGAGCGCGACAAGCGTTCCTATATCACGGGCGACGATTTCTCGACCGCCGGACTTACCCCCGACCGTTCGCTGTCGAACTCCTACGAGAGCGGCTACCTGACGCAGAGCGTGGGGCCCGGATTCCGTTTTTCGAAAGAGCGCAACACGTTCATCGCCAACGTCTACTACCAGCGTTCGGCCCTCGACGGACAGATCGTGCGCGACGATGCCGAGAAGATCAAGCACGCCTACAACAACGTGACCTATTTTATGATGGGCCAGCTGAACATCAACCGCGAGAACTCGCTGCGGCTCTTCGTCTCGTCCTACACCGACAGCCCGTCGATCACCGACCTGCAAAGCGTTTACGACGTATCGGACGCCCAGAACATCAGCCACGGTAATCCGAACCTGAAGCCGACCTACTCGCACCGGGTGAATTTCCACTACACCAACTCCAACGTCGAAAAGGGCCGGACCTTCATGTGGATGTTCTCGATGAACACGACGCTGGATTACACGGCCCAGCATCTGGTGCAAAGACCCGGTGACATCACCATCGACGGACAGGCCTATTCGCCCAATTTCTACTCGACGACCGAGAATCTCGACGGTTACTGGCAGTTGCGGACGCACTTGAGCTACGGCCTGCCGATCGGGTTCCTCAAATCGAATTTCAACGTCATGGCGGGCGTCATCTACACCAAGACCCCCAGCATGCTGGGCGGCACGGTGGACGCGGCGACGGGTATGATTTCGGGCGGCGAGCGCAACGACACCAAGAATATGGGATACGACTTCCGGGCCGTGCTGGGCAGCAACATTTCGGAGAACGTCGACTTCACCCTCTCGTGGAACGGCACCTACAACGAGGCCACCAACTCGCTGAACGCGGACAAGTCGAAGAACCGCTATTTCAACCACACGGCGCAGGGCAACCTGAAGGTGGTCTTCCCGCTGGGCTTCACCTTCACGGCGAGCGCGGCCTACTCGCAGTATATCGGCTTCACGAACGATTACTCGGAGGATTACCTCCTGTGCAACGTCTGGCTGGGCAAGAAGGTCTTCAGGAACAAGCGCGGCGAAGTGATGGTCGGCGTCAACGACCTCTTCAACCAGAACCGGGCCTTCTCGCGCTCGACGGGTTCGGGCTACACGCAGAACTCGACCAACAGCGTCATCGGCCGCTACTATATGGTGCAGTTCAACTACAACCTGCGCCGTTTCGGCAAGAAGGGTTCGCGCAATATAAAGGATTACGACGGTGTCGAGTCCTCCTCCGGTTCCCGCCGCATGGGACCCGGCGGGCCGGGCGGACCTCCTCCGGGGATGTTCCACGGACCGCGGTAAACCGGTCCCGGGCCGGATTGAGCAGGTTGACGAGAGCGATCTCCGTCAACCTGCTTTTTTTCAGGTCTCCGGCAGCGGAAATGGAATCTTTATAAATTGCAGATTTTTTTAAAATTTCCGGTAAAATGCTTGTATATACTAAAAATTTTATCGATATTTGTATGTGACTGTATCTCCGCATGATGGCCTTTCGCGGTTGTTTTCCGCCAAATCGCTCTGGGCGAACAACATATGTGCTAACAGATTAAATGATGATGCCATGGAGAAAACAAGTACAATGAAACAGGCGGGGACCTCCGTATTGGTTGCCCTTGCTTTGATTTGTGTCGTTTCGTGTGCGAAAATCGACGACGAATCGTCCGCCGTCGCACCGGAACAGCCCGCTCGGCCTACTGTGCTCTTGCCGACGCGCAGTTATGAAGAGGCCCTTTCCCTTGCCCGGAAGAGCATCGCCCTTGTCGACCGGGGCCAGACCCGCTCGGCCACAGCCCGTTCGATCCGCAGCGAACGCGGCCAATGCGTCACTACCCCGTCCACGCGCAGCGGCGCCGGGAGCGACACTTTGATGTATGTTTTCAATTTTGAGAACAACGACGGATTTTCGGTCATTGCCGCCAACCGCGCCGTCGATCCTGTGCTGGCTGTCGCCGAAAAGGGAAACTACACCTACGGCGAACCGACCGGCGTGGAGAATTTCGATTTCTATATGGACGCCATGGCGCAAAGTCTGGCCGTGATAAAGCCGCCGAAGTTCGACACGATACGCACTACGCCTAAATTCAAGACGGTGGAGGTCAATGAATCCCGCTCCTGCGACCCGCTTATTCCTGTCAGGTGGGGGCAAAGATCTCCCTACGGAGACTATTGCAGCAATGGGTATTCCGGCTGCGTGGCGACAGCCATTGCACAGATTATGGCCTATTACCGTTTCCCGTCTTCTTTCACGACGACCTACACCGATGCTCCGCATGCGGGAGAGACGATCGCTTTGAACTGGACTTCGATAATAAGTTATCCATACGTATACCAAGTACCCGCACTGATGCGGGAAATCGGACAACGGGTAGAAATGACATACCATCCAATAGATGAGAATGATATGGAGACAGGAAGTAGCGCTTTTTCGTATATGGCACCCGATTGTTTGATATCTTTTGGCTATAGTTGCGCTTCGGGCCTTGCAAGCTATGCGATAGCTTCAATTAGAACCAATTTGGACGAAACACACCCCGTTTATGTAAGGGCGAATGATATTTCAGAAGGAGGCCACGCTTGGATTGCCGATGGATATATCTATTCGCGTATCGGTACGGAATATTACGAAGAGAGGTTGGTAAATAACGATGAACCCGGTCTGATTCCTCACTATGAATATGTGCTGACAAGTTCCACCGTTCAGACAACCAATCTGGTTCATTACAATTGGGGCTGGAATGGCAGTTGTGATGGCTATTTTGCTCCTGGAGATGGGGTCGCTTCTGGCAATGGATATATCTTCAATGGATTGCAGATGATAACATCGATCCGTTTACCCCGTATTGATAGTAATTTAAATCAAGATTTCTTATGAAAAAGTTGATAACAATTTTAGTCCTGTCGTCGGCGATGCTGTCGGCATGCGAAGGTGATCCCGAGATTGTTCCGCGAACACCGACGGAGGCAAAAATCCGGGAACTGATGATCGGTTACGACGGCAAGGTCGATATGAACGCATTTGTAACGGATGCACAGCGTGGAGTTTGGGTGGTTGATGCTTGTGATATGACCTATACAGATGGGAAGGTGTCTGACGGAAGCGGTTACGATGGAGGAACTTTGATCAACCATATGATGCTTCTTCCCACTGGTATATGCCGTACATTCTTTACGCTTATGCATATTCCCGGCCCGACGGTATATTCGGAAGGCGATCAATGGAGTGTCAGCAGTGAAATGAAGAATACATTGGCCCTTTACAATCCCGGGATCGAAGAGAGTGCGAAGACCGCCAACTATGATCAGTATGCTGCCCGGACGACGCTCGAACTGCTCTATTACAAGGACGGCGTATTCGTGATGAAGGGCTTGCAACCTTTTGCATACATGGGTGGACAGACTTCGGAGGGCGTTTACGAGGATTACTGTCGGGTTGTCGGGCATATCGCCACCGACAAGGCGACGATGGATAGATACCTGTCGTATATCTCCTACAAGCAGTATAAGGAGGAAAATCCCGATAAATTTTAGACTGCCGTTTACTCACAAAAGAGACGCCGGACCAAAATCCGGCGTCTCTTTTTGCGTGTGTACGGAGCCGTTAGCGCCCTTCGTCCCCGTTTTCCTTCCGGGCGGGATGTTCCCGCTGTTCGCGGCCGATCACCTGGTGAATGCCGATGCAGGCCAGCCCGCCGTAAACGACCGTGAGGATGATGAGCCACTTGATTTCGGCGAAAACCTCGGGGATCGAGGCCCCCATGGTCTGGATACGGATGAAGCCGTTGACGCCGTGGCTGCTCGGGAACAGCTGTCCGAGGTTGAACAGCCAGTCGGGAATGCCCTGGCGCGGGTACGACACGCCGCTGAGCATCAGCACCGGGATCGAGGTCCACAGCAACAGCAGCAGCGAGTTTTCGCGGTAGCGGAACAGCGTCGAAACGGCGATGCCCATGGCGATGCAGGCCGCCAGATATGCCGCCATGAAGAGCATGACGGCTCCCGTCGCGCCGTTCATCGGGAAGTGGAACAGCCGGTAGTGCAGGCCGAGGATATAGGTGCAGGTCACGGCGTAGATCAGCGCGTAGACCAGTCCGCGTCCCAGGACGATGGGCAGCGTCGACATCCGCCGCCGCCCTGCGGGGCAGAGTTTGCGGTAAAGTCCGAATTCGCGCCACGTGCCGCCGATCATGCCGATGCCGATCAGCATCGTCTGCTGGATGATGACCATGATGATCGCCGGCATGACGAACGTGCCGTAGCCCAGATAGGGGTTGAACAGGTTGTGCGACTGGTAGATCACGGGTTGGGTGGTGGCCTGTGCCTGCGGGATGTTGGCCCCCTTGGCGATCAGGCGCTGGAATTCGACCATCGCCCCCGTCTTGCCGATCGAGATCACGACCTCCTGGAAAACCTGGCGGTACATCAGGAAGTAGCTGGCGTCGGCGTAGATCGCCACGTTGGCCTGCTCGCCGCCGTAGAGTTTCTCCCCGTAGTCCGACGGAATGTAGACCACGCCGTAGATTTTGCGGCCGTAGAACAGCTCTTTGGCCTCTTCCATCGAGGTCGGATTGTAGGCCACATAGGTGTTCGGCCCGGCGTTGAAGGTGTCGATCAGACTGCGGCTGGTCGGCGTGCGGCATTCGTCCACCACGCCGATCGGCACGTTGCGGAGCACCTGCGATCCGTAGGCCAGCGAGTAGGCCGTGGCGTAGATGATCAGGGCGAAAATCAGAATCAGCATCACGCCACCGTCCTTGAAGATCGTCCGGAACTCGTTGCGGACGACCGATCCGAGCTGTTTCCAGTAAGAGGCTGTTTGTTTCGTAAATCGGCTCATATCACAATCTCCCCCAGAATTTTTCCTCCGTGCAGACCCTTTTCAGGCGCGGCAGGCACAGGAGCGGTAAAACGATGAACAGCGACATGTAGCAGAGGTCGGGCAGCGAGTAGACCCACGGCGTGCCGCGGAGCATCTGGTCGACGAAAATATCGGTGTAGAAGGTGAACGGGAAGATCTTGCTCACCCACTGCATCGGCTCCCACATGGCCATGATCGGGAACGTCAGTCCCGAGAAGGTGAAGGCCAGCACCGAATATCCGCCGCCGATCGAGAGCGACAGGCGCAGGTTGGCCAGCAGCGAGACGATCAGCACCGAGATCGACTGGTAGCTCAAAATGAAGAGCAGCGTGCCGGCGAGAATCACCGCAAGACTGCCGTTCAGCGGCGTTCCCACGATTTTGAAGTTGATCACCAGCATCACCAGCGAGATCAGGAACATCACCGCCGTGATGGGCAGCACCTTGCCCGCGAGCGCCGCCGCGACCGAACCGTTTCCCGTGCCGAGCCATTCGCGGGCCGTGGCGTGCTTGAGTTCGGTGCCGATGGCGAAAACGGTCACCATCACCACGAAGATCATCAGCATCATGGGCATGAAACTCGGCGAGAGGTAGTATCCGTAATTGATGTGCGGATTGAAGAGCACGTGCTTGTCGAAACGCACGGGCATCAGCTGCGCCATGGCCTGCCGCTGCGTAAGCCCCTGCTTCATAAGCACCTGGAGCTGAATGCCGGCCGTGAAGGTCGTCACGGCGGTCTGGATGTCCTTCGACAGCAGTCCGTTGACCGTGATGTTCGTTCCCGAGACGTAGTTTTCGAGGCGGGTCTGGCTGTTGCTCAAAATGTTCTTCTCGAAGAAGGCCGGAATCTGCACGATGGCCATGATCCGCCCTTCGCGCATCAGCCGCTCGCCCTCGTCCATGCCCTGAATGCCGTAGGCCACCATCGCCGTCGGAGTGTCGTCGATCATCTGCACGGCCTTGCGCGAAAGCGTCGTGTTGTCCTGGTCCAGGACGGCGATCGGGATGTTGCGGATCGCACCCTGGTTGAACAGCAGGGCGAAAAACGCGAACGACGCCACGGGCAGGACGATCATCAGCACGAAATACATCGGCTGACGGGTTATCCGGCCCGTCTCGCGGCGCATCACGGCGCAGGTGTTGTGCAGGAATCCGGGCATCGCTTACTTCCCAATTTGGTCCCAGTCGACGAGCACGCTCATGCCCGGGCGCATGTTCGCGGCCTCGGTGACGGCCTTGGCCTTGATGGCGAAGGTGCGGATGTCGAACCCGCCCTGCGTGCGGGTCGCCGACCACGTTGCGAAATCGGCCTGCGGGGAGATGTAGGTCCCCTCGACCTCCACGTCGCTGTCCAGCGCCGGGACGTAGCCGTTCATGCGGGTCCCGATCCGAAGGCCCGGAAGCAGCGTCTCCTTCACGTTGAAGGTCACCCACAGGTCGCTCATGTCGAGGATGGCCACCACCGGATAGCCGCTGCCGACCAGTTCGCCCTCTTCGGCGATGATCGTCGAGATCTCGCCCGTGACGGGCGAATAGACCATCGCGTCGCTGATGTACGACTCCACCTCGCTGACAGCTCCTTCGGCCTGGCGGACGCGGGCCGCGGCGGCCTCCTTGTCCTCCTTGCGGGCGCCGTCCGTCGCCATGTCGTACTGCGCCTTGGCGGCCAGCGCCGTGGCCTCCATGGCCTTGTAGTTGGCCGTGGCCTCGTCGAGCTTCTGCGCCGGAACCACTCCGTCGTTGTAGAGGTTCTGCACGCGCTCGTAGGTCTTGCGGGCCAGTTCCAGCCCGGCCTGCGCCTTCTGCCACATGTTCATCGCGGCCTCGATCTGCTGCACGCGGGCGCCGGCCAGCGCCATGGCGTCCAGCGCGGCGGCGGCGCTCTTCACGGCCTCGGCCTGCCGGAGCTTGGCCTCCAGTTCGGGCGTCGAGAGCGTGTAGAGGAGCTGTCCCTTCTCCACGCGGTCGCCCTGGGCCACTTTCATGTCGTCGATGCGGCCCGGAACCTTCGACGAGGCTTTGTAGGTGGTGCACTCCACCGTGCCCTGAATCAGCGTCGGGGTCCGTTTGGTGAGGTACCAGCTGATCAGTACGACCGAGAGGACGATGACCGCTGCGGCCGCCAGAATTCCGATTACGTTGCTTCGTTTCATATCGTTTGCTTGTTATCTATTTCGTATTGTTTGCGGGGGCCGGCGACGGGCCGTAACGTGAAGCCCGCCCTTTCCCGATCTAATTTCCGCTTCTTGAGCCGTCGAAGAGAACCGCCTGCGCGTCGTTGCGGCGCGCGTAGGACGGATATTCGTCGCTGATGCCCGCGGCCTCGAGCAGCCGGGCCAGCAGCAGGTCGTAGTTGTAGGCCGCTTGCAGCCGCTCGGTGCGCACTCCCGCGAGGTTCAGCTCGGCGTCGATCAAGTCCGACGAGGAACTCATCCCTTCGAGGAACGCGGCGTTCTTCATCCGGAGATACTCCTCGGCGAATTTCAGCGACGCGTCGATCGAGGTCATCTGGTTGCGGTAGTTCATCATCTGGTTGTAGAGTTTCTCCACCAGCACCGCGATGTCCTTTCCGGCCTTGTTCTGCAACTCGCCCACGCGGCGCACGGTCTGTTTGGCGGCCGAGTACTTGTATTCGCGGTTGAGACCGTCGAAAATCTTGATGTTGATCCCCACGCCCACGGCCCAGCGCGGCACGAGTCCCGCCACCTGGTAGTTGTAGAACGAACCGCCGCCGATGGCCGCCACCTGCGGCAGGAAATCGGCACGCTGGGCGCGCACGCCCTCCTGGGCCAGTTCGCGCTTGAGCGACACCTGGCTGAGCAGCGGGTTGCGCGCCTGCGCGAGGTCCTGATAATAGGCCAGATCCTCGACCTTCGCGAGCAGGAACATCGCCGTCACCGGACGCCAGTCGCTCTCGCGTCCCAGGGTGTTCGACAGCGCGCTGGCGATGGTCTCGGCCTGCAATTTGGCGTTTGCCAGCTCCCGTTCGGCCTCGGCCATCTTGAACTCCACGTAGAGGCGTTCGGTCTGGGCGATCATGCCGTTGCGTTCGAGCGCCCGGGCGTCTTCGAGATGCCTGCGCACGCCGTCCACCACCTGCTGACGCACGGCGACGACCTGCGTGGCGAGGGCCAGTCCGAAATAACGCTCCACGAGTTCCGAGATCAGCGCGTTGCGGGTCTGGTTGCCTTGCGCGACGGCCGTCTTCTCGTTGATCCGCGCGGCGCGGTTCGCGGCGTTGATCTTGCCGCCCATCCAGATCGGGACGGTCACCTCGCCTCCCACGAATCCGAGGCTCTGATCCTGCACCTTGAGGAACCAGTCGGCATCCATCATCGGGTTCAGAAGCCCCTGGAGCGTCGGAATCTTGTCGGCGGGGATCAGCCCGTTCTGCACGAGCGCCGTCAGTCCGCCCGCCACGCCCTCTTTGACCGGGCCTTTCAGGTCGTTGAAGTCGAATCCGATGTCCTTGGCCATGTAGGCGTATGCGCCCGTGACGTTGATCTGGGGCATGCGGAGACCGATGGCCGCGCGGCGCTGCTGCTGTGCGGCGCGCTCCTCGTAGGCCGCGGCTTTCAGCGCAGGGTTCTCCGTGAGGGTGACGGCGACCGCCTCGTCGAGCGAGAGCATCCGCCCGGCCTCCTGCGCGGACGCCGCCGCCGGGATCGTCGCCGCCGCCATGAAGGCGATCTTGACAGCTATTTTCATAGTATTCATGCGTTTATTCGACAAAGATAGATTTTCTTGCAATATCTTCTTCAGCCCGGAGGGCGTTTAGGACATTTTTAGGCCCTTATGGACACAAATCACGCCCGTTTCACCTTCCGAGGTGGGCGTTGGCCCGGCGCACGCCTTCGGCCAGTTCGGGATAAACCCGCACGTCGACCCCCGCTTCGCGCAGCGTTTGCGCCCCGCGGCAGCGGACGAACCGGTCGGGTTCGTACAGCGCAAAGACCACGCGTGCGAATCCGTGGCGCAGGATCAGCTGCGTGCAGCTCTCCGGCTCGCTCTTCCGCTGCGAGCACGGCTCCATCGAGGAGTAGATCGCCGCCCCGCGCAATTCGGCGCCCGCATCGAGCGCCTTGCGGATCGCCTCCTGCTCGGCATGGTGCGTGGGCGAAGTCTCGTGGGTGTAGCCCGTGAAGCTCCTCCCGTCGGGAAGCGCCACCACGGCCCCGACGCAATAGGAGGTCCGGCTGGGCACGCACCGCAGTCCTTCGGCCACGGCCTGCGCCAGGTAGCGGAGGTCTTCGTCCCGGGTGTCGGGACGAAGCGTGCAGGTCGCAACCTCCATGCCGCCCAGATTCTCCCGCCGGCATGCGGCCCCCTCCGGGACCTCGAACCGGAACTGCGCGCCGCCTCGCTCCGGTCCCAGCGTCAGCTGCGGATTGACCGCCCGGCGCACCGTGTCGGCCATCCCTTCGGCGAGGAACATGCGCAGGACGGAGGCTCCCCCCTCGACCAGCAGACGCTCCACGCCGCGCTTTTCGAGTTCGGTGACGATCGCTGAAGCTGTAATTGAACCGTCGCTTGAAATAACCTCTGCAACGCCTTTCAATTCCGGAAGTTCCTTTTCTGAAAACACGTAGCGGTATGCGTCGCCCTCCGTGAAGAAGCGCATCGACGGCGAGAGCCGTCCCGAGTGTGTGAGGGTGACTTTCGTCAGGTCGGGCCGCATGCCCCGGGCACGGCGCAGTTCCCGCGCCGCGGCATCGCGCAGGAGCAGGGCGGGATCGTCGCGCCGCAGCGTTTCGGCTCCCGCGAGGATCGCGTCGTGCGAGGCCCGAAGGCGCAGGACCGCCTCCCAGTCTTCGGGCGTCGAGATCATCAGCCGCCGGGGGCTGTTGTCGTCCAGGTAGCCGTCGGCCGTCGTGGCGAAAGATAGTGTTATCTGCATCGTTTCAAGGTAAACAGGGTGACTTCGGGCCATGCGCCCAGCCGCATGGGATATGCAACATATCCCGTGCCGTCGTTGACATAAAGTGTGTGGCGGCCCGTGTCGTAGCGTCCGCTCCAGTGTTTGTAGATCCATTTCGCGGGCGACCAGCCGCGACCCCAGGGCCTGATTTTCAGCTGCATCGAATGCACGTGCCCCGAGAGCGTCAGATCGCCGTAGCCGGCCTCGACGATCTGTTCCCAGAGCTGCGGGATATGTACGAGGGCGATGTTGTAGAGCGAATCCGGAACTCCGGCGTAAGCCTTGGGAATGGCCGTTCCCGGCAGGTCGCGGTCGTGGCGGCGTTCGCGCAGCGCGGGGTCGAACGACAACCCCGTGAGCGAGATGCTGTCCGCGCCGCGCCGCAGGTAGACGGTCGTGTCCTCCAGGACGGTCCACCCCATCGCCCGCTGGCGCGCGACCACTTCGCGGGCCTCCCCGGCCGCCGGGAAACGCAGCGAATCCTTGATGTAGGTTCCCACGTCGTGGTTGCCCGTGACCGACCAGACCGGGCCTGCGATCCGCCGCAGGAGCGCCGTGGTGCGTTCGTCCAGCTCTCCGGCGCGGATGTTCACCAGATCGCCCGTGAAGAACACCGCCTCGGGGCGCTGCGCGTTCACGCTGTCGGCCAGCCGCGTCAGTTCGCGTTCGGGACGGACGAGGGTCCCGACGTGCATGTCGGTGATCTGCACGAACCGGAAGCCGTCGAAGGCCTCGGGAATGCGGTCGGAGCAGATCTCCACCCGGTTGACGCGGATGGAGGTGCGTCCCCGGGTCGTGCCCCAGAGGGCGAACAGCACGAACGCGCAGGCCGCGACGTAGCCCGTGCGGCGCAGGTTCACGAAGTTGAACGCATAGAACGCCAGACGCGGCGGAACGGTGACGATCCACGCCCAGAACAGCCACATATAGAGGTACATCAGCTCCGGACCGTTGTCGCGGCTCAAGGCGCCTATGAGCGACGAGAGAATCGGCAGGGCGTCGGTCGCGGCGACCCACGCCACGAGTGCGCGGCGCACGGGCTGCTTCCGGCGGCGGCGACGGCGGAAATGGATGAAATCGGCGGCGATGGCCGTCAGGGAGAGTATCGACGTCAGAAAAAAGAGCATATACCTTTTATTTATATTCGGCAAAGATACGAAAAATTGCTTTTCCCGCGGTTTTCTTTGGCATACAACTTGCTGATTTGTCCGATGAGTTACAACTCTTTGAGAACGAGCAAGAACATTAATAAAACCAAATTCATTCGGCTTATGAAAACATTTCGACTTTTAATCGTGGCTCTGCTGCTTGCAGGTTCCGCGTCGGCGCAGCGTTACGAGCGCAGGGCCATGCGCGGCGAATATTCGCCTACGGTCTACCTGATCTCGGTGCAGGAGGTGGACACCATCTACAACTACGGGCCTTATGCGATGCAGCAGGCGGCGGTGCTCAACCGCATGGCCATGGACAACGCCACGCAGGACTACATCGAGACCCACCGTCCGGGCTTCCAGCAGGTCGAGAAACCGCAGTTCGTCTTCGCCACGAAGAACAACCGTTTCTCCTTCTCGCTGGGCGGTTTCGTCAGCCTCCGCGCCGGGTATGACTTCGACGGCATCGTCGACAACATCGACTTCGTGACCTACGACATTCCCGTTCACGGCAATTACGATACCAGGCAGAAGCTGATGATGGACGCTTCGACCTCGCGTCTGTTTATGAAGGCCATCACCAACACCCGTGCGCTGGGCCGCGTGGTCGTGTTCATGGACGCCGACTTCCGCGGAGGCGCCGAGGGCAGCTACACGCCCCGCCTGCGTTCGGCCTACGTGTCGTTCCTGGGCTTTACGCTGGGTCGCGACGTGACGACCTTCTGCGACCTTTCGGCAGCCCCGACGACCATCGACTTCCAGGGTCCCAACGCCTATAACTTCAACTTCGCCACGATGATCCGCTACGAATACGCCTTCGCCGACAACCACCTCAAGTTCGGCGTTGCGGCCGAGATGCCCTCGGTCAGCGGCACCTACAACGACAATTTCGCGACGCTGAAACAGCGCGTTCCCGATTTCCCGGCCTACTTCCAGTATGCCTGGGGCGCCAACCGCGACAGTCACATCCGGGCTTCGGGCGTCGTGCGCAACATGTACCTCCACAACCTCCGCACGGGCAACAACACCTCGCTGCTGGGATGGGGCGTGCAGTTCAGCGGCACGATCAAGGTGGCGCAGCCCCTGCGGCTCTTTATGAACGGCGTCTACGGCAAGGGCGTCACCCCGTATATCCAGGACCTGACCGGCTCGGGGCTCGACTTCACGCCCAATCCGGAGAACGCCGACCAGATTCAGACCATGCCCATGTGGGGATGGCAGGCCGCGGCCCAGATCAACCTGACCCCGCGTCTGTTCATCTCGGGAGGCTATTCGACCGTCCGCGTGCAGCGCAGCCACGGTTTCTACTCCGACGACCAGTACAAGCAGGGCCAGTATATCTTCGGCAACATTTTCTATTCGATCACCCCGCGCTGCAAGGTGGCCGGCGAGTACCTCTACGGTTCGCGCAAGGACATGTCGAACGACAAGGGACACGCCAACCGCGTGAACGTGATGCTGCAATACAGTTTCTGACGACACCGTATATTAAATAGTATTGAGTATTTTCGGGCGGCTTCTTCGGGAGCCGCCTTTTTTGCGGCAACCGCGGGGTGCTTTTGTATTTTTTTGCTGCAAAAAGTAGTAAAGCCGCGGCCTTCGCCCGCGGGGTATAGCTACCTTTTGATGGCAAAAGCACTAAACGCAGTCTCCGACAGCTGGGTTTCTTTGTACTTTTGATGTCAAAAGTACCAAAACCATCCGCATGTCGCTTTCGCGGGAACGGCGCTCGGCTACGCTAAAACGGGCGCCTTCGCGGGTTTGCGAGCAAACCGGCCCCGTTTTTTAACGCTCCGCCTTCGCGCCGTTCTTTTTCCGCTGCAAGCGATAATGCGGACTACTTCGCGCCGCGTTCCGCGGCGATGGCAGGATTATGCGTTTCCGATCCAGCCGTTGCGCCTCTTCTCACGCCGCCACAGGCGGCGAAAGATCCCGGCTCGATGCCGGAGCCGTCAAACGAAGGCCCGGCTAAAAGTGATAAGAAACGGGGCAGGGGCGCGTGCGTCCCCGCGAATAGGCGCCCGTTTCGAACGTTAGACGGGACGAAGTAGGCGAAGGCATCCGCCGGGGAGTTTTTGGTACTTTTTGCGGCCAAAAAGTACAAAGTACCCCGCAGGGGAAAACCGTAATTCTGCCTTTTGCCGTCGGCATCCGCAAACGAAGCCGTTCCGCCAAAATAAACGGCCCGACTGTTGCACGGAACGTTTTTTTTGCTACCTTTGTCTTGACGATTCGCCTGCGTGCGGATTGTTTGCTTTGCTTCACGTGAAAACTGCAACTTTCAAATGTCGAGGCGAAGGTGCAAGGATGCTCCGCGAGTTGTCGGCCCACGGCCCGCAACGAGAGGTTCTGACTTGCTTGTTATCGAAACTGCGCGTTACGGGCGTGGGTTCCTTGTATCTGTATTCGGCATGGGTTGTTGCAGACCTTCACGTGAGTATGGGTATCTTGGGGCCTGCGCCTTTCTTTTTCGAAAGCGCCGGCCCGGCCATACGGACCGGCGGCTGAACGTTGCGTCACTGCTTTTTGATTCTTCATGGAGTATGTAACCGCCGGTCCTTTTTTACCTTCCGGGGTTTTGCCGAACCGCATGCGGTTCGGATTTGCAACGGTCCGACTTTTTCGTACCTTTGGTGTCGTAACGACACTTTCAGGAGGTCGGGAGGTTTTGCCGAACCGCATGCGGTTCGGTTTTGCAACGATCCGACTTTTTCGTACCTTTGTCATCGGACCAATCGACATCGTAAACATATGGAAGAGACGAACCACGCGATAGCCCGCTGGCTGACCGAAGCCGGATGGAGCGAAACGTATGTCAATCTGGCTGTCAAGGCAGTCATTATCCTGGGCATACTCGTCGTCGCCTATGCGGCGGCGGTTCTGTTCCGCCGCCTGGTCGTTCCGCTTCTGCAAAAAATCAGCGCCCGGACGAAAGCCGTGTGGGACGACCACCTTTTCAGCGACAAGGTGATGCACCGCGCGGCGCGCCTGATTCCGCCCCTGATCTGGTACGTCCTGCTCCGGGTGGCTTTCTACGACACGCCCGTTTTGCTGAACGTGCTGCACAAGGCCTGCCTGATCTACCTGATCGTCGCCGTCCTGCAACTCGTCGCGGCGTTCCTCGATACGCTCTACGAGATCTCCAGCCGCCACGAGACGCTGCGCAACCGTCCGCTGAAAGGCGTTTACCAGATGATCAAGCTGCTGGCGGTATGCGTCGGGGCGATTCTCATTGTCAGCATCCTCATCGGGCAGGACGCCACGGCCGTACTCGCGGGACTGGGCGCTTCGGCGGCCATCATCATGCTGATTTTCCGGGACAGCATCCTGGGGCTGGTCGCCGGCGTGCAGCTCTCGGCCAACGACATGCTGCGCCCCGGGGACTGGATCACGATGGCCAAATACGGCGCCGACGGCTATGTGACGGAGGTGACGCTGACGACGGTCAAGGTGCAGAATTTCGACAAGACCATCACCACCATCCCGCCTTATGCGCTGGTCAGCGATTCGTTCCAGAACTGGCGCGGCATGTGGGACAGCGGCGGACGGCGCATCAAGCGGTCGCTGCTGATCGACGCCAGTTCGGTGCACAACTGCACGGCCGCGGAGCTGGCCGCACTCCGCGAAAAAGGGCTGGCCGGGGCGACGCCCGACGCGGAACCCGTCGTCAACCTCTACGCCCTGCGGGAGTACGCCGCGCGTTACCTGAAGGGCCACCCGGGCATCCACCCCGACCTGATGCAGATGGTCCGGATGCTCCAGCCCACCCCGGAAGGCATCCCGGTCGAGGTCTACTGCTTCACCCGGGAGACCGACTGGGTGGCCTACGAGGCCGTGCAGGGGGCTGTTTTCGACCACCTGTTCGCCGTCCTTCCCGACTTCGGCCTGCGGGCCTACCAACGCTCCTCGGACCGCGAGCCTCAATCCTCCGAATCTTGATTTAACGGATAAGAACCATGGAATTTTTAGCGCAATACAACCTCACCGGAATCGTCATCGGCATCGCCACCTTTCTGATCATCGGCATCTTTCACCCTATGGTCACCAAGGGCGAATACTATTTCGGGGTGAAAATCTGGTGGCTGTTCCTCGTGATGGGAATTGCCGCCGTCGCCGGTTCGATCGCCGTGCGGCACATCCTCTGGTCGACGCTGCTGGCCGTGTGGGGCGCCTCGTCGCTGTGGTCGATCGGCGAACTGTTCGAACAGCGCGAGCGCGTGGCCAAAGGCTGGTTTCCGAAGAACCCCAAGCGGAAATAGCATGCGCGCACGCCGGATATGCCTGCTGACGGCGCTGACCTTTGCCGCCGTGTGCTGCACGCCCGCGGGAGGCCCTGCGCCCGTCGCGCCTCCGCCTCCGGCCGGCTGGTCGGGACCGGGACCCGTGCCGCCGCCCCGGCGGATGCGGTTGTTTTTCGGCGGCGACGTGATGCAGCACATGCCGCAGGTCGACGCCGTGCGCCGCGGCGACGGCTTCGACTACGAACCCGTTTTCCGGACGCTCGCGCCCCGCATCAGGGCCGCCGACCTGGCCGTGGTGAACCTCGAAACCACCCTCACGCGCCGCAGCCGCTATACGGGCTATCCGCTTTTCCGGTCGCCCGCGGCGCTGGCCGACGCCCTGCGCGACGCAGGCGTGGATGTCGCCGTGCTGGCCAACAACCACTGCTGCGACAACGGCGCCGAAGGCATCCGCACGAGCGTCGAGGAGCTGGACCGCTGCGGAATACGCCACACGGGTGCGTTCGCGGACAGCGCTGATTACAAGAAAAATAACCCGCTTTACCTCACGTATTGCGGCATACGGCTGGCGATCGTCAATTACACCTACGGAACCAACGGCATGCCCGTTCCCGAGGGTACGGTGGTGAACCTGATCGACACGGTGCGCATGGCCGCGGACCTGGCGGCGGCACGCGCCTCGGGGGTCGATTTCATCGTCGCGTGCGTCCATTGGGGCGACGAATACCAGCGGCGCGAGAACGCCGCGCAGCGGAGTTTGGCCGCGTTTTTGCGCCGTCACGGAACCGATGTGGTGGTCGGGAGCCATCCGCACGTGATTCAGCCTTGGGTGGCCGATTCGTCGCACGTGGTGCTCTACTCGCTGGGCAACCTCGTCTCGGGCCAGCGCCGCCGCTACACCGACGGCGGTCTGGTGGCCACGGTGGAGGCCGTCCGGCATCCCGAGGGGCGGATGACCTACCGGCTCGAAACGACGCCCGTGTGGGTCAGTGTGCCGGGCTACCGCATCCTGACGCCCGAGGCCGCCGACACGATGACGCTGCCCGCGGCCTACGGGATTTTCCGCGCCGACCTCGACGCGCTGCCGGGAAACGGCTTATAGGTAAACCGAATGGCTCCATAGGAAGAAACGATGGCGTTTTTTTGGAGATTGTTTCCGGAAATCGTTATCTTTGTAACAGTAAGAATGCACACACATTAAACAATACGACATTATGGAAAAGAGCATCAAAGGTACGCGTACCGAACAGAATCTGCTGAAGGCATTCGCCGGCGAGAGCCAGGCCCGCAGCCGCTACGTATTTTTCGCCAGCAAGGCCAAGAAGGAGGGTTACGAACAGATCGCAGGCGTTTTCGCCGAGACCGCGGAGCAGGAGAAGGAGCACGCCGAGCGTTTCTTCAAGTTCCTCGAGGGCGGCGACGTGGAGATCACGGCCAGCTACCCCACCGGACCCATCGGCACGACGGCCGAGAACCTGCTGGCTGCCGCCAAGGGCGAGAACGAGGAGTGGGACGTGCTGTACCGCGAATTCGGCAAGGTCGCCGAGGAGGAGGGATTCACGGAGATCGCCACGGCGTTCAAGATGATCGCGACGGTGGAGGCCGAGCACGAACGCCGCTACCTGAAGCTGTTGAGCCGCCTCACGGACGGCAACTTCTTCAAGCGCGACGGCAAGATCTGGTGGCAGTGCCGCAA
>ERZ827512.1036-NODE-1036-length-30509-cov-3.208380_pt1 | contig 30509 bp, 36 predicted proteins | sample MGYA00519916_ERZ827512 | MGnify/ENA primary metagenome ERZ827512 (study PRJEB31778, sample SAMEA3449335) | human gut metagenome | biome: human gut; feature: human-associated habitat; material: faeces | place: United Kingdom | collected 2010/2012 ... | reverse complement strand
CACCGCTGATGCCATCGATGGACCCGAGCGATGTTTTAACGGGATCGCCTGCAAACAGCGCACCGATCGAAACCGCACCAGACGAGACGCCAAGTTCGGAAAGCGTCATGGTGTCCATCCGCAGGCGGGAGATGCGCCCGACGCCGCTGTGCATCGGTCGGTCCGCATCGTTCGGCGTCGCCGAGCCGGTAAGGATAAACTGCCCTGGTTCCCCTCCCCTCGCATCGCACTCGAAACGCACTGCGTCCCATAGCTTCGGCTCCTCCTGCCACTCGTCGATGAGTCGCGGCGCCGCACCGGTTATCGCCTGAGCCGGGTCGAGGCGAGCGAGTTGAAGCGCCGCGAAGCCGCCAGCGGGATCGGAGAGAGAAAGCGATGACTCCGCAAAGCGGTGCGCCGTCGTCGTCTTCCCGCACCATTTCGGTCCCTGAACAAGTACCGCGCCGAAAATGACGAGGTCTCGTTCGATCAGCCGATCGACGCATCGGTCTATATATCTATTCACTAGTGCACCCCACTTCTTAAACAGAGAAATTATACTGTTTATCTGCTGCGTTGGGACAATTGCAGGTAATTCATTGGGACAATTGCAGGTAATTCATTGGGACAATTGCAGGTTGAACTATGAAGCTTGTACTAAAAGAAAGCCTATAAGAATGTAGGATGCATATAGCGCACGGGAGCGCTTATAGGCTTGGCAGAGCCGGCGCCCTGCGCGGATGGAAACAGTTTGGGGTTTTCTCCCAGCAGCTGAAGCCGCCCTAGTAGGGGCGGCTTCAGTCATTTAAAGGGATGAGCTCGTGCATCTCTCCCTTACCGGAATCAAGCCTTTCTGCAGCTACCTCTAGGTGTTTCTGGTTCTCTTTGCTCCAGAAAGGATCAATCTCCTCGACCGGGGTTCCAGTGATCTCGGTGACATCGTCGGCATCGACCTTGAGCTTTGCGACGATTTCTTCCACCACCCGGCGCCGTGCCTCATCTTTGATCTCCTCGCCGACCTCGCCAAACTCCATCGACGGCCCGTCCTTGCTCACCGGTCCATACATATGGATCCCCCTTTTTCAATCCATCTATTGCGATAGATCTTCTAGAAATTGGGCAAAAGCGTACTCATGCAACGTTGCATGAGTACACAATACACCGCATTATCGCGCTACGTTTCTTGCGGCAACGTAGAACCGGCAGTACTCCGGCTTGAAGACGAACTCAACAGTCCCGGTCGCCCCCATTCGGTTTTTAGCAACGATGACATTCGCGATGCCCTTGGCCGGACGTCCATCCATGTTCGCCTCTCGATCGTCGGCTGAACGGTCCAAGAACATAACAATATCGGCGTCCTGTTCGATCGAGCCGGAGTCGCGAAGATCAGACAACTGGGGCACTTTTCCGACGCGATTCTCAACCTGCCGAGAAAGCTGGGATAACGCAATGACGGGAACGTTAAGCTCCTTTGCGAGGATCTTGAGCGAACGGGAGATCTTGCCGATCTGAACGTTCCTGCTCTCGAACTTGCTTCCCTTGGGATCATCAACCAGCTGCAGGTAGTCGACGATGATGATTCCCTTTCCTTGCCCGCGAAGCATGCGCCTCGCCTTGGCGCGAATGGACGCGACGGTCGTTCCGGGCGTGTCGTCGATGTCGATTGGCAGAGCACTCACGGATGCCACGATGTTCTCAGCCAGGGCGCGGTCGCCCTCCTTGATAAGCCCATCCCTGATGGCTCCGATGGTCAAGCCGCTTGAAGCGCCGGCCGACGCGCTCGCGAGTATGCGCTGTCCTATTTCGGTAGCAGTCATCTCCAGCGAGAAGAGGCATACCTTCGTACCAACGCTTGCGATCGATGTTGCCAGATTGATTGCGAAAGCACTCTTACCGACCGCTGGCCGAGCGCCGAGGACGATGAGCTGTCCAGGCTCGAACGAACCGATAAGCTCATCGAGCTTGGAGAATCCAGTTTTGACATGGTCTGTCGCTCCGCCCGTCCTGGTCGCCTCGGCGGAATCGAGGACGAGGCGTAAAGCGCTTTCCATGCTCTTGTAATCGCTTGGGACGGATTGCTCGGTCGCGGCGAGAAAGGTGTCCTGGACTGCGGAGATGTATTCCGCGGTGTCTATCGGCGGGTTATTGGTTAGCGACGTTACTTCAGCGGTCGCGGCGATGACATTACGGCGAGCGGTGTCACGTCGCAGGATGTCAACGTAGTGCTCATACGACGCCTGAGCAAAGTCGTCCGAGATGAGTTCGATGACGTATGCCTCGCCACCGACGGCAGCGAGCTTTCCGCTGCTCCGAAGCCCATCGATGACGGAGACGCAGTCGGCCCCGATACCCTTCGCATCAAGATCGCAAATCGCCTTGAAGATCGTCCTGTTCGACGGAGAGAAAAAATCTGACTCCGTGCAACTTGCCACGATTTCCACGCGTGAAACGCGGTTCGTCATGGCGGCGGCCAGCACTTTCTTTTCTGCTTCGATGTTGGATGGGAGTTTCGTTGGTAACGGCATATTTGGCCTTCCTACTGCGTACCAATGCAACGTTGCATGAATACGCAGTTGAATAATTTGCTATTTTCTAGATATTTTCTAGAAAATATCTAGATTTATCCCTTAATGCGCACTGATGCAACGTTGCATCAGTGCGCATTTACTTGTTTCTCTTTCTCGCCTTCTTGAGAATCGCTTCCAGTGCTCGTGTGCGGTCATCTTCGAGACGGACCGCAGCAACAGCGGCCCCCGACGCGATTTCCGGCACGACCTGCTTTCCCTGCTTCTTGAGCTCAATGAAACCTTGCTCGGCAAGATGCTTCCTAGCCTTTTGGAGCGCGGAGACGGAAATACCCAGGAGCTCTGCCAGCTCCGGGTTCTTCATCGCGCCGCGGGGGTGGTCCAGCAGACTTTGGGACACGAGGTCGCCGAACACGACACAGGCTGCATCGTGGAACGCATCACTTGCAAGCATGAATCGCGGCACGTGAAGGAACTGACCGCTAATCAATTCGCTTTTGGACATGCCGACAAAGTTACCGATTTCATCAAAGTCAACCGAAAGAGCCCCGCTTTCCGAGCGCACGACCCATCCCCAACCAACCATCTCGTTGATGGTTGTACTCACTCGGCACCGATCGATATCAAGTTCGACGGCCGTTGACTCACGAAGCTCGGAAAGACCAGATCCGATATGCGAGAGCAGGATAACGGTCCCGATCGAGCATTTGCGCCCATTCGGCATCGTCTTGCCAACCGCCGAAACGAGACCGAGGCGCACGAGAAGCCATGGATAGTCCTTGAGCTCACGGGTTGCGACGGGGCGCTGCAGCACAGGCGCTGCAGCGGAAGTACCCAGATTGCCTCCACCAACCGAAAGCTCGGTTTGGAACACGAACGGCGCAGGGGCATCATTCGATTTTTCAGATTGACTGCCGACGGCGGCAGCCAGAGCGTTGGCCAAGCTGGTCATGATTATCACGACCTCTAGCCGACAGCATCATCTGCCAAGGTACATCCACAAAAACCAGCGGTAGAACCGAAGGTACTATGGTATGATGTCCTTGACAAATCGATATCACGTCGGAAAGAAAGACTCATTTGCTTGGCGGCTGCGAGTCTTTTTTTCTGCCTATTTTTCCTCATCGCCAGCCCGATCCTCGCGCTCATGAAGCATCTGGTTGCGCAAAAGCACGCCGATATACCCGGACTTGTTCATTCCGGTCTGCTCGGTAACCTCGGTAAGATAATCCACGAGCTCAACGGGAAGGGTGAGCAACACGCGCTTCTTGGACGGAGTTGCGTCCTTCTTGGATTCCATCTCAAATACCTTTCTGGCCGAATTTACATTGCAGATAGTATATCCGTATATATCACGATGTTCAAATATATTTCTTCACGGTTGAATGCGTTGTTATAACCCCTTAACGCGTACTCATGCAACGTTGCATCAGTACATAACGTTGCATGAGTACGCACATAGCGTTGCATGAGTACACATTTATGTTGCATCAGTACGTGATAAATAGGGGTTAACGTTGCATGAGTACATGTCCCTATATATGTAGAGAAAAGAGAATTGAGAATTAAGAGAGAGGGCCACAAGTGGCCTAGAACCCTTGCTTGAAACTCACTGAAAGACGAACGTCTTTTTGCAATCGTGAGGTGGCTACAGATAGGGCATCTTTTTCAGCTGCTATCCATTCCGACATTCAGTCGACCTCACGTCTAGACCACGGAAACGGCCGCAGAATCGAATATCTGACACTTTGGAACCAATTCGACCGTATTCCTCAGACTACATTATTTCGATGCCTTAAATCGGATCTGAGAGCCTACAAGAAAGAAAAAGCACCTTCCGGTGCTCTTCTTGACTGACGTTTGATTAAGATATGTTCGCGAAATGCGATATCAGGATGCTTGTTCCAATTCTTCAATCAGATTGAGCAATCGGTTTACGGCTGGGCCGAGAAGGTCGGCCAGCGCGAACAGGGCTTCGTTTTCGGATGTGTTCAGCACCTGCGAAAGCCCGCTGAGCCCACAGAGCTCCGTGGTGATGTCGCCGCTGAGCTTCCTGCGTTTCTCGCTTTGAGTCATATCGGCTCCTTTTCTCATCGATTCCGAAACTAACCTATCGGTCTTCGTTTTCTGCCTCTTTAAGCAGCTCATCGACAGCGTTCTGCATCACAGCTGTCATCGTCCTGCCCTCCTGCCTGCAGTAGGCCTTCAGGGCTGCGTGCTTCTTTGCCGACACGTAAAACGTAATCATCTTGCGCTCGTCGGTCCCGGCATCACCCTTGTGTGCGGTGTCCTGGTTGTCCATGAGGCGCTTTTTGGCCGGCTTGGTGTTGTTGTTGGCAAATGCATTGAAGTTATTTTTAACGGCCATTCAGGGCCTCCCTGAGCTCGCTGTAGACGTCATCGTATCCGTAGAGTGCCGATCCGAACGGCAGCCCGAAGTAGCCCTTCAGGTCCTCCTTCTGGCGGATCGCCGTGTCGAAGTAGGAAATACCGCCGGCGGCAAGGTTTTCCTGCGCAGCCTTGAAACCGTTGGTGTTCGTCAGCACGCGGGTAAGAAGCACGGCGTACGGCCTCCCGTTCGCTTCCATCGTTTTCACGGTCTCGGCCGTTTTCACGAGGTCTGCGTTGCCGGTGCCGGTCGGCACGATGACGAAGTCCGACGCGTCCTGCGCCGCGTCCAAGATGGCCCCATTGGGTGGGCAATCGATGAAGGCCCAGCGGCCCGGATCGCCTTTGAACTTCTTCGCCGCCCGTTTGACGGTTGCGGGGTTCGCGGCGTCGACGGCGAAGGGAAGTTCCTCGCCGTTGTCCTCGGCGTTATCGGCCCAGAAGGTGGCCGATCCTTGCGGGTCCGCGTCGAGTACGACGACTTCCTTGCCGTCGCGAGCGGCGGCCGTCGCGAGCGCGATGCAGCTCGTCGTCTTGCCCACACCGCCCTTCAGATTGATCAGCGAAACGATCATTTTTGCACCGGTCCTCTCCATAATTCTTCTAGAACATTTCTAGAAACCTTCTAGATTCATTTTACCGCACCGCAACGCTCCATAACCCATGAATCCCTGCAAATCTAGAAATACTCTAGAAGTTTTATAGAAACTTACTAGAAGATTTCTAGATACAATCACGATCATGCGTACCTTTCTGGTTTGCGCCTTGATACGATAAATGAAGACTCAGTTGGGAGAGGGAGGGGGTTGTGGTGACTGGCTTTTGGCAAGTGTTTACACTTCTGGGCCACCTCGGTTTTGCAACGGTCCTTACCGTATGGCCGAACGACTTCGGCCGTCATCCCCGCCTTATACGTGCCATCGGCATTCTCGGGTTGATTACCGGCGCCCCGCGCGTTCTTCGATTTGGCCTAGCTATTTGAGAAGCGACGGCGCGGCAGACAAGCAGATTAAGGTGGAAGGAAATGACCAGGCGCCCACCGCGCCGCCATCCAAAGTGTATCGCTCGCCTTCAACCTAATAGTTCCTAATAGTGCCCATGCACCTGACTATTAGCGACTATTAACCTAAAGACCCTGAAAATTCGTCTATTAACCGGTATTACCGCAGGAAGATAGCCAAATCCAAACGCCTCAACATCTGGAAGCCAACAATTTATTTCTATAATTCTTCTAGAAAATCCCTAGAAACCTTATAGAAGAATTATAGATTCAACTCATGCTGCGTCCCTTTTCGTTTCGGGCATACTGTCGGCAAGAAGACGATTTCAAGGAGGCGGACATGCTCCAGAACGTACTTGGCAGCGACGGACAGATGCACGTCGAGAACCAGGTCGGCAACATGAGAATCGGCCTCACGACCGGGGAGACCAAGACGGTCGTTCCGTGAGCCGGTGGTATGAACACGGCCATTGGCCCCGACGGGACCCATACCGAGTTTCAGACCGGCCAGATGCGCCAGACTCTCGGTAAGCCCGGGTTCGACTGGTTGTTCAATAAGCACTGACAAACGGTCGGTAAAACATAGGCGCTCTTAAAAATATGTGACCATAAGACCAGGCTAACATGTGCTCACAGACATATAGTCACAGCTGTAGATCGGTTTAATCCGCAGTCCGTAAGCTGAAGCTGCCTCAACGAACCGTGGCTGGCGAGACGAAAAAGGGGAATCCCTTTTACGGGATTCCCCTTTCCGAGTCGTTATGCGATTTGCACTACATCTGCTCGCGGCGCTTCTTTTGATCGAGGAAGACGCCGGCTGCCACGAGGACGGTACCGCCGATGACGAACGTCTCGCCGATGAGTCCCGCGCGGTCACCGGTCTGGGCGAGGCTGCCGGGCTTAGCGGTATCCGTGCCGGCGAGGTGCTTCGGGGTGTATGCCGCCTGCTTCTTTGCGACCTTCTCTGCCTCCTGTCGTGCGATCTCATCGGAAAGCTTCTGCTCCGCTGCGATGCGGTCGGACTTCGCCAACTCGTAGGCGGCGAGTGCCGCATCGTAGCCGGGCTGGAGCTCGTCCACCGCGGCCTGCTTCTCGTCCAAGATGGCCTTGGCGGGCGCGATCTTGGCGCGTGCCTCGACTGCTGCGGCGAAAAGCGCGTTGAGGGCGTCATCCGCGTTCACATCATGGCCGGAAGCGATCGCCGCGCCGGCATCGATGGAGTTCAGCTTCGACAGCTTGGCGTCTGCCTGCGCCTTCGCCTGTTCGGCGGCGGAGACCAAGGACTCGGCGGCGATGGCATCCGCCTTCGCGGCATCGAGGGCGGCCTTGGTGTCATTGACGGCCTTTACTGCATCCTGCTCGCGCTGTTGTGACTCTGCGAGCTTCGCGGCAAGATCGGTGAGGATGTCGAGGTTCGACTGTGCGTCATCGAGATCGGTCTGGGAGCCGGTGAGCCTGTCGGCGGCAACGCCGGTGTCGGCCTTTGCGGCATCGACGGCACGCTGGGCATCCGCGAGGGCGCGTGCGGTGCCGTCCGCCTTTTGCTTGGCGGCTGCGAGGACTGCCGCCTTCTCGGCCTGGTCGGCTGCCGCCGCGTCATGGACGCTCTTTGCTGTATCGAGCGCCTTCTTGGCGTCGGCGACGTCCTGGAAGAACTTCGCGAGATCGGCGTTCGCATCCATGACATCCTGCTGCTTGGCCTCGGTGTCCGCCTTGGCGGAATCCAGCTTGGTCTGTGCGGCCGTTACGACCGCATTGGCGGCATCAAAGGCGACCTGCTTCTGCTGGACGGTCGACTTTGCCGTATCGACTGCCGCGTTGGCGGCATCGAGGTCCGATTTCGCCGCATTAAGCTCGGTCTGGGCATCCGTGACGCCCTGCTGCTTGGATGCGAGATCGGCCTTGGCTACATCGACGGTACGCTGGGCATCGGTGACATCCTGCTTCGCGGCATCGACACCTGTCTGTGCGGCATCGAAGGCATCCTGCTTCTGCTGGACGGTTGCTGCGGCGCCGGCGGCTGCCTGCTGCTTGGATGCGAGATCGGCCTTGGCTGCGTCGAGTGCGCTCTTGGCGTTCTTCAGGCCGTTGATGTAGGAGGTCAGCTTCTGCTCGTACTCGTCGACGGAGATGGCTCCGGTATTCCAGCCCGAACCGGCCCAACCGCCGTATTGCAGCGTGAGCGAGAACGTCAAACGGGTGTCATCGTTCAGACCGCATCCCATGACAGCATAGTCAGGGTTGATGATGTTCATGTAATGACCGATACGGTAGTAATCGAACTTGTCCTGGTTGGCGTACCAGAAGTCGTAGGCGTCCTTTCCGGAAAGATTCGTCGCACCAAGGGATGCTGCAGTCTTGTCAAACAGATCCTTTTCCTGATAGATCCAGGCCTTGCAGGGGTCGCGATAGCTCCAGGCAAGGTTTTCACCGACATCGAACTGCTGGGCATGCTCTACATTTTTCGTCGAATAGTTTGCATCTGCAATCGCTGCCGCAATGAGCTTATAGCTTACCTCAAGCTCGGAAAGGCCGACGGACTTACGGTAGGCGTTCACGTTCTTCATGACCGTGATGGACGAAAGCATGTTTTCAAGGCCCGTTGCGTCGAGACTGTTTCCGATCTCGGTGTAGTCTTTGTACGTGCAGTTCTGGATGATCTCGATGGCTGAATCGGCACCCATGGCCTTGAAGAAACCGATGGCTCCCTGCTTGAGCTGCGCGTCTGCGAGATCCACCTTCGTTTGTGCCTCGTCGACCTTCTGCTGGGCGGCGGTCACGGCCGCGTCTGCGGTATCCTTTGCGGTCTTGGCGTTCGCGAGCTCTACGTCTGCGGCTGCCTTGGCGGACTCGGCGTCCTTGACAGCCTGCTTCGCGGCGTCCAGCTTGGCGACGGCGTCGGCATTCGCCTGCTTGGCCGCATCGAGGTCGGCGTTCGCGGCATCGAGGGCGGACTGGGCGGCGTTCACGCCGGATTTGGCATCAGCCGCGGCCTGCTGCTTCGCGGAGAGGGACGCCTGGGCATCATTCAGCTCGGTCTGCGCCGTTGCTGCAGCGGACTGCGCCTGCTCGAGCTCGGACTCGCACTGGGACTGTGTCGCCTGTGCGGCAGCGAGGGCTGCCTCCGCGTCCGCGACCTTTTGTTTTGCCGCATCGTACTCCGGACCGCTGGCGCCTGCCTCCGCTGCGGCGAGGTCGGCTTTCGCCTGCTCATAGGCGGCGCTGGCTGCTGCGGCCTTCGCATCCGCCGCGTCCTTGTTCTGCTTGGCTGCGACAAGGACGGAATCGGCGGAATCCTTTGCAGACTGGGCCGCAACCAGCTTGGACTGGGCATCGGCAAGCGTCGCGTTGGCGTTGTCAAGTTCGGCCTGTGCCCTGCTCACGGCAGCCTGGGCGTCGCGCACGGCCTGTTCGGCGGCACGGATTGCCTCCGGGGTGGCGCCTACGGCATCGGCCTTGGCTTTATCGAGGGCATCCTTGGCATCCTGGGCCGCCTTGAGGGCGGACTGGTACGCCTCGTCCTTCTCGGATGCATCCGCCTTGGCGTCTGCGAGACCCGCCTTCGCCTGCTCGAGGTCCTTGCCGGCGGCATCGGCGGCGTCCTTGCCCTCCGCGACCTGACGGGCGTACTCGTCCATTGCCGCTCGGTCGGCTGCCGTGCCGGCGCTGACTGCCGAATCGTAGGATGCCTTGGCCTGGTCGCGGGCGGAAGCCGCCTCGTTGTAGGGACCGGCGGCCTCATCGTAGGATGCCTTGGCGGCGTCCTCCTTCGCCTTCGCCTCGTCGACCGCCTTCTGCAGGTCCGCGATGGTCTGTGCGGTTGATTTCGCGCCGGCACCGGATGCCGCGCCGGCGTGGGCGGCGATCGGCGACATCACGGCGGGGTGCTGTGTGCCCCCGTCACCGGTCTGGGCGAATGCCGTGAACGGTGAGATGAGGCTCGATCCGGTCATGGCGGCCATGGTCGCCGCGGTGACGGTCAGACGCGCGATCCCCTTCGGAGTGTGAATCTTTTTGTTTGGCAGTGCGTGCTTCTTCTCGTACATGAATCTTTCGTCCTTTCTGCGAAACGTGCTGTCAACTATAGCGGATGACAGCCAATTTCGTTTAGTAACGCCCTGTTTTCTTGACGTGTATCAGTATACCACGGTACTAGAGTACTACCTCTGAGAATCTTCTGAAATTTCGTCTGCCCAGTACCAATGATGCCCTTTCGCCTTGTGTCCGGTGGTAATCGCCCGTTTGATCCCACTCCCCGCATATCCGTAGGCAGACATACTCGCCGCGGCGATGCTGTCGAAGATCTTCCCGTCATCGCGACGGACCCGCTTCTTACCGCCTCCAAGCCCTGCGTAGATGTCGATATCGCTCACGGCCGTTCCTTCCAATAGCTGCATGTATTGCCATGTCCGGTTTCAAAGGCATGTTCCTCTCCGCGCCTGACGCACAGATATTGAATCTGGGTGTCCTCTGGTCTATGACGTTTGTCGCGAACATGGGGGTTCTGTATGCAATGTGCACACAGGCTGCAGACCTTTTTCTTCCGTGCCTGTTCTTTTTGAAATCCACTGACTGAAGCGCGAAGATCATCATCAGAAACCATAGCTCATCCTTTCATCGGCAAGTCGAGTTCGGATTGTACATAGCAAAACGATTGGGGCGGCCGTTTCAGTTCAGGATTCAAGGTTTGTAGCTCAAGCGAATCCTTGAACGGAACAACTGAATAGATACGGATGGCAACGGCCTTATCGTATCGTTGTCGTGGGACATCTTCAGGTGCGCCCCATGTCCATCAATCGTCTCGAGCGACAGCTCCACCCCGTCAATCAGGCTCATATCGCCGCAGACGGTATCGATATCGTTGAGAGCCTTTCGGCGGTATGGGGTACACCACGGGCAATAGCTGTCGTTGGCGCCCTCGCGCGATGTACGCCAAGAGCCGGCACTATGGCAGACCATCCGGTACAGCAGCTCGGAGGCGGGCGCGATACGGCTGCTGCCCGCGCCGATACTGCCTGCTACCGCAGAACGGGCACGGCTCGGCATCGTCTACGTCCATATAGGCGGTGTTCCGGCATCCGATGAAGGCCGTCCGCTCCAGCCTGTATTTACGCGTCATCCGGACTCCTTTGGCTTCAAAATCATCAATTCTTTCCTTTAATGCAATACCATCATACCACAGTAGGAAGATACTACAGACGAGAAAACTTGATGGATCCGAATTCTTCAAAGTCTAGATTCTGGTCTTACGACATTAAAAAAGCCCTACGACACACGAAACGTGCCGCAGGGCTTTGGATTATGAAACAGAACCGATTCTGTCAAACGGGTAATAGCGTGCGAATACGATACCGATCACGCTATCCTCCTCCACCGGTCCGAAATAGCGTGAATCTGCCGAATTCTCACGGTTGTCTCCCATTACCCAAATGCATCCGTCGGGGATTGTATAAGGATAGAAATCGGGTGCTAATGACAGATGTGCATCCAGTGGCTTGCTTTCCCCCATCGCATAGGATTCATCCAGGCGCCTGCCATCGACATAAACCTTGCCGTCTTTCAGGTCGACAGTCTGACCGGACGTCGCGATGACACGTTTGACAAGGATGTCAACTCCGTTCCTCGGCCTCGGATTCTTGAATACGACGATGTCGCCTGGCTTCAAATCACTTCCCGTCTCAAGGGTAATCTTCTGCGCAAGTATGCAGTCACCCACCTCAATCGTCGATTCCATCGATCCCGTCGGCACGACAAACGGTTCGATCACAAACGCCCGCAAGAGGAAGACCGCCGCCACGACAGCGCCGATGAACGTTATGAATTTCAGAATATTTTTCAGGATTGAAGTAATACCGGTCGTCATGCATTTCGCCTTTCTGTTAGGATAGCACCATCATACCACAGTACCGAATTTTGGACTCGGAATGCCATCCCCTCTCCCATTACCACGAACTTCCCCATCAAACTGCAAACAACTCTGGAAAAGACGGAAAGATTGACGAGTTTCTTGAAGTCTTCGCGATTCAGTTAAGCCCAATCAGTTGATTTCATCTTCGAAATCCCGGCTTGAAGATATTCTCCAAGCGGAATCTTATCGAGGCTGTTGATCTCAATCTCAGGAGAAAGCCAACCGCTGTCTTCAAGGTCATTACGGGCAATTTGATATGAATCGTAGTCGCCACGTCCGAGATACATCACTGCCTGTGCGTCCTTGATGGCGTCGAACCCCCAAGAGTACAGACGATCCCTAATCGGACGAAAATATGTGAATGGAAGCTCATCCGGGTTTCTATAGACCTGCATCGCCAGGTCTGCAAGATCCTGTAAATCTTTGCGACTAATCGAACATGCGAATTCCTGCATCTGCTTTCCTTTCTTTGCAGTTACCTTCCTACCGTTTAGCCTTTAGAGGCCGCCCCGGTCAGATAGTCGAGGGCATATCCGGGCTGTACGTTATAGCAATAGACATCGAATGAAAGTTCATCATCCTGACTGTCTACTGACTGCGCCTGGATGCGAACACCGCGAGCCATCAGCTCGTTGTCGCGGAAATCAGGGGCCACCTTGTAGAGAACGCTATTCCCCGTGCGCTCGATGTAGCTCGCGACCTGCGTCTCATAGGGCAACATGCCCTCTACGTTCATATATCTCGTACCGGTGATCAGATTCCGCTCCTCCGCATTCATACCGGAAAGGCACCACGCGATGAGGTGGCATCTGTTATAAAGGTATTTGCCGTCAAGGCTGTCATCGCGCACCGTATGCCAACCGGAAGGTTTCACCATCCCGATACTTCCCCGTCGCTCACCCTCCGCGGGCATCGTGTCCGGCGTTACGACCATCTCGACGGTACCGCACCGTCCAAGACTGTCCAGCTCTGAAAGCACAGTCTCCGAAGGAAGATCGGATATGTCTAGACCTGATCCATCTGAAAGGACAACTGACGCAAGCCCGGTGTAATCCGGAATACTTGATGTCGAAGTGGTTTTTGACTGCGGAGAAGACGTTCCATCCGGCACCTGAATCGGATGATCGTTAAGATTCAGCCCGATTCCATTTATGCAAGTGATTGCCAATACTACGGCAAGGACGACTTTGATGTTTCTGGAAGATATAAGTTGTTTCATACAACTCCCCGTTGCTTAAAATTGCCTAAAGAAACAATGGAGTTGAGATTCTGCCTCGCAAGCTGCAGCCCTACCGATTGATCGGCGCAGAAGCGACGATCTCACGAAGACGGTTGGCAATCCAGCTCTTCTTACCGGTGTATTCCTTGCCGTTGATATGGACGATATTCGAACTACTTTCAAGCTCGCGGGCGATAGAAAGAAGATCCTCGGCATCGATCACGATCTTCTCTCCTACCGCTTTTTTCTTTGGGCTGTCCATTTGAACTTTCTCGTTCTCAGCCTGGCCCAGGCGAAACGGATTGAAAAACATCTTATTCTCCAAAGTGACGACCATGCGGACCGGCCTTCTCGAACATAGACAAAGTCGGCGCGTAATATATTCGACCCATATGTGGAAACATAACCGCTATCGGTTCTTCGGTTCCAGCGCGGCACAGGACGTAATCACGCCAGCTGTCCGGGTAGGCAGCCTTGATGTAGTCGACAATCCCGTCGATTTTAGGCCTATCCATGTGCCTCACTCCTTCGCCGCCTGAATTCAAAAAAGAAAAGGCAGACAGACAAAAACAGAAGCGAGATGCTGGAGATCTCTAATTTCATCCACATCGGCATAACGAAAACTGCCCTTAAGACACCCAAGTAGATGCTAAACATCGCATCCAACAAATAAACTGCAATAGCCATATCTACCCGATCTGGAAACGATGGTTCAACATGACATCCTTGCTGAGCTCACGTGAGGATTTGACTGTGACCGTATCGCCGGGCTCCGGCATCGTCTCAGACACGAATGCGATCGTATCGCGATATAGCAAAACCGCCCTTTCTCCCGGAGCCGTATAGAACCGAAGCAGGACATCCGCCTTGCGCTCGTCCTCGGAATCGATTGCCAGGATATATGCGGAGACGAGATCGCCGGACGGAGCCTCAATAAAACTGTGAAAAGCCTTGCCAAAGGCACCGAGCCTGCCGGTTCGGGAAGAAAGAAATGCTTTCCTGCAGTCCTCCTCGACATCAAGGAGTTTGCTTTCATTCAGAAACGGCTCCGGAACCGCGGGATGATTGTTTTTAATCTCGCGAATCATATCGATATTGAGCTTGCTCATTTAATCTCCCATCTCAGTGGATGCTGCGGAATCGAAACCAGATGGATCAATCAGGTCCGCGATATCCGTTAGATATCTCTTGGCATAGACCCCCATGACGTCATCGCCGTAAACCGCTTCCATAAGCAGGGAATCCACGGTGTCCGGGGTCGCTATTTTCGCTTTCCCACGAAGCCGGCTTGCAATTTTGCGGCGCAGCTCATCCGTGATTTCCTCACCATTGATCGTGCTGTTTTTCATCCTTGTTTCCCTTTCCTTTAGGCGGTACTATTGTAGCATAGGATTACGAAACGAGACGTATGACGGGGAGAATTTCTGGACGATTTAGCGAAATGCCATCTGTGCGGCGTGCAGGCACGCCTATGATCCGCTCACTTCGTTCGCTCGATTGATTTTCGCAAGCGCTTGCGATGTGCATGAAAGGCAGGCAAAAATGGAACCGTTCGATCTTAACGCGATCGAGGTGAATGTCGAGATTGATCAAAGCGATTCGCCTGTACATATCATCTGGAATGATGGGCGTGTTTTCGACATCGTCAGCTACGGTGCCGTCGTACCGTGTCCCTCGAAAACCGGACCCGAACTTGCGACCGTACGGGATGTTTTCATCGCTGTCGGACATGGAAAAACGACTAGACGCTCTCTCATCTGTGACAACGGGATATGGTCTATCGTGTCGGTCAAAAAATGAAGATGGATATGAGCGCCTTAAAAGTGACTCTCATATCCATCTAATATTCCTCGCTGGGGCGCGGAAAGAGCATGGCTTGATGTTTGTAGCTCGTTTGGTTGTGCCATGCCGTATATATTAGTATAGCATAGTGGTATCACGATACAATCGCCCTGAACTTCTTCCGTTTTGTCAAAAATAAGGCGCCCCGCGTTCCAACGAGGCGCCTTGGTAAATTCAGCTTAAAGCCACGCAGCTAACATTGACTACTCGTTGTCTTCACGAGGCTGAAATGGTTGATGGAACGAGCTAAGCAGCTCGGTAAGATCGATGCCCGTTGCATCCTTGAGACCGCTGGTCACCTGATCGACCATGCCAGTCGTGTCACGTACGAGCTTCGTGGCGTTGCCGTCGCCATACATCTTAATGGAGTCGACAGCTGTCAGCGGCTTTGCGACAGCCTCGGCGACCTCCGGCATGACATCGATGTAGCGATTGGCGAGTAGATAGGCGTTCTCCATACCGTTGTATGCTTCCGTCTGGGCCTTGATGCCGGCGGCGACACCCTCGCCATGTGCCTTTTCAGCGGCGCCGTCAGCCTCACCCTTAAGGCGCGTCGCCTCTGCCTCAGCCTTAGCTTTAGCCGAGACGCCTTCAGCCGTCTTCTGGGCACTGTAGAGATCGGCGTCAGACTTATTCTGGGCCTCGACCTTTGCGGCCTCTGCATTCTTGGTACGTGTGTAGAGCTCGGCATCCGCTTTCTGCTCGGCGGCATAACGGTCAGCCTCAGCCTGTTTACGGACCGTGGCGTCCAGCTCACGCTCCTTCACGGCAACCTGGCGCTCGGCGAGTTCGACCTTCTTGGTCTCAGCCGCGATCTGCGCCTCCTGCTGTGCGACATAGAGTTCACGCTGCTTCTCGGCCGTCACGGTCTGCTTGACCATATCTGCCTCGGCTGCGGCCTTGTCGGCAGTCTTCTTCAGCTCCGCCTTCTTCAAATCAAGCTGGTTCTGGCGCTCGGCAACCTCCTGCTCTGCCCTGATCTGGGCAAGCTCCGCCTCCTTCTTGATCTCAGCTGCCTGGTCGGCACCCATCGAGCGGATAATCCCCTGCGAATCTGAGAAATCCTGGACGTTGAACGTGCGAAGCTCAAGACCGAGATTCGCAAGATCGTCACGCGAGCCCTCGAATACCTTATGGTTAAAGGACTCACGGTCACGCATGAGCTCCTTCAGGTCCATCTGCCCGATAACCTCACGCATCTTTCCGAGCATCACCTCGGTGACCTGACGGGTCATTTCGGCTTTATCCATATTGAGATAATTCTTCGATGCTATCTCGATCAATTCGGGAGTCTGTCCAATCTGGAAGTTTGCGACGGCGCAAGCATGGATAAGAATCGCATCCTGGGTCGGGATTTCATTCTCCGTAGACAACTGAACCTGCACAGCACCGAGAGCCAACGTGTCCACACGCTGCAGACCGGGGATAACGAACGTGCCCTTTCCTGACACGCTGCGCGTCTGCCCGAATCCAGATACGATCATCAGTTTGTCCGGCGGGCACTTCCTCCAACAGGACTCGAACACGACGATCACCAAGATCACGATTAGAAGCGGTCCAAGCAGAGGACCAAACAAGTCAAAAAGCATCTCTATTCCTTTCTGTTGATGCTTTGGTGAATGGGGCTATTATACCATAATACCGGAATATGGCGCCAAAAAAGGTCACCCAAACGGATGACCTTTGCAAACAGTCGCGTTTCGCCATTACCCCTGCAACCGCTACGCACTTGCGAGCGGCGATGCGGTGGATCCCCCGCGCCCCTATGAACACTTTCTTCTAACCATACGTCTGCAAATGGATTGAAGCGTCTTTGCCTAGACGTATAATGAAAGACTGAACTTAAGGAGCGCGGATGAAGGTAATTAAAGCAGAGGACACGAGGTCGTTAGAGCCTTTCCGCGACCGGATTATTGAGGGCGATTGTCTTGAGGTGATGAAGGGCATTCCCGGCGAATCCATAGATATGATTCTTTGCGATCTTCCTTACGGAACCACCCAGAATAAATGGGATTCGATTATCGACCTCGACCTGCTCTTTACCGAGTACATGCGCATCATCAAACCGCATGGCGCTATCGTTTTGACAAGCAGTGGGCTTTTTACCGCGAAGCTGATGCTTCGCGCCCCCGAGATATATAAATACAAGCTTGTTTGGGTTAAATCAAAAGCAACCGCTTCGCAAATACGAAGACATATGCGTTTTCTATAAGGCGCAGCCTACTTACAATCCGCAGATGAGCGAAGGTGAAGCCTACGACAAGGGAGTTCGCAAAGATCAGCTCACTGGAAGCTATGGTGCTTTTTCCCCGAAGCACGTAAAGAGCGACGGCAGCCGTTATCCAACTGACATCGTCTATTTTAAGACGGCCGAATCCGAGGGTGCCGTATACCACCCTACTCAAAAGCCGGTTGAGCTTGGTCGTTATCTGATCAGGACATACACAAATCCTGGAGACATCGTTCTCGACAACGCTTGCGGAAGCGGATCGTTCTGTGTAGCAGCCGTGCTGGAAGGGCGTTCTTTCATCGGCATCGAGAAAAACGAAGATGTTGCTTTGTTTAAGAAGCGGCCCGTTGATTACATCGACGTATGCAATCAGCGCATTAAAGAGGCCAAACGAACCTTTGAGGCGGAACAGCAGGCAATTAGCTAAAACCAGTTATTTTACATACCCATATATAGTAGCATGCGGACTCAAAAACTTCCGGGACTTCAAAAGCAAGCGGAACGTTGACCTTTTCGTTGTTCTTTCTGCTTTACGACTTGATTTACGGTGTCTCAGAAGCGGAGAAAAGAGATTCGTTAAACATTTGCTTGGTGAATTACTACTTAGTCTACGGTGCCTCCGAAACTGTTATTGTTCAATTTACACCCCTCAATAGGTGAACTACTGCTTGGTTTACCGTACCTCCGAAACCTATGGACGACGTTCGAGGCCATAGCATCGGGTGAACTACTACTTGGATTACCGTACCTCCGAAACCAGCTCTTTGGCTTTGGCGGCGAGAAGGCGGTGAACTACTGTTTGATTTACGGTACCTCCGAAACTACTCCCGCATCAAGGGTAAGGACGTCATCGGTGAGCTACTACTTAGTTTATGGTGCCTCCGAAACTGAGCGTCAGCGTGTTGCCCATCGCCGCATGGTGAACTACTACATGGATTACCGTACCTCCGAAACTGCATCAGATTGCAGACGGCTGGGCGATCTGGTGAACTACTACTTGGATTACCGTACCTCCGAAACGAATAAAGCACCGTCGGCAGGGTCAACATCGGTGAACTACTGCTTGATCTACGGTACCTCCGAAACTAATGGTGAGGTTAGAACCATTCTTCAAGTGGTGAACTACTGCTTGATTTACCGTACCTCCGAAACACCAAGATTGAAAGTCAAAAAAAGAAAACAGGGTGAACTACTACCTGGATTACCGTACATCCGAAACCTAATACCAATATCTCGAGAAATCTTATCGGTGAACTACTGCTTGATTTACGGTACCTCCGAAACAAGCTCTACGACGCCCTCGGCCTCGCCGTTGGTGAACTACTACCTGGATTACGGTACCTCCGAAACGGGTCGACACCCGGAAAGGCTTGGGCTCCTGGTGAACTACTGCTTGGATTGCGGTACTTCCAAAACCCTTTGGCACCGAAGCTGCCCCGACTGTGAGATGGGCTACTACCTGGGTTACCGTACCTCCGAAACAAGGATATAGTTATTTTACACTTAAACAATGGTGAATTACTACTTAGTCTACGGTAACTCCGAAACCCTCGACCCAGCACGATCTTGTGAAGGCCGGTGAACTACTACTTGGATTACGGTACTTCCGAAACAATTCCATGACGGATCCTTTCGATGGAGCGGGTGAACTACTGCTTGGTTTGCGGTACCTCTGAAACGCGGAGCGTAGCGTAGACACGAAATGAGAAGGTGAACTACTACTTGATTTACGGTATCTCCGAAACAAAGATTAGCACTCAGGCGTCCACACCGACGGTGAGCTACTGCTTGGTTTGCGGTACTTCCAAAACCCGCCGGAGATGCGTGTAAGACTCTTCGAGGGTGAACTACTACCTGGATTACGGTACCTCCGAAACGAATGGAACGCCCCGCGCTTATCTGTAAAGGTGAGCTACTGCTTGATTTATGGTATCTCCGAGACTGAGTAACCAGACTTTGATCTGAGTTCTTTGGTGAGCTACTGCTTGGTTTGCGGTACCTCCAAAACCTCATGCTCAGGCCAGCCGCATCGGCACGCGGTGAACTACTGCTTGGATTACGGTACTTCCGAAATACCGGTGCCGACGGACGCATTACCTGCAAGGGTGAATTACCGCTTGGTTTACGATGTCTTCGAAACTGGTGCCATAGCTGCTGGTACTTTGATTGCGGGTGAACTACTACCTGGGTTACGGTACATCCGAAACGCTGATTTGGTTATGTCGCTCTCGATCAAGGGTGAACTACTGCTTGGTTTACCGTACCTCCGAAACGCGTTGCAATACATCCTTCGGGCGCCGATTGGTAAACTACTAATTGAATTACGGTACCTCCGAAACTTGAGCCGCTTCGCGAGGACGGCGGGCGTTGGTGAACTGCTACCTGGATTACCGTACCTCCGAAACCTTTCCTTTTGAGGAACGGCGGGCGTCGTTGGTGAACTACTGCTTGATTTACGGCATCTCCGAAACCCTCGGTGAGGGAGAGCAACTTATCCATGGGGTGAACTACTGCTTGGTTTACCGTACCTCCGAAACTGCTTGCAAGTGATGCGTTCCACGATGCAGGGTGAACTACTGCTTGATTTACGGTACCTCCGAAACTTGTCGTCCATGTGAATGCCTCCTTCGGTAGGTGAACTACTACTTGGATTACCGTACCTCCGAAACAAAAGGTAGCCCGTACGCTCGAATAACCGGGGTGAACTACTACTTGGATTACCGTACCTCCGAAACCGAGCAGTAGTTTTGTGCCCATTAAATTAGGTCTTAACTAATTACAGATAAAAGAAAACCCTGTTCTCAACAGGAAAAATGGTGAATATCGCTATGCAAATCAAGCTGAATAAAATCTCTCTAATACCAGCCGAGATCTTCAAAAAACTCGGCAAAGATTACCGTTTTGAGCCTATTTTTGGGAGATTCTTATATATCTCCTGATGCGCTGTGCACATTTCTCCATGCTTTTAATGTGCATGAAGCCAATCAATTTTATCTTTTCAAAGAGCATGTACATAGTATCAGAGTATCAAAGTACTTCAAGACACCAATTTGAACAGTATTTCAACTTTGTCAAACAGTTGACACTCCCCGTAGTTGAAACCAGGGGTTTTACGAAGGTTTTGATAATCAGTCAGGAAAACACCGTGAGCATCAAGAAGGATCGTGCCGTATCCATCGAGGCGGAGTTTTGCCGGTTGTTCAGATGTCTGATTCCGCACAACCATGTACCCCGCCTCGTGCCTCATCTTCCGCGCATGCTCGATATACGCCGTTTTACCCAATCTTCGTTTTACTCTCATGAAGACCGGCCGGCGTAGTATCAATAAAACAAGCCTTTGACTTCGGGTCGTTCAGCACCTTGTTAAAGGTGAACACCAGGCTTCCGCCAAACGTGTTGCCGCCGAGAATCTTGGTGTCCGACATATTCCGAAGTCCGCTTGCCTGTTCCATCACCTGAATTTCAGCCTCTGCAATCTTGTACACGATAGCTGGGAATTCGGATTCACTCGTTGCCGCAAGGATGTCCTTCGGATGCTTTAGCGAGCCAAGCTTCAGCTGAACCGTCAGTTTCGGGTAATTGACCGGAAGTTTCTCGAGGAGCAGATCCCAAAATCCAACCAAAGACTCTGCGGCTTTCTCAAAATCAATCTTTGCGGATGCTCCGGCATTTCCTGCCGCTGCAATCGTCTCAACTCCCTTCAGCAGGTACACCTCATCAATCGCCAATGGCATCTGGCGCACCGGATACACCTGCTTCTCACCGGCGATCCGAAAGCGCTCGCCATAAAGCTCGATCATCGTGTTTTTAAGAACACGGGCACGAACGATGCGAACGAATTTCTCTTTTGCCGTTTTCGCCAAACCGCGAGCATACATCTCGAGCATAGCGTTGTAAGTATCCGGATCAGATTTCGATGCGATCGCAGCCGGTACCGCACCGAAACGAAGCTGTTTCACCTTTTTCTTCATCACTTCATAGACAAAGAAATTGGCAAACGTCTGAGAGCTGTCCCCACCATAAATTTCTGCCGGACGGTCTGACTTCGTGGCAATCAGTTTCGACTTCTCCCTTGGAGAGTAAATCGTCTGTTTCCAAAAGGCACCGCCGTCTTCGAATGCGGCATATGTGACACGAAGGTTCTTCCATCCACATGCCCGATAGATGCGCTCCACCTCTTCATCCTTGTCCCAGTAAACCTCACCTGTATCCTTGTCGACACGGTCAAAGAAGAAACCGCCGGCAAAGAAATCAAGTTGTGACTTCGGAGCCTTCTTGTTCTCCTCATCAACCAGCTTGATCTTGCGCATGTACTGCTCATACTTAACGCGATTATGGACGAACGCCGGCTTCGCAAGTTCCATATAGCGCCCGACCTCGGCTGCAAGCAGAGCGTCGTGTGCGTGATAGAACTGGTTCGCTTTAAGGCTTTTCGGAATTCCGATCCGGCTGCGCACGGCACCGATAACCCCAGCCTTAACGGGAATGACAACCGTTCCCGGATACTTTGCCGCAATCGCAGCCGTAAACAGTTTTGCCTCCCAGCTGTTTTCCGTGAATTGCCTTCCGAAGATCGATTTCAGCATGCCTTCGGAAATCTCAGTACGGATCAGCGCGTTGAGCTTTCGCTCGGACATAAGCCCGGCGTTACGAAGCATCCTCCAAAATGGCAGCATCTTCCGCTGCACCGCTGGAGACACAAGCAGCGTTTCACTCTTATAACGACTCGCCTCTGCATAAACAAGCACCTTGTTATCCAGTGACTCGTCTTTACGGTAAGCAAGCGGTACAACATGGTCGACATAGTAATCATTCGATGCAATCCGAGTGATGTCGATCGGCTTTCCCGTATAAAGGCATTTTCCTGCCTGATGGAAATACAGGTAGATGCGCTCGTTAATCTCCTTCTCGTCGAACATGCCAAGCTCATGAAGCAGCTTTGCCGCACCAAGGTCCGCCGCTGCATCCGCATCCAATGCCTTGAGTGCCAGCTTGATCTTATCGGAGCGCTTGGCGGTTCGCTTACCCTTTCGGCTATTCGAGGCGGTTCGCGTCACCTTCAGATAAATGCGATCCGGAGCCTTACCGGCAACAGAAACGATGTCATCCAACACCTTCATCGCCTGACTCACGCCGCGACGAAGTGCCGGCGAGCCGGGAAGGGCGTTCAGATCAAAACCTTCTGCCATCTGCATATGCGACTCGTTAATCTTCTTGATTTCCATTTTGAAACCAAGAGCATCGTCATTCAGAATCTGCATCAGGTTCATAGATGAACCACGATAGCGACCATAAGGCCTGCCCTGCTCAAGGACATCCATGACGCACAGATCGCCAGAAGCCGTATCTGCCCAGATGCCGGTCAGCAGCCTCTCAGACAGCTTTCCCCAACCGGAAAGACGCTTATGGCAGAAATCGTCAACCGCCTTTTCCGTGAGCAGGTCACCATAGGTTTTCAGGATCTTTCGGCGCAGGATATCGCGATCCTCAAACACTGTATTCCACAGAACCAGGTCCTCCGCCATGCTCATGTCGGAAGCACTGAGCGCTTTCACGTCGAAGAGCCTGCAGAAATATGCATAATTGGACCGCTTGGAAGACATGCCTTTCGGATTCGACGTACCACGAACATGAGGATGTGCGATAAAGAAGTCTCGCTGCAGCACGGACTCGATGCGTTTCACCGTCATCGTCTTTCCATCCGAAGCGGCATCATAGATAGCCTTCCGCATTCCAGCATCGAATGGCATCCAGGAATCTCCATCCTCCGTAAAGCTGAGGCTCGCAAGCTCATTAAAGAAACAATATTTCTCATACAATAGAGAATTCTTCGCCAAAACATCCTCGCCGTCGAGATAGGAGCACTCTCCTGTCATGCGGCGGATGAAAAGCTCGGCTGTCGTGTCGATATCAATATGATCCTCATAATTCCAGGGAGACACAAATGCGTCCTCATGACCAGCAAGACGTTTCACCCATGCAAAACGCGTGCCGTTTTCGCCGGCTTTACCATGGTCCGTACTGTCAAGAGGACCGACATAATAGGGAATTCGAGAAGTCAGAACCTTCAGAATATGCTCGCGAGCATCAATGAGCCAAGGATAGAAACGCCCCTGGTTGTCGATGATTCGATTTACAACCTCGGCGTGCAACTGATAGGGAATCGCAGCATTGTCGACCGTATGAATACGGCGCAGGAAAGCATGATTTGCAAATGCCTCCATCATCGTCTTGTATTGCGGATCGTTCACGGCATCGGTATCTTTGAACAGGAGCTCTACACGCTTGGCAAACTCCTCATAACCGAGAACATTCAGGTTGTAGGCGGTATAGCCCATGTTTTTTTTCGGGCTATCCTGCTTCTTTACCTGAACCTTGTCGTAGCGGTACCTGTCCTCACACTTCGGACCTCCAAAGAACCGAACGTAATCTTTAAATCCGTCCTCGTCAACATTACCGTCTGCATCCTGCTTCGCGACATACTTGAGTGCAAGATCTTTAAGCATGCGAAGCTGCTTCCCATACACGTCATACTGGGCAACCTGATTGTGCGAAAGGCTTTTGCCAGGTGCATAAGAAAGCATTCCCTGAAGCTTCCAGGAAGTGTAGAGCGCCTGCGCTGCCATCAGAACAGGAACGAGGGAATCCGGACAGGAATCCGCCAGGAACTCCTCCAACGCATCGCCATCGGAAATCGATACTTTAGGAAGTTTCTCAGCATCGGGAACAAGCACCGTCAGATCTGCCTTATAGCCGGCGACAAGATCTGCAATGGCTTTAATTTGAGCCTTCTCCGTTTTCTTTTGAATATCATCACCCGACACGCACATGGCAGATGCGAACTGCTTCTGCAGCTCACGCGCCGTTACATTTCCATTGATGTCAAGAGCTTCCAGTGACAGCTCGATTCGCTCGTCAAGGGTGTCCTCAAAATATGACACAAGAACTTCCGCGTAGTTTGCAACCTGCGTATCGATATCAGAGTTCGTAGACGAAACATTTTGGTTTTCGAGCAGAAAATGACCGCGCCGGGCAACATGATTCGCAACGGCCTCGAAAATCAGACGCGGATCCATAGTGCTGTCTGATTCCATAAGGGCGACGTCCAGATGGGCAAGCGTCGGGAACGAATGGAACAGACGACTATAGCTGAATCCGATCGGGTCGCTCTCGAACCGAATTTTTCCAAGCTTGTAGGACATCCGGCGACGGATAAAGAAATCCGGATCAATAGGGGAAATCACCGGTGCGAAAACGCGCTCCATCTCATGTTCACGTCCACGACGGCGCTGGATTCCACGGCGGGAAGTTCGCGGCATACGCGCCTCAGCGGCATGTTGACCTTCCTTGAAAACACGGGTTCCCATAACCGGTTGCTTTCCATGGTACAAAACATTCCCGTTCGGATCCGTTGCAACGAATCCATGTGCCGTCGAACTTAACTCGAACCCGATGGAATAAGGCCCACTCATCTGCTTCAACTTTTTCATAGCGTATTTCCTTTCCTGCTCATAGGCGGTATGCTGGCTTTTCTTTTGTAGTGCCATTATACCACAGTACTAAAATATTCCAGTTGTGATTTATGATTCTCTATCGCTCCAAAAATTGCTTCCAAAAATTTTTTCAGAAACTTTCAATTCCCGCTTCCCATGCTCTCCTGCTGTGCTATATTGGTCGTGGTGAATTACCGCTTGGTTTACGGTATGTGTAAGTCGAAATACGGCTTCAAAGCCACAAACTGCCCTTTGGGGCGCCCCGTATGGGGCATTTTTTTTGGCGATTTTTACTGAAGAAGAATGGGTTCTCATAGAAAAGGGGTTGCTGGAATATTTCCAGCAACCCCTTTATAGAACATTTTGATTCAAACTGTCATATTTGAATACCAAGGCTTTTCGCAAGCGCTTGCGAATCACCCTGTCGAGACCAATATCCTCGAATAGCTTTCGGAACGCCAAAATCCAAGCGTTCAGCACCAAAGTAATGCTTTCGGCATACATATCACCTTACCTACAACGGTCTTCTTCCGGAATAATCTTGTTCAGCGTATTTTCAAATACTTTGGATCCTCTTTTTACTGCTTCTGCCTTCTCGCTAAGTGGAAGACCTTTCTTGTGAATCATCTTAACGGAATCAAGAAGCATCGGTATTTTGGTTGTTACTTGGATCTCGTTGAATTTCTCTTCCATCGCTTTGCAAAGCGCATGCTCATCCACGATAGGAATCCGTAGCAATTCCCTTACTTTCTCTGTAATATAGTGGTTCAGCGCTCCAAGCCGATCCTGTGGAAGCGGATATGTTGGATGATTCTGGAACTCAAAGCCGATCATCCTGCGCAAAAGCTCATGCTGCTCCGTTCCCATAACAATTCCAGCCATATCATCAAAGGCGATATTCGCTGTTGCAGGTAGGTAATATCGATTTGAACGATCAAGGAAATCCGCATAGTCTGTCTCATCATCTTGCGCAAACAAGGACAGATTGTGGTCAAACAACGGGGCTAATCCCAACAGCCGTCCTGTTCTGTTTTCCCGTAAGATACCAAAATTTCCGCCGTGACGATCCCGATTGCAGATCAAGGCATCAAAAACAACCATTGTCCTGTATTTCGATGCCATCTTTGGATCAAGTTCATTTAAGATTGATAACGCTGCCGGGAAACTCGCATCACCAGCAGCAACGAAAAATGGAACAAAAGAAATTTCTTTGTCATTCATAAGTCCGCAGACAGACGCAAGTTTCCCTTTCCACATCTCTAAATCGTAGGAAACGTGATCTATTCCCATCCGTTTTGCGACTTGTGCTGCAAAGTATTCAGAATAAGGTTCTTTGCCGAGATTTCTGGCACCGCTTGTACCTGTTTTGAACAACAGCAGCCTATCGTTAATCCGTCGAACTGCTTTCGGAAATTGCCCTCCCAGTGTCCACTCACTTGAAACGCCCGCTTTATGCTTTTGTGAGGGCGTGTACCCGGTATAAGCTACAAGTCCCAATACTTCATCAAAGCGATTGTCGAATAAATTGATTCCATCAAAGGTAACATCTGATTTCCCATCATCAAGCCAATACGAATCGTTGATGGAAAGACCTTTGGATACATCAAGAATTCCAAGGATATCATTCCTTGTCAATCCTGCCGTACTAAGAATCTGCTCTACAAATGCCCTGTTTTTCGGAATGGTTCTACCTTCCATCCAACTCGCAAGGCTTTTTTCATCTTGATCTACAATTAAATTCAATGGAAGCAAATGCGCATTTGCCGAATCGATATCCGTAATCTCCAGTTTCAAACTACCGAATGCGTCATAGGCAGCTTCGAATCTCATGAGGCTCTGATCATAGATCTTCAGCTCATAGCTTTTAGTCTCTCTCGTCATGCTGCTCCTCCCTTTTCTTTTCAATATCTACTATTATAGCATAATACTATCGTCCTATGCAGCTTATAATTTACCAAAACGGTTGTAAAACCATTGGTTTTAGCAATGGTAAGGACCAATCCGCTAAAATGAACTCAGTGAACTGTAATATCCAAAAGAAAGGAAAGTACCATGCCAAAGAGTATCGAAGACATCGATCGCCAAATCGCCGCCCTGAAGGAACAGAAAAAACGGCAGCAAGCGCAAATCGCCCAGAAAAAGCGTGAAGGTCTTCGCTCCTGTAAAGAGCTTATCGGTGAAGAGGTTGTCAATGCGTTCGATAACTGGACCAGTATCGACCTTGATCTTTTTGCCATGTATATTTCCGAGCATGCAGACGAAATCGTAACCTCCTGCTCGACTTCTGAAACGGATCTGGATGATGCTTTGAAGCGCAACAAACAGTTCGCCAAGAAGCATAAGAAGACGCGTAAGAAGACGAACGATCGAGACGAACCCGAGTCGGATAGCGATTCGTCTGAACAGGACGATACACAGGTTGATTCCTATGCGGTGCCCTACGGCGCCTATTGATCCGCTCCCCTGCTCGCTGACTGACAGAATCTAAAAGGAAAACGCAATGAATCCCAATTTCAACCGACGCCAATTCATCGGTCTCGCCGTCTGCGTTGCCGTTAATACAGCACTTCCCGGATGCAAGAAAAAAGAACCCGAGTGGACCGCGGCGAAAGACGATAAACTCAAACCCCTGGCCTTTGAAATCTCAGAGGGCAAGGCGACTCCCCTTTCCGGATCCGGCTGGAAACGATGCGACGATTACATTCATCTCCAGCTTTCCGGCAGCTCCATCCCGGATCGCAAGATTGCGAAAGTGAAACAAAAAAAGGGAACGCTCATCGTCTATGTCGATAATGGCAACAGTGAAGTTCAGTCGATGGATCTCGTACTTACCCAATATAAGATCACTGGCGGGGATATTTCCCAGATCGTCAATCTCGTCCTCGACGAGAATGGAACCAGGACTGAAGTTTTCAATGCAGACAGCACCGGCAGTCTGGATCGCTGATCTAAACCGACAATATATAGACATGAAAAAGGGGAGATCCACGTCTCCCCTTTTTCGTTTGCTTCACAAGTTCAGGTCGATATCGAAGCAATAACGATTATAGACGCTTTTGCTATTTCGTAAAGAACTCATAGCAGAAGGACAAAATAATCGCGGAAGCGACGGCGACTGCAATCCAGATCGCGATGTTCACCATCACTTCCGGTTTTGTGATACGCATGAAACGCTTCGCTCTCGCATTGGCAGCCTGTTCAAGCTTTTCGATTGACTTTGCGCTTTTCTTTGCGACCTCATCGATCGCTTTCGTCCCCGCCTGTACGGTTTCCTCAACAGCTTGCGTCGCGCCGTCAGTCACAGCCTTCGTCACTGTCTCAGCATACTTATCACCCTGCTCGAAACTGGCAACCATTTTACTGAGACTGTTTTGAGCGCGACGCGTGGCGCTCGCCTCTCGCTTCATATCGCTTTGGATTGATTTCATCTCGTCGAGAATCAAATCCGTGCGTTGTTTGAAATCTGTTGCAGTAGAAGACAGTGAGTCCTTAACCTCCTTCCGGAACGCATCGTTCTCGGCTTTCTGATCTTCAATGAACCTTTCCATGAATCCGATAAGCTCACCGTAAGATTCCGGAGTGTCTTTATCACTTAGAAACGGGGTCTGACTTTTTGGAATAACTGCCTGCTCCTGTTGATCGCTCTCGTCAGAGTCGATTTCTTCCTCGAACGCCGAACCACCCTCCTCCTCTTCCATCTCGTGATCCATATCCTCATCGGTCTTCACGTTTTCAAACATATCGTCTTCAACAGATGAATTCTCGTCGATGTCCAGCATGCCCTGTCCTTCCTGATTCTTAATAGGTTTCCTTGCGCCACAAGCTGGCTTTGCCATAAGCATCTACCTCCTGTTTCAATTTAACATTTTATTTAATGCTCGACATTCTTATCGCTCTGTTCGCGAGTGCGACCGCTTTCAATAACCGGCTGCTGAACAGAGTGCGTTCCCGCCTGACCGGCAGCACGAACATTGTCCTCACCATAATCTGGCACGGCACTGGCATAACGGTTGCGAATCTCTTTTGCGTAACCGCGCCGGGCAAGAAGCTCATCGCGTACAGCGGGATCTTCGAGCAGGTCATCGTCACACTTCGGAGCAACGAATTTCGGGAATGCGTTATAGGCCACGCCCTTGCTCGCCTTTGCCTGCTCAACCCACGCCGAGTAAGCTTTCTTAAGTCGTTGGATATAAACATCTCGACGCTGTTCGAATGTCATCGGTTTCTCGCTTTCCGTAGTTCCTGTTTCGAAAGCCGTCTGCAATGACTTCAACGCGAAGCGCCCGTCAAGACGAGTCAGGTTGAAAGTGCATTTCGGGTTGCCGGTCTCTTTGATATCGAGATCTGTCGCATAGACTCGATTGTTCTTGATGAAAATATCTACACCCCATGAGGCAAGTAATTTCTTGAACTGCTCCATATTCTTCGGGTGATAGTCGCTGATTGCAATATGGATCAACTCGCGCAGATTGTTTTTATAACTGTACTCTCCACGATCGACAATCTCCTTTTCAATATCGCGCGGCTGTCGATCTCGAATCTTTGAATTTTTCTTTCCCTTTTCAAGTTGAGTAAGATTCCAAGCCTCGTCCATTTCACGAACCCATGAAGCGCGCTTATGCTTCGCCTGCGCTCCCGTTCCCTCCCAAAGACGTTTTCCTGTCAGAAGATCCGTGCGGTTGATCGCCATATGGACCGCAAATCGTTTTCCCTCCTTATCGCTTTCCTCATGCAACGCGAGAATCACTTGTTGATGCGGATAGTGCTTCGCAAGCCATTGCTCCGCGTAGGCCATACATGCATCGGGAGTCATCTTGCCTCCGTTGCAGCTGCACTCCTCAGGAAGAAACGCAAGAACCTGATGATACATAATCGTGTTCTTCGCACCGGCACGTGCCGGTTTATCATGACCAAAAGATTTTCGCGTCCGTGCCATTTTTGCGTACCAATATTTGTTATATGGAAGATTCCAGCCGCCACGTGCAAGCGCATCTTTTCCGTTGATGTATTTACGAACGTTTTTCGCGTGCCGCGACGAGCTGACTGCTTTCTGTTTAATGACTGTCAATCTCTTCTGCCATCTCCTTTCGATTTTAAGCAGTAGTTATAACTGAACGTTCTCAGATATAAAATCATTCCTTTCTTTTTTCAGAAGCCATTTTTAAAATTGCGAAACTGATCTAGCTACGTTCTGACTTAAAGATTTTTGTTGTCAGGTTCATCTGCCAGATAGTCGTGGGGAACATAGTCAACGTGATAACGCTTTTCAAGTTCCTCGATAAACCGGTCGACCTTTCGAGCATTTTGATAAACCTTTTCAAGCGTTCGGAAAACAGCTTTCTCATTGTACGCGGGAAGCCCTTGGGCGTTCACGAAATACATCAGCTGATTGAGGTTTGTTCCTTCCTTCAATAACTCATGATGGAGTTTTTCAACTTCCGCGATGTCAAAATTGAATGATTCGATCTTTCCGTAAATTGCACTGCGGCGAACCAGTTCGCTTACAGAAATGCCAAGAGCCTCCGCACGTTGCTCAATTGCCTTTTTTTCTGGAGCAGTGAGCATTACTTGGAACGGAATACTCCTTTTTTCAGAAATGGGCTCGCCACTTTCATCAGTTTCACGCGATGCTTGTGCTCTTCTGTAATTCTCCTGTTGCTTATGGAGAGCCTTTTTCTTCCGACTGAGAACTTGCATTTCATCATCAAGATCATCGAGCGAGATTTCCCGATGAATCAACACGGATCGAATCAACTCAGCTTCCGTACAGCCGGCTTGTTCACAAAGTTGTTGATAAATCTCCTTCTCTTCAGGAGAAACACGAGCCTTTACGAATTCATTTCGTGCCATTTTTCTCCTTTCTCCGGAGCGGCCTCCGGAAAAGTAAGCAAGAAACTGAGGATTGGCATCCGTCACCTCTTGCTA
>ERZ827512.1030-NODE-1030-length-30661-cov-24.182121_pt1 | contig 30661 bp, 31 predicted proteins | sample MGYA00519916_ERZ827512 | MGnify/ENA primary metagenome ERZ827512 (study PRJEB31778, sample SAMEA3449335) | human gut metagenome | biome: human gut; feature: human-associated habitat; material: faeces | place: United Kingdom | collected 2010/2012 ... | reverse complement strand
CGCTCTTCTCTTCCACCGCCTCGATCTGCTCCCAGATGGCGTCCTCGTTCTCGGTTGCGATGGCAGTTGCAGGCTCTGCCGTGTCAGGCGCAGCCGCCAAAGCTGCGGTCGATGCGCCGATGGCTGATACCACCAACGCCAGTGCCAGCGCAAGGCTCCAAATCGTTTTCTTTTTCATAGTATGTTACTCTCCTTTTTATTGTTTGGTTGTGTATCAACCATGTCTGTAGCATACCAGAGATCATCTTGGATTTCCCCCGCGAAAGTGAGGAAAAAGTGTCACAGATTTGTCACAGCATCCGTGCTGTACAACCGGGTTCTCGGAACAATCATTCGCTCAATCAATGATTACGAACCATCTATTGACGACTTCACCCTTTCAGCCTGTCAGGATATCATTGAGGCATATATCGCCGAGGATCAGAGCAAGTGTGGAAATCCGACCGTCAAAGTGGAGCTTTTCTCCATATCGCCGTACTGTCCACAGATAAGAAGCTGTACACCGAGATTTACCAGCCGGGAGATATGCACCGTTGTAGTGTATGCGGTGCGTCTTTTTCTTCCCGCTCCAACCGATCATTTACTGCCTGGACTGCCGGAAAGCGCATTACCCTCAGACAGACCGCCGAACGCATGAGGGAACTGCGGGCGAATGTGACTACGGTGGGTGCGAAAAGAGCCTTGCTATATGCGGTTTTATGGGCGGAAAAATAAGACGGCAAAAGATTTATACCCTTACCCTGCAAAATGGCGTTCTATTGCGTCACAATCCAATTGCAGTCCCCATGAGAAAGCCGGGGCGCGGTGGCTGTCTGATAGCTGCCGCGTCCCGGTTTTTCTTTTATAATGTAGGAATTCATGCGGATTTCCGGCGGGGGAAAATATGGTGGCAAAGGATTTATACCTGTGAGTCAGAGATTTATCTCCAACCTGCAGTTTCTCGCAAACTTCACAAATCAGTTAATGTCTTGGCAGCTTCCTCCCCGTTTAATACTGCTGATCATCTGTCATTCTATGTTGGCAGTTTCCACAACCATTGACCGCAAAGTGTATCTCACGCCATATACTTGCCGACTTCCATTTAGGCCAATGTCATCATTCTGTTCTCATGCCTACCGCACAATATTGGCAAAGCATCATTGTATGGAGTCCAATGCGAGATATTCCTCCAAACACAGCCCCTGCTCGGTGATCTCTTTGGCGGCATCCAGACCTACATAGCGGTAATGCCAAGGCTCATAGCCTATGCCGGTGGCCTCACTTTTTTCGGTGGGATACCGGAGAATAAATCCATATTCTGCGCAGTGGGTCATGAGCCACTGCTGTACAGGTGTGTCCTCCTGCTTTTCGTCTAATATTTGATAATTCTGGTCCACAATATCCACCGCCAGCCCTACTTGATGCTCGCTGGTGCCTGGTCGCGCCACCCAGAATGATGCTTGAGTTTCCGCTTCTGCACGAGAATAGCCCTGATCCATATAGAAGAAAACCTTCCTCTGAAACAGCTCATTCTGCTTGTCCCATGTACGGTAAGATGAGCAGATCAGAGGCTCATATCCCGCTGACCGGGCCGCATCCATCATTTTCTGAAGGGCTGGATAAGCCCTGCTGTCAATACTTTGTCTGTTTTTCAACCGTGTCAGTTTTGGAACAGAAAAATCCTTTGATAGTGGATTTCTCTCATTTACCAAAACCAACTTCCAATTATCCGCAGGTTCTTCGTTGACGTTGGTATCTGCATCCGTGGTTGCTGGTGGAGTAGGAATAATCCCGCATTTTTCGTTGGCACTGTTGCTCGGTTGTGTGGGAAACCCCGCGTTATTACTGTCAGGCGTCAACATCTGTGCCGCCTGTGTGCGTCCCAACAGAAATCCGCTGCCAAACAGGAGCAGTGCCAGCAGGAAAGGCAGCAGACGCAGATGGCGTCGCCTTCTGTTTTTCCGAGGAGCAACATAGTATTCTCGTTCAGGAATATCAGTGTAATCGACAGAGCATGTACAGACAGGCCACATAGCAGAGCACTCCTTTGCTGTTCTCTTTGGTTCAACTTACCGCACCATTCCATCAAACTCCCCTCTTTTTTGCATCAAACCGCCATCATCCAGCAGAATCTTGATTACTCCCGAACTCTCTCGCCAGCCAGTCTTGTGAATTCACGGGCTCGATGACTAAAAAAAGGTATCCATCCACATTGGAATAGTCTAAATCAACAACATATTGAATGTCCGTCTCCGGCAGAAGAAGTACCGCTCGGTTCGTACAGGAGGTTTGCACCTGATTGTCAAGATCTAAGCGATCCAGAAAGGCTTTACCAATGTCCGAGGCGGTCGCGGATGACCGTACAGATGTTGGGCAAAACGCCTGCATGGCAACTGCATGTCCAGTATCTGCATCCATAAAGATGGATAAATGCATCCCGCTCCGTTTGTCAAGTCTATCCAACCGCAAAAAGGTAGTGCTTCGCAGGTCATCAGACAATCTCACAGATGTTCGTTCACCACTAAGATCAGAGGTTTCCTCCTGCAGCATTTCATCCGGAAAGATTCCCGCATCTGCTAAGCTCCTTAACTCTTTCCATACCTGTGTCTGCAGAGCGAGTATTTCTTCCGGCGCCATTTTTACAGATAGTTCCTGCGTGACTACCGTAAATCTTTCCGGTTCATCCGACCAAAGGGTCAGCAGTTCTATGCGCTCCGCCAAGCTCAATGGTCTGGCAAGCAGCCAGTTGTCCGTCAGCTTCTCGGTGTGAACCGTTCCCATCAGCGTATGATCCCTCAGTTCTGACAATCGCTGCGGTAACAGAGCGGCGCCCAGCACCACCAAACATGTAAAAAAGGGCAATAGCCGGTTTTTCCACTTCTTCACGTCGGCGTGTCTCCTTTCAAATGGACCCAGACCTGGGTGCCTTTTCCCTCTGTGCTATGAAATTCCATAGTCCCACCATGCAGATCTACGATGCGTTGGCAGACCGCTAACCCCAACCCAGCACCGCCCTGCGCCCGGGCGCGAGATTTATCCACCATGTAAAAAGCTTCTGTAATCCGACTCAAATCCTCCGCTGGAATGCCCTTGCCGCTATCCGTCACCCGGATGCAGTAACCACCTTCTTCTACCATTCCCTCCAGCATAATGGTTCCATTTCCATCAATGGACTTTCGGGCATTGTCTACCAGATTCAGGCAAACGCTTTCCATCAAGTCAGCGTCCAACGGAATCTTCGCCGCATCAGCTCTGATTGTCAGATGGATGCCAGATGTTTCCAACGCCGGACGTAACGCGCCGCCCACTTGCCGCAAAAACGAATCCATGGGGATCATGTGCAGAGAGAATATCTGCTTCTCCAGCACAATGATATCCATCAGCTTCAAACTGAGTGCCTCTAAGCGCCGTCCCTCGCTGAAAATGTATCCAGCACTATTCAAAACCTGCTCCGGCGTAGCAGGCATGGAGCGAAGCAGATCTGCGTAGCCAATGATAGAGGTAAGCGGAGTCTTGATCTCATGGGCAAAGCTGCCAATAAACTCCTCCTGCCGTCGGGCTGCTTCTGTTAATTCCTGAACTTGAGCCTCCAGCCGAGCTGCCATCGCATTGAAATCTGCGGATAGCTGACCCAACTCATCATCACTGGTCACCGGTATTCGCTGATTTAGATTTCCCTCAGCAATCCGGTGAGTAGCATGGGAAAGCCGGGACAATGGCCGTAGCATTGCAGATGTTACAGCCATGGATAATATGCCTACAACGGCAGCAAGGATCAGCAGAACCGTAAAAAACCCCTGGTATTGGAATTGCCGGTTGGCGAACAGTTCTGTAACATCTCTGCAGTTTTCTAAATAATATGTACCGGTATCCAAGCTTAGCGGACTGGCGGCATGGATGTACCTCTTGCCTTCTATGGTGTTTTTTAGCTCCCATCCCCGCTGGCCTTCTGCTAATTGGGAGGTTAGAGTTATTGCGGTCATAGGCAGGATTCCGTTTGTAGCAACAGCAGTCCCACTTTCGTCACTGACACGGAAAGTTACAGAGCCTTGACTGGTGGTGATCCTGATTTTGCCGAGCAGGTTTCCCAGCACTTCCTGGTCAACCGCGATTGGATATAGCTCCAGTTCTCGCACCATGGCATACCGCAGCAGGTCATTTTCCTCATAGAGGGCAGAAACTTCCCTGTTCAAAGAAGCCCGAAATTGCTGATCAATCAGCACATAGCCTCCCAGTGAACAGCTCAGTACCGTGATAATCACCATGCTGCAAAACAGTTTCCAGAAGAGTTTCACCTGCTTACGCCTCCAATCGATAGCCTATTTTGTAAACTGCTACCAGCGATTTCTCCAACCCAAGTTTTTTTCTCATCCGCTGGATATGGAGATCCACTGTGCGGCTGTCCCCCAAATATTCCTCCCCCCAGACACGCTCATAGATGCGATCCCGGTACAGTGCAATGTTCCTGTTCTGAACGAACAGCAATAGCAAATCATATTCCTTGGCGGTCAACGCCACGACCGCACCTCTCTTTTTTACTACTCGGCTGGCGGTGTCGATTTCAATATCCGGTGGCAGGCACAGAATCCGCCCAGTCTTACCGCATCGGCGCAGGACCGTTTCCACGCGAGCTAACAATTCCATCAATTCGAAAGGTTTTACGATGTAGTCCTCCGCTCCTAACCGCAGTCCCTTCACGCGATCCTCCAACTGTCCCTTGGCAGTGATGAAGATGACGGGAACTTCCAGTGTTTTGCAGTATTCCAACACTTCATAGCCGTTTGCCTTGGGGAGCATAATATCAAGCAGCGCCAAATCAAACGGCTGCGTTTCTATCAAATCAGCCGCTGTAGCGCCGTCCGCTGCCCAGTCACAGCAATATCCAGCACCCACCAGCGCAGTTCGGAGTAAGTTGGCAATAGGAGCCTCATCTTCTGCAATCAAAATTCTATTCATGACCACACCTCCGTCTGCCAGTTTGTATCATTCCGCCATCTTTTTTGCATCATTATAGCACAGGAGGACAAGTTTTGTAGGTGTGCTCGAAAATAACACGTCTTCGACAGGAATCCTCGCATTGAAAACCGCCTGTGAAGCGATCCTGCCCCACTTTTGGCCCAGAATGAGGATCGGAGCGGGTGGATCTGAACGGAAACAACGGAAAATCTGCCAAGCGAATGGTGGTAAAAAGCAAAAATCGGAGCCGTTCTGGCTCCGATTTCTACTTTTTGTTATCTTCAAGGGATGATTGTTATTTAACTTTCTCCACAGAAGCGATTGTGCCCTCAAAGGGATCAACCTCCGATAACGCGCCGGTGTAGGTCACAGTGACGGAGTCACCCACAGCAACATCATCATACCCTTCCGGCTTTGCGGAGGAGTCGATGGAAAACTGGTAGGAAGCGCCTTGGTCATCCGTCACAACAAACATAAAGTCCTTTTTCTCGTCCAGCTTGCCGGTCAGGGTACTTTCCTCCTGCTGCGCTCCGCTTTGGGTGCCGGCATTGGAATCTGTGTCTGTGCCGGATGTCTGGCTGCCACAAGCGGTAGCCAGCGCCAAAATACATACAACCGTCAGCAATACAAATAATTTCTTTTTCATCATACGAATCCTTTCTGATATGCTTCTTTTAAGAGGTCTTGATAGATGTTTTTTTCAATCGTGAATTCCGGCATCCCCATAGAGCCTGCCGCAATCGCGAATTCGTCGAAGACCAACACGAGATTTCCGTTTGCGTCGAGATAGAAATTCTGCTCCGCGTCGATCCCAGCAAAATCCTCCGGGAAGTATGCGAGGGCTTGATTTGCGGACATCTGCGCTTCCACTTGCCGCAGCACCTCATTGGACAGCACTGACACATAATCGGTCCCGTCGCGGAAGAGATCCATCAGAGAGATCATTTGTCCCGTTGCTTTGTCAATGTGATAGAAGCGGCTGAAGGCATAGCTGCTGGCTTCTGTTTGTGTGGCGTCTATGCGAAGGGTAAACCATGTGTCCGTGTTAGTAAGCACCACGCTGGATACACGCAGATCCTGATAGCCATTTCCGATGCGTTCACAGTCTTTGTAAAACTGCGTCAGCAGCTCGTCGGTGTATGCGCAGACTTCCTGATTTACCGTATCAGCTGCATCGCTGCCGGATAACTCCGGTACGGAGATATCCATAGAACTATGTCCATCATTGTAGGCGTAACTCCGGAAGGTGACCACTTTCACCAACGCCCCAAGCCCAGGGATCTCCGCCATTGCTGCCGCAGCTGAGGGGGATACGTTTGGAATTGTGATGAACAGCGCAAGCGCTGCCGCGACCCATGTTTCCCAGTGGCGTCGCTGACGCCGTCGGGAATTTTCGTCCAGAGCCGCGCAGGTTTGGAACACCCGACCGGCATAATCCTCCGGGAGTGGAAATGATTCCTCAGCGGCACGCTGGTGGAGCAACTCGTCAAATTGATCCATAGACCCCTCCTTGTTCATCGGCCAGCAAAAGGCGCAGCTGCTTTCTGCTGCGGGACAATCTGGTTTTTACTGCTACATCGCTGATCCCTAAAACGCGACTGATCTCCCGAATGGAAAATCCGTCATAATAGAACAGCGTTACCACGGAGCGCATTTCCGGGTTTAATGATAGCACCGCTTCCCATAGGGACAGCCGCTCAGTCGGATCCGGATCGTCTGCAGGCAGAAAGTCCTGTACTTCAGACAGATCAGTGATTGGCCGGTACTTCCGGCATAGGTCATAGCAGTTGTTAACTACGATCCGCAGGATCCATGATTTGAATTTTGCAGGGTCCCGCAGGGCATCCAGCTTCGTAAAGGCAGTACAAATGGCACTCTGTACCGCATCCTCTGCGTCTTCGTCGGTTGACACGATTGCCCGGGCGGTTCGGAACATGGCCGTCTGATTCTGCAGCACCAGACGGGTGAAGTCATCTTTATCTAATCTTTTTACCACACTGGATGGCCTCCTATCAAGCCCCTTGCTTTCCGGTCACCTATATAGACGCTTTGAGCACGAAAAAGGTGGCAGCATTTGAATTTTTTTCTTTGGCTGGAGTGGTTGATCCGTTTCGCGGCGCTGGCCCTTTTTTATTGTGTTTGGCAAAGTACAGGGCAGATTGCCCGATGAATGAAATCTGCTATGATTCCAATATTTTTACCATATACCAGAATGAGACCGGTTTTGTCAAGAGGAGTAAGGATGTTTCCCTGCAGCTGCTTTCTACAATTGTATAATGCTCGATACAGGATATGTATGGGGCCCGAAGTCGATTGTGTTTTTAGATGCATCAAGAGAAATTAAAAGTTCCAATTATACCCACATCGATCATGATATTATATATCACTCAATTCCGCAGATGCTCATGTACTGTCTTTCGAGCTGATAGGCACTCATACCATGACTATCGATTTTCCTGGTGAATCGCAGCAAGCGCTCAGAAGTTAATGCTTCCCCCTCTGCAAGCAGCCTTACTCCCGCTTTCTTGTATCGGATAATCCACCACCAGTGATATTTGATTCTTACATCAAACCATAGTTCAAATAACGTATCCATTTGGAAACCTCCTGTCATTATATCGGTAAACTCTACCTATTAGTAGTATTGTCTTCCTTTTAGATGTATAATAGCAGAGTCAGTTTGTCGAATGCTGGCGAAGTATGCAGAAAACCAAAGAAAAGATCCTGCGTCATCTTGGCGCAGGATCAAGAAAAGAAATCATTGATAATCCGCTATAACATCATCAACCATGACACTAAGCAAATGCGTAATACGGCGCTGTTCTGCAGTGGGAAGAGCAGATATTTTCTCCGCAACTGAGGAAGCCTCGATCAATGCGGATACATCCAGCACATCAACCAAAAGTGAGTTCGCATCTGTTTTGAGTGCATTAGCAATTGCAATAAATGTCTCAAGTCTTGGTAATTTTTCACCGCACTCAATGTTACTAATGTACTTTGTAGAAACCGCAACCTTTTCTGCTAACACACTCTGCGTCATGCCGCGAGCTTTTCGCTCCTGCTGTATGCGTGGGCCTATCATTGATAAATTCACCGGCGTATCCTCCGAATAGTCAGTATTTCTAACTGTTAGATAGTATACGGGAATCTCCGGAAACTTCACACACACTGCAAGAAAGTCTGTATTTCTATTAGATAGATATATAGGTTGTAATAGCAAGCTCTGTCTGGTAGATGTAGTGCTCTGAAATTTTATATGGGTAGTGCTTTTCCGCTATCAGGTATTTAGGCCAGATTTCCCGCTTGCGGCAGCTGCGTATGTTTCGGGCGGTGTCTATGGCAGCGTGGCTAACGACAGTCTTTCAAAAGGCATCGTGTGTATGCCGGATATGCTCTTGATATTTTTCGTGTTCTGGCATGGAAAATCCCCCTTTCTGAATAATGGCAGAGGGCGACAGCACAAAATGCTGTCGCCCTCTTGATTACTGAACAGCAAAGACGGGCGGAGCTGTCAACGGCGGCGCATTTGCGCCGTTCGTTTTGTCCGTTGACAGGCTCGGCTGGGTTTGCTATCTGTTTTATTGGTTTTAGTGCACAAAATTGATGTAGCTGAGCACACGCCGCCAATCCCTGACAAAAGAAATTGCGGTGCTATCGGTCTGCCGCAGCCACTGGGAAGAAATTAACTTCGAGGGTCGGCGGCAGATTGCCGCCGACCTTATTTCGCAGATCTGCGTAACCGTGGAAAATTTGACTTTTACTTATCCATCGTACACGGCAAGGGGCTGTGTGCCCTTATCAAGCGATGTAATTATACCCGCTTATAGATAATTGGTTCATCGTATCCAAATGTCCGCTTTCCATTTACTTCCATGCTCTCAGATACTTCCAAGCATTGTTCTGAGAACCGTTCCCACAGCTTGAACGTCATAACCGGCGAAAATTGGCTGATGCTGCCGCCTTCCCAAACGCCATCCTTTTCACGGTAAATAGCGGGAGTAAACTTCTCAGATTTTTTCAACTCGCGGTAGTCCAAAACGCCCATCGAGACATAGGAAAATATATTTTTGTTCGCCCCCGCGGGAATTTCATAGGATGAGAGCATAACCCCATCCTCTGTTTCCGTAATCAGAAACAAATGAGGGGAGGCATGAGTGGTTCCGTTTGTTTTATAGTAGCTCTCTTCCACAACAAAGCTACCATTCAAGTCCGCAGGAAGATTCTCGATTTTGTCATCGCAGACTGTGTTCACGTGTTCAGCATAGGGATACGGTTTCCCCTCCGCTATCATCTCCGAGAACTGTTCCTTGTTGTCAAAATGCCCTGTCATTAGATCCAAAAATTTTTCAAGTTTTTTCATACTACACCTCCAATGTTGAAAAAGCCAAATTTGTGTTATTTCAGAATACAGTGTGTTCAGGTCAATAAATAAGTATTTGTTCAAGTTGAGTCTACCTAAAAAATATGAAGAAATCTACCACTTATTTCAGAATATGCCGCCGGATGCCTTCACATAGTTCATGGCAATTAAAAGGAACAAGAAGAATGAAAAAGCACTCCAGACGGTATCAGTGGCAAACCACAAGAATAGATTGATATTACACAAGATCGAAATTTCAGCATCTGTCTGGCTTTCTCTCCGTTTCTGCTGAAAAGAATGTCTTACTCTTAGCAGGTCTTTCCATAAAGACGCGGTTGCATCTTATATGCAAGTCCAGTATAATGAAATAATAAGGGGCTCACAACGGCAAAGCAATATCTTTGGTCATGACCATTGCGGTTCTACGTTTATTTTTGAAATCGGCGCGGGCTGTAGATGGAGTTGCTGGAGTTAATGCTACAACCGCCAGTTGCAACGTGATTGTCATAGAACTGGGAATCATAGGAAGCGAGTTATATGATAGGGATTGCGCAAAGATTTGAGGCGAGGTCGGTGCTAAGCTGGAACAGATTCAATATGCTGATTGATGAACGCCAATATATTCTCCGCATGCTCATAGTGGCGATAATTATGGTGCGATTGACCCCTATGGTCTCTTATAGCAAAGGTTCTCACGAGGGCTTTGTGACCTATTACGGCACGATTGGCAAACAGTACCGTGGTATTGTGACCGTTTACGCCAAAGACGCCAACGGAGAGGATTCCAGAGGCATAACTACCTATGCCGTTTGGGCAAGAAAATAAAATATAGGGCAGGAAAATGCAGCACCCGCTGTGTTTTCCTGCCCTTTCTTTATAATGGCTGCGTATGATTCAGCCGCTTCCGCTTCACAGGCAGAATATTTTGGACCGAAACCTATCTGCGTATCAAAAGGCTGTGGAGGATATCGTCATATCATATGCATTTGGAGAATTGTCCCGCTCTCCTTTGCGCAAATGACCTCCGGCATTTCCGTGTTGCTAGGTATGCCGCTCTGCTTTCGCATTATCGGTTTATTTCATACACCGGCGCTTTCCTTCCGGAAACGAAAGTGCACACACAGGCTTGGTTTCCGCATATTCCTCGTCCCCTTTTCACAAGCTATTTTTTTGAACCCGCGCCTACAAGCGAATACCATTTCTTGCGTCCCGTCCACTGCCGCAGCCCTCCTCCAATATCTGTTTCACATTTTCAGATATTGGAGGAGAAAAATCATGTATACAAAAAACAACGGCAGCGGCGAAAACAATGTGATTCAAAACCGTTTTACCGCGTATCTTCTTACAGCGATCCACCGCAAAAAAGCGACCTATCTGGGCGCCTGCAACAAACGCCGAGAAATGGAGCTTCCAACGGACCCGGATGATATTGTTTCCGTCCTGGATGCCATGGTCAATTCGGCTGGGGATGCACCCTCGCCATTCCCGCTGTTTGAAAACGATGCCCTGGAGGAAGCCCTTCAGAAGCTCAGTCAGCGGGACCGCTACATTTTCCTCGCGCATGCACTCTACCAGCGGGACTTTGGGAATCTGGCGTCAGAGTTGGGATTGACCTATCAAGGCGTAGCCACGGCATATCACCGTGCCCGTCAGAAAATCAAGGACACCCTTGGGAGGAACGTCAAATGAGCTTTAAGGACCTGCTGATTCAAGCCAAAGATGGGAGCCACTATGCGCAGGAGAAGATTTTTCTTCTTTACCGCCCACTGCTATTCAAGGAAGCCTGTGTCTATGAGGTCTTTGACGAAGATCTCTTTCAGGAACTCAGTATGACTCTGGTGGATTGCATCAGACTTTTCCAACTCTAAGGTGATGGAATGGGCCCCGCTCCCGGGGTCTGTTCCATTGCCTTAGACATACCGTATTTTCACAGGTTATCAAACATTTTTAAGGAATCCAAAATGGCAGATACTTCACCGGCACTGCCGGGCCAGCCTTCCGACTCTTCCTTGGTCTGTGGCTCTTCCGCAGTATTGATCTCGCATACGCTTTCTGTTTTTTGCGGAACACCGCCGCCGCGCTTTTGTTTGTCCCTTTTTTCCAGAATGGAGACAATGATTTTCTCCAATGTTTCCGGATCGACGGGCGGGACCTGCAGGTTTGGTGTTTCCTTGCAGTTGATGTAGTGCAGGACAGCACTGGCAAGAAATTGCGCTTTGTTCCGCCCCTGCTGGTTGAGCAAGGCAACCACGGTTTGGTGCTGCGGGTCATGTATATTAAAACGGACGGTAAATTTACCGGGATCTTTCTTGTCCGCCATGGTTCTCACCGCTCACCGTGCTGAAGGCGGTACAGATACGCATACCCCTTCGCATTGGCGTTGATGTCCTCCACAAAGGTTGCCTGTCCCACCTTACCGGATGCCTCGATCTGCCGCCGCAGCAAATTGGCTCCGCCTCCAAGGAAAATCACCCTGCCGGACTTGAGCTCCAGCATCCGTTCCCGCAGGCCGCTGAGCAGATCGTTGACGAACTCCTGCGCTTCCTTCTCCACCAGCTCCACGACCTCCGGTGCCACATCACGGTGCTCTCCGTGCAGGATGCAGTCGATCTCGCTCTCGTCCAGGAGGACGTCCAATTCCGCATTGGCTCTGGCACGAACGCGGTTATAAAGCAAGATTACGCCGTTTTCCAAGGAGTCGCACGCGGACATATCCGGAACGCCGTTCCGCAGCCGGACATAATCCGCTGTAAAGCCGCCAATATCCACCACCAGCACCTTCGGGCTGGCAGTCAGATTCTTTACCGTCGCAACGGCCGCGGAAAATGACTGCGGAAAGCAGGCTGCATTTTCAATATAAACGGCATACGGTTTGCCGCGGAATTGAAATGAAATGGCGCCCCGTCCATCAAAATAGTTGATAAACCGCTTGGCCTGCACACCGAAATGCGCCGGCGGCAATCCGACCGCCAGTTGAATCCGCATCAGGGTGTCGCTGTACCGTCCCATCGCTTCGATCTCATAGGCAATGGCAAAGAGCGTCAGAATGAAAAAGCGTTCATCCTCCGTCTTATCCCGCCGATAGGGAATACGCTGGTCGGTCAGCGTATAGTACTTCCCCTGATATGCCAGACAGTCCGTTCCGAACCCCGGCGTGTCGCCCTGGATCAATCCGGATGTGAACGGCTGCGTATGAACGGTTTTGATCTGTTTGTTTCCATGATCCACTGAAATTAACATAGCTGTGTACCTCCTATACATCTTCTATACGGCTGCAATACGCATAAAAGCAACAAAAAAACTGGGCGGCGAGAAATTTTCTCACTGCCCAGCTTTCTGCTGAAAAGAGACTCCACAGTTTTTTAATGGCTGCGGATGCCATTTATGGAATAGCTGTTAAATATTTTCTGAATACGCTCGTTCTTTTACCACAGCTTTATACCGTGCCTTCCAGCGCAGGACCTCAGATGCGTGGACGTTATGGGAACCCGTGTGGTACACGATCCGGCGCAGAACCGCGTAGCCGGGCAGTGAAGGCGAGAGCAGTTTAATTGTGTTTTCAATCTGCCGAATAGCCTTGGGCAAATCAGAGCCTTTCAATTCGATGTAATAAGAGGTTGCTGCTTCATCATTGAGAAGAAGATAATCGCACCGTTCTTCCCCTGGTCCGTTGAAAACCTCTCCATCTACCTTGAAGTGCCGAATATACTGCTTATTGACATTTTTCCCGATATGCTTGCAACCGTTTTCAGGAGATGTAAATACTGGATGACGCCCCTCACGGAAAGGCTGATAATCATTTATATTGTAAGGCATCATTCGCCTCCCTCAGCATAGAGAAAACCAAGCAGATAATCGCTCATATCATTGATTTCGGAAGAGGCCCCATCGATCAGTTCATTTCTGATCAAACGCAGCCCGTCTTCATCAGAGATTCCATCCGTCAGTTTCCCATCAGAGATATAGTGGGCGTTCACATTCCCAGCTTTCAGCCACAGCCGCTTATCAAGCTTCTCTGCCACTTCTTCTTGATGATTCTCTGCAACCTGTCCCGCCATCAGAAGGTAATTAAACGTTCCGAGGACATAGGGGCTGTGGGTCGTAACGAAAACTGAATTTCCGCTGTCAGCCATCAAGGAAAGCGTTTCGCTGATACGCCGCTGTGATTCTGGATAGAGATGTGACTCCGGCTCCTCAATAATCAGGAAAATCTTTTTATCTTCCGACAGATAGTAAAAGAGGAGGTTAAATACCCACACAACTTCCTGCTGCCCGGAGGATGCAAGGTTGATTTTTACATAACGGTCATCCGAGAGATACAGCCGTTCTTCCCCATCCACATACCGATAGGTGCTCTGCATGATCTCTTTCGCCTGATCCATGAGGACATTAAGAGCCGGGCGAATCCGTTCATATTTCTTAGACTGTGTTGGATCGTCTTTCATGCGGTTGGCGATGCCCTCCATCCCGTGGGCAAACACCGGTTTTAGGCGGAGGATTAATTCCGTATATCTCTTTGTGACATAGTCAATATTTCTCAGCTGCGAATCCTCCAACGAGGTAAAGATATAGTTGAGCTGTGTACTCAACAATGTCAGGAGGTTCCGACCGGCGGGAATAAAGACGGGCTCGAACGGATCATCAAAGAGCTCATTCAACTTCTTTTCTTCGTGCTCCTTCTGAGCCGGGGTAATATTGGTGAAGATATGCAAGTTTAATGCTTCCAAATAGTCTTCAATAGACTTGCTGAAATCGATCACAATATAATTCTTGGAAGAGTCATTGAAATCATCCTCTAAGGACACCGTGATAGACGCATCTTTGCTGTATTGGTATTCCATCCGCATATCAGACGGCATAACCCACGAGGTCCCGAAAAGCTGCAAAAACTTGTCTTTCATCCGCTGCTTCAGAACGGTGCTCCACGTGGAAGCCTTGTCCCCGGTAACTGCGTTTGGCCCCCCCTGCATCATAATGCTGAGGATATCCTGTTTGACCGACCGAAAGAAATAGACCGCTTTTGCAGCTGTGCTCTTTCCGTTAGCCTGCGGTCCGGTCAAAATCGTAAAAGAGTCAAGCGGCAGTCGGCAGTCGTTGATGGGACCGATTTTATGAAGGTGCAGTTCATGACTCATTGATATAATTCCTCCATTGAAATCTACACTCTGGTAGTAGTATATCTATTTTTCCCTGATAAATCAAGCAATACTGTATTTCGCCTCTGCAATAAAAAGGGAGGGCAAAACGCCCTCCCTCATTTCTTTATGCACTTTCTCCGGCCATGCGGAAGAACTCGCCGGGTGACAGGATCTTGACCCCAAGCGCCTGTGCCTTTTCCAGCTTACTCCCGGCGTTCTCGCCGCAGATCAGATAATCTGTCTTGCTGCTTACCGAGCTGCCGGCATGAGCGCCCAGAGATTCAATTTTTTCGTTGATCCCATCCCGGGTGTACGGCTCCACTTTGCCGGTCACCACAAGGGTCTTGCCGACAAAGGGACTGCTCATATCGGTGCCGACCGCAGGCGGCTGATAGGTCTTAATGCACACCAGCAGCCGAAGCTCCGTCCAGACCGTCCAGTTTTCCTCGCTGCGGAACCATTGATGGATATTCCTGTGCAGCGTTTCTCCGAAGTCCGGGAGCTGTGTAAAATCAAAGCCCATGCATACAGCCGTTTCAAATTCCGAAAGATTTCCGCGGAACCTTTGGCAGATGGCCCTGCTGGCGGTGCTGCCTACCATGGGAATATCCATAGCAGTCAGATACTGCTCAAAGGTGGTAATACGGCTGTGCTGGATGGCGTCCCAAAGATTTTGCCAGGATCTCACCCCAAAGCCCTCCATCTGAACGATCTCCGACCTGTGTTTGTCCAAAAAGAAGATGTCCATATAGGAGTGGAGCCAACCTTTTCCAATGAATTTTTCCAGAATTGCTTCAGACAATCCCACGATATTCATCGCCTTCTGGCTTGCAAAGTGGACGAACTTGCGCAGCTTCCGCGTTTCGCACTGCTCATTATCGCAGAACAGGGCCGCCGTGACCTTTTCCTCCCCGTTCACAGTGTTTTTGGTCGTATGGATACGGGTAGGCTGTCCGCAGCACGGGCATCTGGCAGGAACGACCTTCTCTCTGGCGTAGCAGTCCCGATCCAGATTTTCCTCCACATGGGGAATGATCTGGTTCCGCTTGCTCACCTTGATGCGGCATCCCGGTGCCAGCTCCAAATTCTCAATGAAAGAGAGGTTGTGGAGGCTCGCTCTGGATACCGCGCAGCCGTCGATCTCCACCGTGTCAAAGACCGCCACCGGCGTGATTTCCCCTGTGCGGCTGGGCGTCCATTCAATCGAGCGCAGGACGGTTTCATAGGTGTCATCCTCAAACTTGAACGCAAGCCCGTCCTTATAGTGATGCCCGGTCCGGCCGCAGGATTTTGCGTAGGCGGCGTCGTTGTAGGTGACCACGATGCCGTCAATGGGGATGTCGTTTTCCTGCGCGTATTTCCGCAGGTGCCGGATACCGGCGTCCATATCCAACTGCGTCAGCGCCTGCTTGCTCGCCAGATACTTGCAGATGGGAAAACCGAGCTGTTCGATAGCCCGAAGCCGCTGCGACTTCCACGGATATTCTTCCGTAAGACCCTCCAGCACATTGAACGCCATGAAGGTCACACGGCGGTCTTTACAGGCACCGCAGTCCAACAGGCGGACGGAACCGGCAGCCAGATTGCGCCCGTTTTTATACGGCTCTCCATTCCCATCTCGCAGCGTGTCCTTTAACGCTTCAAAATCGCTGGGACGGATAAAGGCCTCCCCGGTAACAACTAATCGGTCCTTATATGAAATCTTGTCCGGGATACCGGAGATTCCCATTACATTGTGGGTAATGTTTTCGCCGGTATCTCCGTCACCACGGGTAGCAGCCTCCATCAGAAGGCCCTTTTCATAGGTCAGCTTCACCGTCAGGCCGTCCAGCTTGAGCATCAGCATGACCATCTGTTCTCCCGCAAAACGCAGCAGTTCCGTACTGCTCTTCGTTTTATCCAAGGACAGCAGCGGGATCTTATGCGTCGTTTTCTCCAAGGTGCTGACAGCGGGATAACAGCCAACGGTCTGTGTGGGGGAGTTGGTCAGATTAAATCCCGTTTCCTTTTCCAGCGCGCTCAATTCATCAAAAAGCGCGTCATATTCGGCATCCGTCAGAGACGGCGCGTTGAGATTGTAGTATTCATAACGGCAGCGGTTCAGCCGGTCGGTCAATTCCCGTATTCTCTGCTGCTTGCTCTGCTCCATTCCTTACACCAGCCTTTCCTTGGAGAATGCTCCGAAGTTCAGTTCATAGATCATCTTTTCGATCCGCGCATCATCGTTCCATGCGGCCTCCATCGCCGCACGGTTTTTTGCCTGTACCAAGACCAGACCACCCCGGAGCTGCATCAGCAGCTCCGGGCGTTGGGCACAAATAACCGCGAGGTTTCCCAACTGTTTCATTTTCACATGACTCCTTTTATACAGCAATATAGGTTTCCCAGTACGATTCCCGCTGCGCAGCAATCGTGAGCGGAACAATGGTGCTGCCAATATTGGCCGGCGCCTGCGTCAATCCATAGACAGCCTGCGTACTCCGGATACGAACCATCTCCCGCTTGAGCTGAGAGAGGATGTACTCCTTCAGATACCCTTTACGGGGATCGTAGCTGTTGACTGCCCGGATCAGGCGTACCGCCAAAGACTGGTACACATCATCGGGGTCTACGGGTTCTGTCTGCATAAACGCGGCGTACTGCGCCATGATCGTGTCAATGCACCAAAGATGCTGCTCCACCACAGCGTTGCGCTGCGTGATCGTAAATCCGTTTTTCATATTCTCTACAACTTCCTTTCCTTCGTTCAAATGTATTGTGCTGCGGCTTAGGCTGCGGTTTCCATGAGATCCGACACCAGAACATCCACCAGCCGCTGACCGGCAAGGTCGCCGGTATGGATACGAATGTCATCCTGCCGCAGCTGCTCGAATTCCTGCAGGCGAAGGCCCTTGCTCTTTTCCGCTTTTTCCCGGTCGCTCTCTGTCAAGCGCTCGGAGACAACCTTCTGCCATTCCTTCAGGAATTTCTCCGCGTCCTTGAGGTCATCGTTCTGTCGGTCAAAGTAGGTCCGTTTCTGCCGTATCGTGCCGTTTGGCTCCACCTCAAGGGTGTAGTACGGCTTGTCGATCTCTGCGGTCTTGCGCAGGAACAGGATATATGCCTCCTGCTGCTCGATGCGCTCCCAATAACGGTCTGACTTGCCGACACAGTGGGAAAGCGCATCGCCCTCGCGCATAATATCGCGTACACCTGACGGAACAACGATGGAATACACCTCGCCGGTGTATTCGTATTTCGGTTTGATCAAGCGGCAGATGCCTGCAATTTTCCGATACTTTCTTGCTGTTGCGGCAGCTTCCATGTCCCGTTCTCTTTTCCGCAGCTGCTCCACCAGTTCATCGTGACGCTGGCGCAGCAGCTTGACGCGGTACACGATCTCATCGTTGGTGTTGATTCCCAGCTTGTCCGCCATGGAAAGGTAATCCCGCCATGTGAAAATAATCTGCCGCAGGGAATCCCGTGTGCCGCTTTTCTGACGCTGAAGATAGTTGCAGACCTGCTGCTCTGACATTCGATCCAGAATGAAGTCGATATCGGAAACATGGATCTTCTCCTGCTCCAGCCAGTGCAGCACATGATCCGGGATGATTCTGCCGCTGCATTTTTCCCGCTGCAGCCAGTCGAGCATAATGGTGCCACCGTTGAGCGCCCGGAGCCGCGAAAGCCGGTTCGTATCAAGCGCCAATGCCTTGACAAGACTGGTTTCGGACTCCTGCCGAATACAGTTTTTTACGGCTCCGAAATCTTCCAAGCACTCCGTGGTCAGCCGCGGAAGATTGGCTTTGCAGATCTGCTCAACGCGTGGAAACCACCCCCACGCAAACAGGTACCAGTTGGGGCTTACACAGCCCCGGCAAAGTCTTACATACTCCCTCAATCCGGTTCTTGCAAGAAGTGGGGCAATGCTGGAAAGCGTTTTTCCATAGATGCTCCCCGGCTGATAACAATACTCGTTGTAGGAATAGCCCATACCCGTGTAGACGTACTCATCGATGCCCTCCACCCATCGGGTGCGGCGCTGTTTGTACCAGCCCCAGTAATACGAATGTGAAGACAGATCCGCACGGTAGAAAATACGCTGCTTCTCAAAGCTGGAGGTTTTCGATGTGATGGTGTTCTCTTCTTTTCGGTACTGCCTGCTCACCTGAAATTGGCGAACCACAAACCCGTCTCCGCACTTCTGCGCCAGGTATGCGCATTCTGTTGGGGAGTGCAGATAGTCCGTTATTTTCCCTTTCGCCTTGAACGTGATCTTATGACGGCATCTTGGGCACTTTCCCACCGCGTTATGATAGGGCCGCTGTTTCAGTGCGACTTCCTTTTCACAATAGGTGCAGTAGCCGTACCTTGCCCCGCCCTTGCGGTAATCGTAGAAGATGTAGTTTTCCTGAATACCCACCTTATTGACCCACCGTTCCCAGTCTTTCGGCAGCGGCGGTGTCTGTGCCAGTTCTGCATCCCACGGATCGGTTTCCTTTCTATGCCGACGTTCCAGTTCAGCATCACGAACGGCGCGCTGAAATTTCAGAATAGCCCGATATACGTTTTTTTCATCCGACACCAGATATTGCCGGATCTGTGCATCATCCACGGCGCTGATCCACACGTTATTGGATCCCTTCGCCTGCCATTCCAAGTAGTCGATCTTTGCCGTCCGCCATTTGTCATGGGCACGGTCATAGGTGAGAAACTGTTGCTTTTCTTTCTCCATGAAAATCTCATAGACCGGCAGCGTCCCACCAAGGCGCATTGCATCCGGGTCATACAGGGTGACTTTCAAAATGCCGCCCTCCACCGAACTTCGTGCAAAACCGCTGTATCGGCATCGATAGGAAGTGTTCCAGCCCGAACCGACCTTGACCGGCACATCCTCGCGGGCCACCGCAAGCATTTCTTCAGTCGCAGGCAGATCCTTCATTTTCAACAGGCTGTCCTTTTTCATTTCTGCACCGCCTCTCTTTTCACAAAATCAATGTCATACCATACTCCGGGCTGGATTTTTTCTCCATCTACTTCGACAACAGCAATCTGACAGATTACTTCGGTTTCACGCCGCTCTCTGGCAAATGCGAGAATATCGCCCAGTTTTCCACACGCAGCGGGTGTCTTGCCTCGAACGATGGCATAGCCGCCGCGGCTGACGCCGTGCTCACGCTGTACCTTGCCGCTTACCTTGCGGCCTGGGTGATCCACCATGTAGGCAAGCGCATGGAGAAAGAATTCTTTCCTCGTCAGCCGCCGCAGGATCGTCAGCTCTGTGCAGGCAATTTTGGAGTCACGATCGTCCTCGTCAATATCCCCGCCGGGCTGCACCAAGCAGTAAATGGAGCGATCCATATCGCTGTAATAGGTGAGACAATCCAGCGGATTCTCCGCACAGTGAAAGCCGTTGCTGGCGCAGTTTGCCTCCGGGGTGACATTCTTTCCCATGACGAACCGATAGCCACGGCAGGAGAGATCCGGCTCAAAGCCTTTATAAGCGTACATCAGGCTGCCTCCCCAAAGGAGGAGAGGTCACCCAACGAGATCTGCCCATCGTCGGCTTCCGCTTTTTTCGGCGGTTCCTTCTTCTCCGGCTTGTTCTTCTTTTCTTCCTTTTTCTTCTTGGAAACGGACTTGGAAGATGTTTTCCCACGATAGGGCTGCGGGACAAACTCTTCTTCATCCCCCTGATCCTCCTTGGCATCGGGGTCACGGAAATAGTCCTCCGCCCACTGGTAGCAGAGATCGTCGGGAATATCGCAGCCGTATGCCTGCTGACCGGGGCCCGGTTGAACGCCGTTCGCTTTCAACTCATCCTGCACATAATCCCATGACTTTCGGCTGATATACTGGAAGCAGTGGATCATGCTCTTGCGCGGGTGCATGGTAAGCCGTGCAAAATCGAGGTCATCAATGCACTTGGTCTGGATAAACTCGGAAACGCTTTCTTTCATGTTGCGCCGTGTCAGCTTTTCCGTATCTGCGGACACGCGCTTTGCGGCAGCCTTGAGCAGTTCAGCCGGGCTCATGGCATCCAACTTTTCCAATGCAGCCTGTTCCGCCCGCTGCTTTTCTGCCTGCCTGGCGTCCCATTCTGCCTTGCGCTTGGCTTCAGCCGCTTCGTGCGCACGGCGGGCCTCGTCCTCACTTTGGGTGTCGGAGACAGCCGACGGTTCGCTGACCGCTGTGGGCGGAGCCAGTTCTGTGTCCGGTGGGAAACTGCCTGTTGTCGGCTCCGCGGGGACCGTCTGCGGCATATCCATATCATCATCTTCCATAAAGGCGTTGGAAACGGCAGCCTCATTATTTTGAAGCTCGTAATCCACATTTGAAAAAGCGCCCATTCGTACATTCCTCCTAAATAAAATTTTGAAAAGGACGCTCCTGTGCCAATGGCACAAGGCGTCCTTTTTACATACTTGGCTCAGACCGTGTAGACCAGTGTGCTGAATGGGTCGAAGCAGTAGCACACGACGGCCGGGTACTGAGCGGCTGTTCTTTGAATTTCCTGTTGGATGGCAAGGGCCTCACCCATTCCGCAGGGCGTATCCCAGCCGGTCCAGACCATAGCTGTGAAATAGCGGTGTTCCGGATAATACCGTGTCTCCGCCCCAAGTTCCTGACAGATCCCCAGCATGGTTTTCAGCTGCTCTGTCTTCTGCTCGTCCATTCTTAAAGAGAGCATCTGCGTGAGAGACTTCATTCAAGCCTTCTTTGCCAGCGCGGGAGAAAATTTCACCTGCGGAAAACCAGCCATATCGCAGTAGAAGTATCTGCGCTCGCTTTCATCATACAACTCCAGCACATCGGATGGGGCAATGCTGCGGCCACGATAGTCCGGGGGGAACGCCTGGTTATAACGTTCAAAAATGCGTTCCAGAATATCACGGTCATCTTGCCCGACGGGGTAGATCAGCTCACCGTCATAAACGAGTGTGTATTCCGCCGCCGGGGGCTGCTGAAAGCCAGCCTTGTGCAGCGCGTCAATACCGCCAAAGGCGAAGGCGCGCGTCTCGCCATGCTCCAGCTCCATCTGATAAACACGAAACCGCTGCGTTTTGCGCTGACTGTCCAGCAGCTCCTGAAAAGAAACGCCGGGGGCAGTCTGTAAGTACGCATCGTATTCCTGCTCCGTCAGCCCCAGATACTCCCGCAGGGAAATACTGTCCACCTTCATCGCATGCCATTTTTCCGTATAGGTTTCCAGCATTTCCAACCCGCATAGGCCATTAAGATATTGCTCCTTAAATGTCATTCCTGGATCCTCCTTCATTTTCTGTTCTTTCCGGCGCAGCGCAAGCTGCCAGTCATCAATGCCCTTGTAATTGGGATTCCATGTGAGCCTGCGGCAGCGCATCCCGTGCCTGGCCGCCAGCGCATAGATCTTCGATGCGCCTTTTTCCACCATTTCATTGCTGTATTTATCCATGTCCTCCGCCTCGATGATCTCCTCCGTTCCGTTTCGGTGCAGGAACGCAAACAGTCCATCCAGCTTGGCGGTATTGTTAACGCCCAGTGTGGCAACAAAAGTCCTGTGCATCAGCGCATGAGCGACATCCGCCTTGAGGCAGCCTTCCGTCACATATACAACGCGGGAGCAGGGGTCGCCCACAAAGTGAATGGGGCTCCCCGAGGTCGTTCCCATGCGCTTTCCCGTGGAGGACAGCGTCAGATATTTCACGCCCGTTTTCTCCGGTGGATCGTCCTTATCCTTGAGCGGGTGATCCAACCGGATCTGTGCGCCGTGGATCAGACCGTCTACACCGAAGATGGGAATGATGATGCCTGATGTCCGCTGGTGGAATTTGACCGTCCAGCAGCCGTTATCATCCACATAGAAGCCGGGAACACCCTGCACCCTGCAGCCCGCCTTGACCAACCGATTTGTCAGGGATCGGCACAGGAAGGGGGGCGGCGTACTCTTGAAGCCAAAGCGTGTGATCTCATCGTCGGACAGCCCCCGCACAGACCGGAGGTGCTCGCGGTGTGCCGGGATGAGTGTCAGCATGGACAGCAGCATGGAGAGGGTCTGATGCACTTCCTGGACAGAAGCTGCGTCAGACTGCTCGGCCTCCGCAGGCGTCGTCTTCTCTGGAACGGTATAGTCCGGCGAAAAACCATTTACCGCCAAAGCGTCGCAGATCTCCCGATAAGCGTCAGAATTGCTGACGCCATACACCTTTGCGTAAAGGGACAGCATTCCGCCGCCTTCACCGCAGTAGTTACAGCGCCACAGGTCTTTTTCCGTGTTCAAATTCATTTTCCCCCGGCGGTCACCGCAGATGGGACAATCCACGTACACCTGACCAGGAGCCCTCCGCCTGATATTCAGGCGGAGGAGCCCGGCCACATCCATAATACCAAAGGGGAGATCATGCTTTTTCCCGTAATGCAAACCAGCATCCCTCCCAAGACGCGAAATTTACGGATGGAAAGCGGTCAGCTTGCCTTTAACTGCTGCGAACCGCCCATCAGAAGCATGGCGGCGGCTTTCACAATATTGCCGCAGTCCTCACAGAGATAGGCGTAATATTTCAGACTGGAGGGACGCTGCTCAGAAACCTGTGCCATCGTCCAGCCCTTATTGACGCCGGTGGTCACGACCAGCTCCGCAGCTTCCTCTTCCGTCATCAGCGAAAGGATCTCGTCCACCGTCATATCGTCCGAATATTTCGGTGCAGCCACTGTCGATGCCGCTGCCGGCATATCGACCACGACAGGCTTCAACGTCCGCGCTGTTTCAGCCCGCTCCGTGACCGCAGGCTCCGCCGTTTCCGAAGAAATCTCCTGCGCCTTTTGGGGCATAACCGGATCAGGCTCAGAAGCCTCAGCTCCGCCACTTAACGCCTGCAGCAGACTCATGGCGTCTGAAACACTTTCCGTCTGCTGGGTGGTGTGAACCTCTTGCTGATTTACACTGGGCGTCTTTGCCGCCTCCTGCGGTTGAGCCTCTTGCAGTGTAGGCACTGCCTGCACCGGATGATTTTCACCGACAGACGCTTCTCGCTGCGGTGCTGCGGCTCTATTTACCGCCGAAGCAGTCTCCTGACGATTTACAGCGCCCGTTGCGACTTCCTGTTTTCCATCGGCCTGTGCATCTACCGCCGCAGAGGGGTTGATCTCACAAAGCTGGATGCCGAAGCCCGCATTGTCCAGTGCCGTTTTCAGCGCCGCGTCCTGCGCGGCCTGCACATAGCGTCCGGCGGGAGCCTGCGCCTTTTCCACCGCCGCGGTGAAATTGGCGATTGGCTGGTTATCCTCTCTGGACAGAAATACCTGCGCCTCATAAACGGCGATTTGGTCTGTGATCCGCAGCCGGTTCAGCAGCATTTTTCCATCGGGGCAGGCCAATCGGAACCAGAGCCGCTGATAGCGCGGCTCCAGTTCGATTCCGCCACTGGCATTTCTTTTCAGAAAGCGCAGCGGGTCAAAGCCCTGCACCCTGCGAAGCTGCTGTACGGCGGGGATCGCCTGGGTCAGCATGATTCTTTCTCTGGACATGGTTTGATACTCCCTTCATAAAATAAATAAGAGATGACTGTGCGTTTTTTTGCACATTCATCTCACATTAACTGGCACGCTGCCATTCTTCGCCCTCTTCGCTGCGGAGGGCCTTGCGCGTGACCGCCTTATAGTAGAGGGCGATGCGTTCGCCCAGCATGGTATTGCGTTTTCCTTTTCGACTCCGATGGATCGCCATATACAGCGCCCGTTTCTCACCCACCAGCAGCACCCGCCGCTTGGCTCGTGTGATTGCCGTGTAGAGAAGATTCCGCGTCAGGAGCACATTATGGGCAGCCAGCAGCGGAATAATGACCGTATCATACTCTGAGCCCATGGATTTGTGGATCGTAATGGCATAGGACAACTCCAAATCATCCAGAAGCACCTGCGGGCAATCCATATAGCGGCCGTCAAACTCGATCACGACATTGGTACCGCTGATCTTGCGGATCGTGCCGATGTCACCGTTGAAAACACCCTCGCCGATCTGCTTGCCGGAGCGGTCATACAGCTTGATGTCGTAATTATTCCGCATCTGCATCACGCGGTCATTGAGGCGGAATATCTTTCCGGCGTACACGATCTCCGGTGTCTCCGGCGATGCGGGGTTGATCTCCTCGCGGATAGCTTCATTCAGGCTGTTGACCGATGCCTCGCCCTCAGAGCGGAACGGCGATAAAATTTCCACCTGCTCGATTCCTTTTGCGGCGATCTGCTCCTGATACAGCTCACGGATGATGCCGGCAGTCTCCTCCTGGCTCTCTGCCTTATGAAAGGCAAAGTCCTCACCATAGTAGAGCGTCGTTTTACCCTCGTTGATAAACCGGGCATTGTGGGCGATCAGGCTGTCCTGTGCCTGACGGAAGATCTCATCCAGCACCGTGACTGGCACAACGCCGGAGCCGATCAGCTCGTGAAATACATCACCGGCGCCCACACTCTCTAACTGGTCCGCGTCACCGACCAAAAGGACTTTGGTTCCGGGACGCAAACGCGAAAAGAGCTGGTGGATCAGCCACATATCGACCATGGAAGTCTCATCCACGATCAGGAGCCCTGCCTCCAGCGGTTTCCGTTCCCGGTCTTTCTTGGATTCCGAATCACCGTGAAGCCCCAGGATGCTGTGGAGCGTCTGTGCTTCATCGATCCCCGTTGCCTCCGCCATACGCCGGCTCGCCTTACCTGTGGGCGCTCCGAGTACGATCTTCTGCCGCGGATAGAGTTGACGGTACACTTCGATCACCGTTTTCAAAACCGTGGTCTTGCCGGTGCCGGGGCCGCCTGTGATAATGGACAGGTTATGCCGGAACACCATCTCCACGCCTTCTGACTGGCGTTTGGACAGGTTGAGCCCTAAGCTATTCTTTACTCGCTCCAACGGCTGCGTAATGTCCACCACCGTCGGCTTTGCCAGAAACAGCTCTACCGCTTTCTGTGCGGTTTCGCTCTCCTGCATGAATTGCTTGGGTAGATACACATTGCCGTGGTTCGATACCACCTCATCCTGCCGGATCATGGCAGACAGCTCCTGTTCGACCTGACTCATGGGGACGCGCATCTGTGGGATGGGTATCCGCTCATTGAGCAGCTGCATAGCCGCTTTGAGCAAAGACTCCGCCTCCAGATAGAGATGCCCGTCCTTTGTCCGTGCGTCCTCCAGCGCATAGAACAGCGCACCGTGGATGCGCTTCGGATCACGCAGGTCTCCCCCGGATTTTTGGACGATGGCGTCAATACGCTTAAAACCGAATCCCGGCACCTGACAGAGATTGAAGGGACTCTGTCTCACGATGTCCGCACAGGCAGGGCCGAAATGCTGATAAATCTTCTGTGCGGTCGTCGGCGTGACCTTGAACGGGGCCAGCAGGGTCATCAGGACACGCATCCGGCTGGTTTCCGCATAGGCGTCCTTGATCTCCGCAAGCCGTTCCTTCGTAATGCCGCGAATCTCAAGAAGCCGGTCTGGCTGATGTTCCAGAATCTCCAGAGCATTGACACCAAACTTTTCAATGATCGCGTCGGCGGTCTTTTCTCCGATGCCCTTCAGCAGACCGGAGGCAAGATAATTGCGGACGCCCTCCAATGTGGGCGGCACGATTTCCTGCCAATGATCGACCTGAAGCTGAAGTCCGTATTTTCCGTCCTTCCACTCTCCATCCATCTCGATCTTCACCGTATCCGTCTGCGGCAATTCGATGCCGACGGCGGTAAAGCGGATCAGGTGGTCGTGATAGCGATAGGGACTCCGGGCTTCTGTCGGTACGCTTCTGTCCTCCGTCTTCATCCGAAGGACAGAATATTTGCTGGACGCATTGAAAAACAGTACCTTGTCCAGTGCCGCAACAATGCTCACAGCACATCACCTCCGTTTCTTTTCACGCTGCCTGCAAAGCAGCTTTTTTCACATGGAATCTTCGCCATTCAGACACCGTGACATACTGATCGTAAATATCAGGGTGTTCGTCCTTCAAACGCTCTAAGGCGTCCTTCGATATGCCTGCGGAGCGTACCGGATTGTAGGTTATGGTGTAGCTCTCCGCAGAACCGTTATACACGGCGGTACAGCTTGTGCCCATTCTCTCGATGAGCATACCCTTCAACCGTTTGATGTCCTTGTCCAGCTTGTTCACATCAGCCGACAGCGTCTTTTTCTGCTCTTGCAGGGAAAGAAGCATGGAAAGCTGCCCAAACTGCGTCTGCCCCAGCAGCACGGGAGGCGCGTCCTTGTCCGCAGGCCCCAGCTTTCGCCGCAGGCTTTCGAGGATCAGGTCACCGTCCGCTTCCACATAGGGAGGCGGCGTTTTTGTGAGGACATGATTCTCCCAGAAGTCCCGTTCCAAAGCAATCAGTTCCTCCTCATAGGCCATATCACGGTCAATGCGGCGGATCATCGCCTCGTCTTCCGAATTGCCGTAAAGGCAGCAGAAGTAGACCCGGTCAATGTTCATGACCGCCATGTAGTGCCGCCCCTGCGATTCGTAGTAGATAGGAACGATTTCCTCGCCGTTGTACCACCAGTTATCCTTGGCGTTATAATTCGTGGTTTTGATCTCAAGGATGGCTGTTGTACCGTCCGGCAGTTCCACCATATAATCCAGATCCGCCAGCATCCAGGGATACAGCGGGTGCTGGAACATGAATGGCCGGCGGTAGATCTTATAGCCCGTCTTATGGGCGAAGATCTTGGCAACCAGCGGCTCCAGCAGAGTTCCAACCTCCAACTGGACCCAATTTTCGGCATCATCCGCTGTGACGATATTCAGCTTGTCATAGTAGAGATCCCGCCCGGTACGGAATGGTGAAATTCCGAGAACGGCAGCGGCGTCACTTCCGCCGATGCCCTTGCGCCGGTACTCCAGCCATTGTTCACGCGGCAGACCTTCTGTACCGACGAGAATTTGCGGAGCGTAACACTTTGCGTTTTCCATGGATGCATTCCTCCTCGGCTTCATATCCGATGCACGGCTTATTCAAAAGCCGCTTCTCTCTGTACCTGTGGTACGGTCGGAAGGAGCGTCTGGGATGCCCTCCGGGTTTCCATTTTTGTCTGAATTTCATTTTCTGTTTCCACCTTTCCTGATGATATATCCTCAAAGCCTTACGGCATTTGGGCGCAAAAAAAGCGGGAACAACGATTCTGGTAAAATCCAGTGTGTTTGCCTGACAGCAAACACTCGTCATTCCCGCAGCATTGGGGTGTTACTACCCCGTAAAATAAAAAGCCAGCAGCAGCCGGCCTCTCATGGCGCAGCAATACTACTGACAAAAACGTACAAACCTGACAACGTGCACAGGTGGATCGCTCCACACACAGGCCAATCGACCCATGCCCCAAGTAGGGGAAATTGTGCAAACTCATTTACAGGCAAAGTGTAACACAATATGTTGTATAAGTCAATACGCAAATGCTATATTTAGATTTTTTGAGGTGTATGCAAAAAATACTGACAGAGTCTTGTATTTATTTTATGAATGGTAAAAGCCATCCGCTCCGCACCTTGAAATCGCCCTCAGAGATAAGGAGGGCTGCATAGATTCGTCCGGAAGTTATACAGGACCGGCTGACAGTATGCGTTTGCGTACCTGCCGGGGAAGTGCCGCACAGCGGCAGCCTGCAAATACACGGCCTGAAGTGAGGGCGCAGGAAATGGTCCGGAAAGCGAATTGACTTTCAATAAAATTATGCTTGGCAATCGTTGTTGTGGAGAGTATAATATGCCTACCCTGCTAAACAATTAGGGAAGGAGGTATTCACTACAAACTATAGCGGTTTCCAAGCTGCAAGGAGGTATTATTTTGTCTGACCAAATCTGCAGCAACAATGTTCAACGCACCTACACCGTCGAACAGATCTCAAAAATTCTAGGTGTCAGTCTACGCAAGACCTACTATCTTTGCGAACATACAACAGATTTTAAGGTCATTCGACTTGGCAAACGGTGCCTGCGCATTCATAAAGAATCATTCGATTCTTGGTTCAATGCGTTAGATCAATCATAGAGCACCGAACAAGAAAGGAACCGTTATGGCAACATATACAATACGCGGAACATCGCACAATGTCGTCTATACTTACAAAGCAGCTGACGGAAAACGTAAGCAGCAATGGGAATCCTACTCTTCTGAATTGGAAGCAATTCAGCGCAAAGCCTATATTGACTATCTTCAATCTCAAAACAGGGCATCTGATATTACGCATGAAGCATCCGAGTATCGTAGAAAAAAAGCCGTTGAAAAGGTAGCTCAAAAAATCGCTGCTGAAAATGCAGTAGCTACTCCCGATACTCCGTCCCCTGAAAGCGAAGACAATATGAGCAAGACCTATCGAGAATTTATGGAGCGGTTTCTTCCAATACACGCAAGAAAGAAGAACTTCTCACCTAAAACCTATGACAGCTATCGTCAAAATCTGGAGACGCACATATACCCCTATTTTGGTGATTGGGTCATGAGTTCTATTACCAGCAGCGCCATTGACGGCTTTATCGACCATCTTTTTCAGAAGCCTTGCCGTGGAAGCAAGAGTTATGGCAAACACACTTCGGAAATTCCAACACTGAGTTCTGGGACCGTAAAAAAATGCTATAACATTCTTACACTTGGCTTTGAAACAGCAAAACGATGGAACTACATCGCAGAGATTCCCAATACCAAAGGTCCATCCGAACACTACAAGAGGCGTAAAGCCTGGTCTTCTGAGTATATTTCAAAAATTCTCGATCAGATTCAAGATGATCCCATCCTCCATCTCTCGCTTCACCTGGCCTTTGTATGTTCACTTAGAGCGGGCGAGATTGTTGCTATTGACATTCACTCAATCAACCTTGACGAAGGTAGCATGTGGATCTCCCAAATTCTTGAACGTGTCTCTGACGAGGCCCTCAAAAATCTCTCCAGAGAAAAGATTGCTAAAGTTTTTCCGAAACAGTTTTCTAACGCTAAAAGCCACCTTGTCTTAAAAATTCCAAAAACAGAAGGCAGTTTGAGAAAGCAATACCTGACAAGCCCATTAGTTCAAGAAATCAAAGAGCGCATTGCGGAAATCAACAGAGCGAAAGAATCTCTCGGTTCTGAATATCAAGATAATGGACTGCTGATTTGCCAGCCAGATGGACGTCCCATTGACCCAAATAATCTCTGCAAGTCCTTCAAAGAATGGCAAAGCGCAATGAATATTACGGACCAAATTGATCTTCAGGGTTTACGTAAGTCAGGACAAATGCACAAAATCAGACTGACTAAAAACAATTACCAACTTGTGGCTGCTAACGCTGGACAATCCCCGGAAGTACTTATGCATCATTACAATGAAGCACTTGAAGTAGAGAAGCAACAGCTTGCATCGATGGTTGAATCAAGTTTCTATCCAACTCCTGCAAAATCAAATGAGAAGCCAGCATCTCTTGACGCAGCCGAAATTCTAAAACTGATTCAGGAAAATCCTGACCTCTCTGCCAAGCTCATGCAGCTATTAAAAGTCTCTGCATAAGACAGCACACGATGCAAACACTTTTTCGTTTAGCATGATGTTTAGCAACCCCGCAAATCTATGGTACTTGAGGTTCGACTTAAAAAAAGAAAAAACCTCGAAACCATAATGGTTTCAAGGTTTTTCTGTGGAGCTGCTGACCAGATTTGAACTGGTGACCTCATCCTTACCAAGGATGCGCTCTACCGACTGAGCTACAGCAGCGAATTTGGCGACCCGGAACGGGCTCGAACCGTCGACCTCTAGCGTGACAGGCTAGCGTTCTAACCAACTGAACTACCGGGCCAAATTAATAATGGCTCGACACTGAAGCATTATAACACATACAACGATTGTTGTAAAGACTTTTTATGGCAGGGGCAGAAGGATTCGAACCCTCGGCACGCGGTTTTGGAGACCGCTGCTCTACCAGCTGAGCTATACCCCTAAATCGCTTGAGGTTCCCCCTCTGGCGAAACCATATGGTGGGCCTTCGGGGACTCGAACCCAGGACCGATCGGTTATGAGCCGACTGCTCTAACCAACTGAGCTAAAGGCCCGTGGTTTTAGAGTAGAATTGCCGCCACGCCATGTGGCGGCAATTCATGGCTCCCCCTGTAGGACTCGAACCTACGACAGCGCGGTTAACAGCCGCGTGCTCTACCAACTGAGCTAAGGAGGAATATGCAGGCCCCAGCTCTATTGAACCAGAACCTGTGTTGGCGCTATCTATCTTCCCAGGCCGTTGCCAGCCAAGTATTGTGGACAGAA
>ERZ827512.1022-NODE-1022-length-30735-cov-5.887093_pt1 | contig 30735 bp, 10 predicted proteins | sample MGYA00519916_ERZ827512 | MGnify/ENA primary metagenome ERZ827512 (study PRJEB31778, sample SAMEA3449335) | human gut metagenome | biome: human gut; feature: human-associated habitat; material: faeces | place: United Kingdom | collected 2010/2012 ... | reverse complement strand
GTTGTTTCTTTTTTAGTTTTCTTTAAATTTTGGAAAAAGCCACGAATACTTTTTTTCTTCTTAGGTACAACATTCATATCAATTTCCTCTTCAATAGGTTCTTGAATATTCATGTTTATTTCTTCATTAACTGGAGTTGTTTCTTTTTTAGTTTTCTTTAAATTTTGGAAAAAGCCACGAATACTTTTTTTCTTCTTAGATATAACATTCATATTAATTTCCTCTTCAGCAGGTTCTTGAATATTCATGTTTATTTCTTCTTCATTAGGTTCTTTAATATTCATATCTATTTCATTTGTATTTTCAACTTCTTCATAAGTTGATTCTGGAACTTCCTCAGGATCACCATATTCTTCTTCTAATTCTCTTTGAAGTTTTTGATATTTTTTTTCTTCTCTTTCTCCTAAATATTTATTAATTTTATCTAACATTTCTGTAAACATTAGAATCCCCCTCTTTCAATATGGACTGTATTATAGCATATTGTTAATAAAAAGTCAATTTTTTAGCAAATAAAAAAGTAGCAACCTGACCACTTTTTTACTATTATCTATTAATGTTTTCTTTTGATACAACTACAACTGGTCTAACTCCTGTTTTCGTATTTTCACTTGCGTTTTGAACATAACTATTATTATATTCTCCCACTACATTCCATACATAAGCAGAATTTATTGTAGAAGCTGTTTTTGTCCAATAATTAGTAGTAGTAAGAAAGCTAGCATTAAAAGTAATTTGATTTTGTTCAAAAGTTTGGTTATCTGCTAAAGCTAACTCTTCCATAGTAGGAAGTGAAACACTTAAACTTTCTAGGTTACCATTTGCATTTGTTAAAGATTGTTTTAATAGTGGTAAATAAACAGTATCTAGCCATGTTTTTACAGTTGAATCTTTTAAAACGCCACTACCATTTTGTTCATAGATATTGCACCCATTTTCTGCTAATAAACAATAAGAATTACTAGACTGTGGTCTATTATTTTCTAAGTCAAATACTTGAGGAGCACAGTTTGTGGTATTATTAATATCTTTTCCACAACTAGTATTATAAGTAGCATCACTATTTAAATTATAATCAGATAATAAAGTAACACTTGCACTACTAGAACTGCTATCTTTTATTACATGCCATTTACTTCCATCTTTTAAAGTAACACTATCTCCTTTTTTATATTCTACCTTCAAACTTTCATCAATACCACTTTGTGTAGTTTCTATTACTACTTTACCATGGAAATGTTTTCCTAAAATATCATTTGGCGCACTAGAATCAATCCATAGTCTAATTTCGTGAATTTCACTACTACCTGGTAATAAATTATTAGCTTCATAAATTAAGTAATCTTGATCTTGTTTACTACTTAATAATATAGGACTTTCATTATCAAATTTATATTTTACATATTTCTGTTGTAATAGATTATTTTTGCATCCATCTTCATTAATAATAGAATCATCATAAAGAATCTTAATTTTAAAATCAGCTGTAATACTACCTGTATTCGTAATACTAAAACGATATGGCGTACTAGTAGAACCAACATCATCACTAATTGGGTAAGCACCATTTAAAGATAATACATCACTGTAACCATCTCCAGTATCTACATAACTAATTTCAAGTTGTCCTACCTTTAACACATTATATTCATCAGCTTTACTAGTAGAAGAAAAGATAGCATAACTTCCACCTATCATACTAACAACTACACTAAAAACAAAGATAGCTGTTACTAATACTTGATGTTTAAATAATTTTTTTCTATTATTTCTCATTTTATCACCTATTTCAAAGTATTTACTGTTATTACTATTATATCATGATTTAGCTAGAAAGCTAGCACTTTTAAAAAAAATAAAAGATACTAAGTTAGTAACCTAATCTTAGTACCTCTAATTGACTACCAGAAACAATACTACGACTATTAGCTTGTGCTTCACTTGATTCTAATAAGTCGATTTGAAATTTCTTGCCGTCACCTATTCCACCACCACGGTCTAAAACAATAGCAGTAATTGTAGAACCTTGATAAGAAAGACGCAAAATACTACCTAATGGATATTTGCTATCAGCAGCTACTACCCTTACGCTACCAAAAGTAGCATCTTGATAATAAATTCTACCATCACCAATATAATATCCACTAGCTGTATGTCCAGAACTACATCCATAACAGTCGTGCCCGTAATGACTAATATTTACTGTTTCTTGACTTAAAACAGTAAAATTAGATGTGTCTACAATGTTGATAGTTTCTTGTATGCTTTCTTTCTTCTCTGTTACCGTTTCTTCTATCTTTACTTCTTCTTTTTCCGTTTGGTTATCTGTAGAAGACTCTTCTACTTCTTTTATACTTTCTTCTGGTAGTGTTTCTTCTTCTTTATTTTTTACTTCTTGATGAGATTTTGCTAACACAACACTACCTAATATCTTTTCTTGATTTACATTATATACTTTTCTATCATAGTGATCAATTTTTATTTCAAAATTAGAAATAGAAAAAAATGATAACACTAAAATATAGATACATACCAACTGGAAAGTATAATTATAAAATTTTTTCATAATTCCTCTTTCTCGGGCTTTATCAGTATATCATATTTTCCTAGAATATGCAAATTTGCCTGGCTTAAAGATACAACTTTCCCTAATATATTATATGTAAAATGCTTATTTTAAACACTTTTTCTTAAACTTTACTGGAAACAATTACCAAAAGAAAAAATTAGCCATAAGACTAATTTTATTCATAATTATCAGCTTTTACTTCCATAAAGCTTTTAGAATGCTTACATACAGGACATACTTCTAATGCTTTAGTTCCAATATAAACATGACCACAGTTACGACAAATCCAAATTTTATCTTCTTTCTTTTCAAATATTGTTTCATCTTCTATATTTTTAAGTAGTGTTAAATATCTCTTTTCATGTTCTTTTTCAATTTTACCTACTGCATCAAATAAATAAGCAAGTTCTGTAAATCCTTCTTCTTTTGCTTCTTCACTAAACTTTTGATACATATCTGTCCATTCATAATTTTCACCAGCTGCTGCATCTTTTAAGTTAGTAAGAGTTGTTGGTACTTCTCCATTATGTAAATATTTAAACCATAATTTTGCATGTTCTTTTTCATTATTAGCTGTTTCTTCAAAGATAGCAGCAATTTGCTCATAACCATCTTTTTTAGCTTTAGAAGCATAGTAAGTATACTTATTTCTGGCTTGACTTTCTCCACTAAAAGCAGTCATTAAATTCTGTTCTGTTTTACTTCCTTTTAATTTTTCAAAATCCATTTTATTTACCTTCTTTCTCTTTTTCCTTTTTACAACTACTACAATAGCCCTCTAACATTAAATTATAAATGTTAATTTCTTCTTCTCTATTTTGAAATCTATTTACTAGTTTTTTTAATAATTCATCATCAAAAATATCTATAATCTTACCACAATTTAAACATTCGAAATGAAAATGGTCTTTATAATAATCATAGTGATTTACTCCTTCTTGCATCGGAAGCTGTACTATTTCATTTTCTTTAACAAACTGTTTTACATTTCTATATACGGTAGCTTGCCCTATTGTTGGATCGATTTTTTTTACATCTTCATATATTTCAGATATTGTAGGATGATTTCTATTTTCTTTAAGTGCTTTCAAAATAACATATTTTTGTCTAGTTTTTCTTGATTCCATATTTACTCCTATTGATAATAGTTATCAATAACATTATAAGATAAATTTAAGTAAAATGCAAGTAATATTACTCAAATTTTACCAAAATTAAAAGTAAACACCAATTAGGCATCTACTTTAGTTTGTTTGATTTCTTTTCTTGTTTTTAATTTCTTCTTTTTTGTTTTAGGTTTCATTTCAGAGTCATTTCCACTATTATCTTTTTTCTTTTTTACTACTTTTTTCATAAATAACATGATACTAATACCAAATACCATTCCTAATAGAAAAATAAGTAAATAAACTATAATATTCATAATAGAAAATTCTTGTACTCTCAATGTATAAATATCGTATTCTCCACTAGCTGAAGTTACTAGTAAATAAATTGTTTTTCCTTCTTCTATTATATTTACTGTACTATTTTCATCTTCTAAAACTACTTTTTCTATTTTAAAATTTTTATATCTTTTATAAGAATATTCTCTTTTAGTAGAATCTATTTTACCAACTAAACTACCATTTTTAAATTTTATTTCTTTAATATTTGTATTAGAAGAAAGATTTGTTTCTAAAAGATTATTTCCTCTTGCTACAATTACTGTATATTCTTTAATAGAATTATCTTCTGCTGTTACTAAAATTTTATAATTATTATTTCCTACATTTAATTTATTTGGTCCTTCTATTTTAACTTTAGCATATTTAATATCTTCTACTACTGTTTCAAATTGAATACTATCTACTTCATAAGGAAGATAAACGATATACTTAGTTTGTTCTTTATTAAAAGATGGACTTAAAGTACCAGTTGATACTGTTAAACTAGATAAATTATTATTTGTAGATAACACTTTATTAGGATCTTTTCCACGGGTTGCATGAATAGTATAGGTCTTTGTACTTCCATTTTCTGCTGTTACTACTATTTTTACATCTGTTGTTTCTTCAGCAGTTAAATTGGTATTCGTAATACTGATTTTAGCTTTCTCATCTTCTGTTTTAGCATTTACTTTTAAATTAGAAATACTATAAGGAACTGATACACTATAACTATCTGTATTCGCATTAAATTTAGGACTTAATTCTGCTCCATTTACACTTAAACTAGCTAGTTTATTATTACCACTACGATTATCTTTTCTATTGACAGTAATTGCATATGTTTTTTTATCACCACTAGGTGCAGTTACTACAATATAAAACTGATTATTTCCATAATTTAAATTCTTAGTACCTGTTCCTGTAATACTAGCACCACTATCTTCTGCTGATGCTGATATATTAATAGAAGTAATATTATTTTCTACTGTTACTTGGTAACTTGTATTATTTTTATTAAAATTGATATTAGCATTACTTACTGATAAACTACTTAAGTTATTATTCGTACTAGGTGGTGTAGTTATCGTAATTGTTTTACTACTTCCACTAATATTAACAGGAGATGCACTAGCATCAGGTTGACTACTTCCTGTATAAGAAACATTAGCAGTACCAGTTTCTTTAGCACGGAAAGTAAGCCTCATAATATTTTGATAACCTTTAATAGTATTAGCACCAAATCCACCAAACTTAGTTCCTACTAAATCAATATTAAAGGGAGCTAAAGAAGTCGCACCAATTAATTCTAATTTATCACTAGAATAATTTAAGTTACCACCAAAAGCAGCTAATCCACCATCATCAGTTGTACCTGATACACTTCCAATATATAAAGTAATATCAATTGTATTTCCTACATAAACACTACTATTTCCATTAAAACCTGTAGTAGCATTTCCTAGTGCGTATATTTTAAAAGGACATAAAAAAAGAAAGAAGAAAAGAAGAAAAAAGGTTATTTTTTTTATATTCAATCTTTTCATCTTCTTACCTCCAATCGTCATTATCATTTTCTTGATACTTTCTTTGTTCCTCTTCTTTTTTCATTAACTCTTTTTTCTTTTGATTTAGTGCATCTTGCTGTAATAACATTTTTAACTTTGATGGATCTTTGGTTCTAGTTGCTTCATGAATAGCGTCTATAATTTCTTTTTTGGTAACTGTTTCATCATATGGATCATATGGTGTATTTTCATTTTCTTCATATCTAGCTTCATAAGTATTGGTACTACCTAATCTTTTTAATTCACTATCTTTTGTAGTTACTTCACTGTTTTGATTATAGTTACCATGAATAACGTCATCATCTGATGTATTTTTAGATCCAAAATTAAATTCTGGTTTTACTTCAATAATTGGAGTTACTCTTTTATCATTATCGTCATCATCATCTTTTTTCTTACGTAATAATAAGAATAAGATAAGTAATAAAAGTAAACTAATAATACCAGCGATAATACCAAATTGTAGTGGAGTTAAACCTAAAATTTTAGATTCTTTTTCCTCTTTTTCTACATCAATTGAATAATATTTAGTAAAACCATCTTTATCAGTAACTTTTATTAATACAGTATTATGACCAACTTTTAAGTTTTCATTACCAATAATTTCTACTTTACTACTACTATCACTTGGTGTAGCTTTAATATCTAATTTATTAGTATTTCCATCTACTTTAGCAGTATATTCTTGATTATTAGGATCAAACTTAGGAGTAATACTTACATTATCTATCGTAATATCTTTTAAATCTGTCTTACTAGAAGCTGTACTACGAGTAACATTTAAAGAATAAATTCTAACACTACCATCTTCTGCTGTTACTTTAATTTCTACTGTATTTACACTACCAACTTTAAAGTTTTCATTACCAGTAATTTCTACTTTAGATTTTTCATTGCTTGTAATGTAACTTAAATCTAATTTTTCTACTTCATAAGGTACTTTAATATTATAACTATTTACATTTTTATTAAAACTTGGTTCCATTTCATGTGATGATTTAACTGTTAAACTTTTTAAATAGTTATCATTAGACTTAGTATCTGTTTTCGTATTATTATTAGATGAAGCTCTTTCTACATTTACAATATAAGTATTTACTGTACCATCTTCGGCTGTTACTTTAATCGTAACGGTATTATTTCCCTCTTTCCAGTTTTTATTACCAGATATTACTACTTTAGCTTTGTTATTATTAGGAATTGCTGTAACATCTAAACTTGTGATATTATTTTTAACTTTCATAGAATAATTGTTTACATTACTCTTAAAAGTTGGTGTTAAGGTATAACCACTAATATCTAATTTCTTTAGTGTTGCATCATTTGATTTTTTTACTTCTTCTTGCTTTTCTTTTTCAATTTTTACAGTATAGGTTTTAACACTTCCATCTTCTGCTGTTACTTTAATAGTAGCAACTGTTTCATTACCTGTTAAAGTAATATTTCCAAGTCCTGATACTGTAGCTTTACTATGATTAGTAGCACCTTCTAATTTTATCGTTGTTGCTGTAGAGGGAACTGTTACTGTATATGATGTTGTATTTGCTTTAAAGCTAGGTGATAAAGTATAACCACTAGCTGATAAACTTTTTAAAGTGGCATCACTACTCTTAGTAGAAGGAGTAGGACTAGTTGATGGTGATGGGCTAGTAGTTGGTGTTGGACTCGTTGTAGGAGTAGGATTGGCGTCTGTAATTGTAATACTCTTTGGTGTTACAGTAGTAGTTAATTTACTAGATACATCACTTAATTTAGCATTCGTTAAAGTTACTTGAGTGGTACCTACTTTCTTTGCTTTAAAGACAAAAGTAAATACTTCAGTCTTACTTGTAATACCACTAGATAAAGTAGTATCTAATCCCGCAATTATATAATTAGCATTTGTATTAATTTGAAAAGTATAGGGACTAGTTGTACCTGTTCCTGATACATATTCTAGGTAATTACTATCAAAAGATAAATTACCACCTACGCTAACGATACCACCATCTGTTGAATTATCACCATTTACATACATTTTAATGGTAATTTTATCATTTAGGCTAACCGTTGAATTACCACTAAATCCAACGGTAGCACTACTTGCTTTTACTGGTACTAGATAAGTTAATAGTGAAAAACCAACTACTAATGCCATTAATAAATTTAAACTTTTTATTCTTTTCATAAATTTCCTCCTAATGCAATGAAATTCTTCCTAAATAATGATTTAAAATCATTACTGAATCAAATAAGTCAATATCAGTATCATCATTGACATAAGCTGCTTCTTGATAAGCTCCTGTTAATAATGTTTTCGATAAATAGTGATTTAAAATTTTAACAGCATCGAATAAGTCAATTTCACCATCACCTGAAGTATCTCCTTTGATGACTACATATTTACGATCTTTTTCTACCCCATCAATTACTAGTTTAACAATCATACCAGTAGCTAGTTTTTCATCATCATTTATTTTTCTTGTTTCAGTTGCATCCCAAATTTCTAAATACTCATTTTCATTGTCTAATTGATTTTTCATTTCTTGTCCAGTAGTATTTAATTTTACAGTTCTAATATAATTATTCATAATCGTATGTCCAAATTGAATGGAAGTAATAGTACTAGCAGGATCAGCTTCTTTATTTACATTAATTTTATAAGTTAATACTGTACCATTTTCACTAGTTACTAAAATAATTACTTCTGTATTTCCACTCATTAATGGTGATAGTGTTAAAGTATGTGGTGAAGTATAAGTAGTTCCATTCATTTTCATAATAGCTGTGTTATCTTCTGTAATTGCCGTAATATCAATTGATGATACTGTTCTATCTACATTAACGGTATATAGGAATGTATTTTTATTAAATGTAAGGTTACCTTCACTTACTAAAATATTACTTAAGTAAGCATTAGTTGATGCTTCTTTTTCATAAGTAATTTTATAGTTTTTAATTGTAGTTCCATCTTCTGCTGTTACTTGAACAGTAATAGCAGATTTTCCTTCTATCTTAGGAATATTTACAGTATTACTTGACTGTTTTACCCCATTTACTAAATAACTTATTTTAGAAGTTCCCATGTTAGGAGTTGCATGAATAGTAAGTGTTTCTAAACTAAATGGTATTTTTCCAATAGAATATTCTAAAGAGTCCATACTAAACTTTTTATCAAGTTCATAACCTTCTACATTTAAACTACTTAAGTTAGCATCTGTTGATGCTTTTCTTTCTAGTCTTTTAATAATAACGATATAAGTTCTAGTAGAATTATCTTGGGCTTTTACGATAATACTTACTGGATTATTTCCTACTACTAAGTTATCTATCGTAACTGTTTTTGGAGTAAATGATACATTACCATTTATATCAACGGTTGCATTACTATCTTCTGTTTCCATAGAAAGATCAATACTAGTTACTTCATTTTCTACTGTTAAATTATAATTTTCTTTGGTTTTAATAAAATCAATTGAACCAATTGATGGAACTAAACTAATTAAATAATTATTACTTGATGGAATTATATTATAAGAAATATTATATGTCTTGTTAGTGATACCATCAGCAGCTGTTACTACTACTGTAATTACTTTATTACCCATTACATTTGGTATACTAACAATATTACTATCCTGTTTAATACCGTCTACATAGTATTCTATTGTAGATAAATTATTATTAGGAGTTGCATTTATTTTTAACTTAGTAGTTCCATATGGTAAATCTCCTAATGAATAATCTAGTGTTGTTTGAACAAAAGCTTTATCAAGAGGGTATCCTGTTACTGATAAATTACTTAATGTTGCATCTTTACTTAATGCTTCAACTACCGTAAAGTGATAATTTAAAATCGTACCGTCTTCTGCTGTTGAAGTTAGAGTTACTTTATTATCAGATAAATGATAGTTACCATTTCCAGATACAGTAGTTTTATTAATGGTTGGAACTCCTTCAATAGAAAAATCATTGCTTCCATAAGGAACTGTTATTGTATATTCATATTTATTTGATACAAAACTTGGTGATAATGTTGCTCCTGTTAGTTTAACTTCTTTTAAAGAAGCATCACTTGATTTTGGTCTAATTACTTTAATCGTATAAGTTTTTGTTGTTTTACCATCTTCAGCAGTTACAGTTACAGTATAATAATTATCTTGTGTTGTTGATAAAGTAATTTCTTCTTGTTTTGCTATAGTAGCATTACTATCTTCTAAGATAGCTGTTACTTCAGTTGGAGATAATTTTTCTTTAGTAGCTTCTACTGTTACTTCATAATCATATATTTCACTATTAAAAGTTGGAACTAAAGCATAACCAGTTACTGCTAAAATACTTAAGTTAGCATTATTATTTTTATTTCTAGTAATATTTATTTTATAAGTTTTAATAGTACCATTTTGAGCTGTTACAGCTATTTCAAATGTATTTAATCCAGTAGTTAATCCTTTAGTACCAAGACCACTAATCGTTGCATCAGAATCTACTGTAGTAGCACCTATTTCAATACTTGTTTTTGTATATACTACATTATCTAAAGTATATTCTAAAGTATCTTTATTAAAATCTTTTACAGGATTACCATCTACTGTTAATGTTAATAAGTCATTATTTTCTTTTTTAGCTCTTACTACATTAATTACATAGTTTTGTCTAGCACCTGATTCACTTTCCACAGTAATCGTAATCGTATTATTACCAACATTTAAATCATGATTTCCAGTACCTGATAAAATCTTAGCACGACTATCAGATAAGGTAGCTTCGATATCAATAGAATCAATACTTCCACCTACATTTACGGTATAAGCAGTAGTATTTTTATTAAATTCAGGTGATAAATTTCCTTCACTTACAGTAATAGAAGATAATGTATTATCACTAGATTTCGTTCTAGATATATTTAATTTATAAGTTTTAGTTACTGATAAATCTTCACTTACTACCATTACTTCTATTTCTTTTGTACTTTCTGTCATAGTATAATGACCAATTCCAGATGTGATACTAGCATGAGGCTCAGTAGTAGTTGCACTTACATCAAATTCAGTTGTTTCAACAGGAACAGTTACATTATATTCTAAAGTATCTTTATTAAAACTTGGATTAAATGAACCATTTGTTACTGTTAATTTATCTAAAGTAGCGATATTAGATTTTTCCTTAGTAACAGCTAAGATATGATTTTTAATTGTGCCATCTTCTGCAGTTACTGTAATAATTACTTCATTTATAGTTGTTGTAACTAAAGGAGTATTTGTAAATGATACCGTAGCTTTTTTATCAAGATTAGTAATTGGATCATTTACTTCTACACTTAAATTACTACTATTTGCTTCAGTTATATTATTAGGAACAGTTACTTCATACTTCTTAGATGAAGTGTTATAAGTAGCTTTTTTACCAGCTAAAGTTATATTTTTAATACTTGTATCATTATTAAGATTACGTTTTACATTAATAATATAATCATGTGTAATACTAGTATCATGTGCAATAACTGTTATAGTTATCTTATTATTACCAGTATTAATTCTAACTAAACCATCACCTGTTTTAGTAGCTAAATTATCATTAGGAGTAGCTACTATATTTAACTGATGAGTATTATATGGTAAATCTGTTAAAGTGTAATTATCTTTTGTATTAGTAAAATCTGATATCGTTACACCATTAATCGTTAAATCTTTTAAAGTAATATCTTGTCTATGACTTCTAGTAATATAAATGGTATAAGTTTTTGTAGTATCATCTTCTGATTTAACTGTTACTTCAATTTTATTTCTAGTATCAAATTCTAATGGGAATGGATTAGATAAATCAGTAGTAATTTCTGCTTTATCAGTATCTTCTACTGTAGCACTTACTACTACTTCACTAGTTGTTCCTGGAACAGTTAATTCATAAGTTTGAGTTAATGGATTAAAGTTTTTAACAGTAGTTCCATTTACTTTTAAATCAGCTAAGTTATTATTAGAAGATTTTTGTCTAATAACATTTACAGTATAAGCAGTAATTGTTCCATCTTCTGCTGTTACTGTTAAGATAATTGTTTTAGTTGATTCACTAGCAGGCATTTGATAAGTTGTACCATTTACTGGTGAAACACTAGCAGTATCACTAATTTCAGCGCTTAATTTAAATTGTAAAGTGTTAACTGGAACTTCAATACGACAGTTATTACTACTATCTACTAAACAGTACCAAGAATCGTCATCACCTATCGTTAGATTGATTCTAGATACTCTAGAATCATTAGCCTTAGTTCTAGTTACTTTAATAGAATATTCTTGTTCGGTACCATCTTCAGCTGTTACTGTAAAACGATAATCATTTACCATAGTAGTAACTAGTTGAAGTGTTTGATTTTTAGTTATTTTAGCATCAGATGAAGTTGTAAATAAAACATCATCAGGTGTTAAAACAGTTACACTATTTGGTACAGTTACTTCATAAATCCCAACATCAGTATTTACTGCTTCAATACCAGCAACAGTTAAATTTGAAATTGAAACATCACTATTACGAGCACGTTTAATATTTAATTTATATACTTTTTCTGTACCATTTTGAGCTGTTACTGTAATTAATATTTCATTGTTTCCAGTTTTTAAAGTAACATTACCATCACCTTTTACAGTAGCATAAGAATTAGTTTTAGAAGTTTCAATATTAATATTTTTTTTATTAAATTCAACACTATCTAATGTATATTCAAAAGTATCTTTATTGAAGTTTTTAACACTGATGCCATCTACTTTAATATCATCTAAAGTAGCTATATCATATTCTTTTCTAGTAACATTAATGATATAAGAAGAAGTTGTTTTATTTTCAGCTTCTACTATTACTTCTACTTGATTAGCACCAAACTTTAAGTTTGTATTTCCGGTAATAGATTTAATATTTCCATATAAAGAATTTGGAACAGCATCTACATTAATTTCAGTTATATCAGCATCAACAGTAGCAGTATATGTTCTAGTACTTTGACTAAATACTGGTGATAAGGTTCCGTGATCAATTGTTAAAGATTTTAAACTACTATCAGTTGATTTTGATCTAATTAGATTAATCGTATAAGTATTTATAGTACCATCTTCAGCAGTTACAACGACTGATACATCAGTAGTTGAGATTGGAAAAGTCTCAGTTTTGGTATTTGGACTAGCTGTTGTAGTACCAGTAGCATTATCATAAATAGCTACACTTGCTTTACCAGTATCTTTTACTGTAGCAGTAATAGTAACATCAGTTACTGTAGCATCATAATTATAAGAATAAGTTCCATTAAAGTTTTCTTGAAATGTTGGTGACATAGTTGCTTGAGGAGTAGATGTAATCGTTAAACTAGATAATTTGTTTTCATTAGATAGACGATAAACTTTTAGTTTATAATTTCTAGTTGTGTTATCTTGGGCAGTTACCTTTATCGTAAACTCATTAGCACCTACCTTTAAATTAACCGTTCCAAGTCCACTAATAGTAGCTTTTCCTGTATCATCTACTAAACCACTTAGAAGTAATGAGGTTTTATCATTTGCTACTTGTCCTAAATCATATTCTTGAACAGTTTTATTAAAATTATTTACTAAATTACCATCAACTGTTAATGTTTTTAAATAGCTATTATTACTTGCTGCTTCACGATTTATTGTTAAATTATAATTTTGAGTAGTACAGGTATTACCTGGAACACTAGCATATTTACTAAGACAGTTTTCAGCTTTTACTACTAAAGTTTTATTATTTGATAAATTTCCAGAATTAGGTAGATTCCAATTTCCTAATCCACTATCAACATAAGCATTTTTATGATTCGTAGTAGCACTTACTGATGTTGAATTAATAGCATAAGGAATTGTCGCTTGATAAGCATAAGTTCCACTAATCATATTTCCAAAACTAATACTGTTCGTTAAATTAATTGCTGATAATGTTGCATCATTTGATAATCTATAAACATTAATGGTATAAGTTTCTGTATTACCATAAGCAGCTGTTACTGTTAGATTAAAGGTATTACTTCCTACATTTAAGTTCTTTTTACCAATACCACCTGATAAGACAGATGCTTGACTATGATTAGCTGTTGCTGATAAATTAATAAAACTAATATTATTAGGAACAATATAATCATAAGTTTTTTGACTACTGCCTGCTGTAAAAGAAGGGTTTGATTGATAAGTAGTACTTCCATTAGTTACAGTTAAAGTTCCAAGTGTTGCATCATGTGATATTTCCTCACCTGGTACCACAAAAGAAATGTCATCTGTTTCATAATTAAGTTTCTTTCCATTTCCATCACTAATTGTGGTTCTACCATTGGTAGTATCAAATTTTAATTCTGCTGTTCCACTAGGTGCTGAATCATTTATTTTCATAAAAAAGTAACCAATTTCAGTATCACCCTTCAAAGAATAATGGTATTGTGAGCCTTCCTTTGCATATACAATGATTTGACTAGTACTCGTATCTAAATTTACATAATTTGACCAACTTGCTGGTTTCCTACTAGTTCCCTTAGGAAGGTCATTTATATTATTGTAAGCTGCAAAAGAATCATCACTATAATAAACTGGACTCCAAATTGATGAATCATATGTAATAGCTGAGTTAATTCCAATAACTTCTGATACATCACCCATTTTATAGCTAGCTACAATTATCACAACAGTACCTGGTTGAATTTCATCATTATTATTTTTAATATAGGAATCAAGTGTTCCACTTTTATAATCTTCATAACAATTATCTAAATTGACATCATTATCTGAATCATTATATACAGTTGGATCACATACTACAGCCTTTAAATTTAACCCATGAGATAATGCATAAGCATTGGTATCAAATGTTAATACAAACATTAAAATAAACCCAAAAATTATTTTTTTCGTAACTCTACTATTCATGTAACTTCCTACTTTCTTATTCTTATATAAGTATACCAATTTTTTCGATATATTTCTACAAAAATTAATAAATGTTTTTATTTTCTAAAGATATAAAGTGCAAACAATAAATTTTGCACCTTATATCTTTAGGCGAAAAATTCGCTTAAAGATTTTTTATTTATCTTCTAGTTGTTCATATAAGTCAGTATTTAAAGAAGAATTTAATCTTAAAATATAGTTCTGCATTTTTGTTACATCTGCTACTGTAACATAATTATCAACATCAATATCAGCAGCAACAAACTCAATTTTATCTAATTTGCTTAATCTCAATATTGAATTTTCTGCTAATGTTACATCTGCTACTGTAATATAACCATCACCATCAATATCACCTTTCACTACCAAATTAAGTTGATCATAGGTAATATTATTAATTACTAGTTTTACTATATATTTAGTCTTTACATTCTCTTCATTTTCTACCACATTTGTTTCTGTACTTTCATACACTTTCAAGTTTTCTCTTTCATTTTTTAAATTACTTAAGAAATCATCTATTGTGGTATTTGGTTCCATTCCTGTTATGTAATTATTATCTTCATCATCACGATTAATATAATAAGTATCACTTTGTATTACTGGATTAATTACATGAACGGTAACTGTTTTCGTTAATGATTTATTTCTAGTAGAAGTTATAGTAATCGTTGTATCTCCTACTGTTAATGGTGTAATTAGACCTGTATCTGATACAGTAAGAATAGATTTATTATTTACTGTATAGGTCATACCTTTATAATCAGTATTTTCAGGATTATATTTTATGTCAATTTGATAATCATTGCCAACTGGTACATTAATTTCTAAATCTGTATCAAAAGAAATAATATCTGTTTTCTTATATACTTCAATATTTACTGATTCTTGTGTAATACCATCTTCAGCAATAGAAGTAATTGTGATGATATTTTTACCAGCAAATAAAGTTGTTACACCATTACCAACTACTAATGCATCTTTTGAATTAGTAGTAACATCAAAGGAAATATTATTAACATCACCTTCTACTTCTATAGTGTAAGATTTAGTATCTGATGTAAAACTAGGATTAAGACTACCAACACTTGGTTTAATATTAGTAATTAAAGCATCATGACTAGCTTCTCTTACAATAGTAACTTCATAAGTATTTACTAATCCACTTTGAGAAGTAACAGTAATATATTTAGTTACTGTTCCAACAGTTAATGGATAAGTTTCTAATCCGTTAACGGTAGCATTTTCTGATACAGTTCCTGATAATGTTACATATTTAGTACCAACTGGTACATTTAAAGTATAACTATTTACATCTTTATCAAACTTAGGAGTAATATTACCTGTACTACTTTCTAGAGTTAATAATTTATTTTCATCACTATTTTCTCTAGTAACAACAAGTTTATATACTCTTTCTGCTTTGGAAATACTAACTACTTTAATATAAATTGTGTTCTCTCCTGGCGTTAAATTAATAGTTGTAACTCCTGTTGTTTCTTTATAATCTGTATCTTTTTTAATATAAACGGTACTTGTTGATAACTCTGGTGTTGCTTTTAATTCAATAGAAGCTATATTATTTGCTACTGTTAAAGTATAATTTTGAATTGTTTTATCAAACTCTGGTGTAATATCATGATTCATTACAGATAAAACACTTAAATAAGTATTACTTGCTTCTTGTCTAATAGCATCAATTGTATAAGTAGTAGCTTCTCCATTATAAGATACTTTTACAGTAATGATATTATGTCCAACTTCTAAGTTATCATTTCCATAAATATCTACTACAGCATCAGGATTATGAGTCTTATAAGTAACAGTAGCACTTTCATATTCATTTGGAATATTTACAATATAGTTAAGAGTATTTGGATTAAAATCTGGTGTTAAAGCACCCTCTAATACACTTAAATCTTCTAGTAGTGTTTGTTCTAATTCATTTTCTTTTCTAGTTACTGTTATTGTATAAGTCTTAATTGTTCCATCCTCTGCTGTTACCATAATCTGAATTTTATTTTTTCCTTCTACAAGATTATAATTACCATTTCCAGATACAGTAGCTTTATCTGATTCACTTTTACCAGTTACATTAATAGAATCAATATAATTTTCAAGTTCTACTGTATATTCTAAAGTATCTTTATCAAAGTTAGGTACTAATTCACCGTTATTAATCGTTAAACTTTCTAGATTATTATTAGATTCTTTTTTCTTAGTTACTACTACAGTATATACTTTTGTAGTTCCATCTTGGGCTACTACAGTAAGTTTTACTGTTAAATCTTCACCAGTTAACTGATAAATACCATTTCCAGTTATTTTAGCAGTAGTATCTTCTCTAATACCAATTATTTGGATATTATTTATATTACTTTCTACATGATAAATATAATTATATTTTTCTTTATCAAAAGTAAAATCCTTTTCTGGGAAAGTAACGATATCGCTTAAGTAAGCATTACTTGATGCTTTTTTAGTAACAATAATAGTATATTCTAAACTTGTTTTACCATCTTGAGCAAGAGTCGTAATAGTAATGGTATTTTCACCTATTTTTAAGTTTTTATTACCACTTATTGTATAAGTTGCTTTTTCATCCATCATAGTTACTGTTTCTGTTAATTTAGTTACAGTATTCTCAACTTCCATTGTATAAGCATTTTTATTTTTATCAAATACAGGAGCTAATGTACCATAATCAAATGATAAATTTTTAATACGAGCTTCATTTGGTCCAGCACGATAAATATCTAATTGATAGTTTCTAACACTACCCTCATAGTTGGTAACTCTGATAACAAAAGAGTTTTTAACAGCATCTACATTTAACATAATCTTAGGATCATCTACTTTCATATCTACTTTTGTTTTCGTAGTAGAACCTAATTTATATACTTCAACAGTTGAATACATTTTTTCTTCTGCTTGTAAGTGTAGATTAACCCTTTTTGTATCTTTTAAAACTTCAGCTGTATAATTCATAATACCAATATTAAAGACTGGTTCTAATGTAGCTTCATCAATATACATATTAATTAAGCGATTACTTGCTGTAGGTTTTGGAAGTTTAGTAGCATGAATAATATAGGTTTTAATATCTCCATTTTCTGCTGTTACTATTACTTCAATATCTTTGGTAATACCAATTTCTAAATCTGTATTATTTCTTATTTCAACAGTTGCATCTTTAGAATTTGTTTCATAAATAACAGTAGCACTATCAAATTCATATGGAATATCAACATTATATTCTAAAATATCTTTATTAAAGCTTGGATCTATTAATCCTTCTGCTACTTGTAATGATTTTAACGAATTATCACTACATTTTTTTCTATTAACATGAATTGTATAATCTCTACTATTTTCACCATAACTTACAGTAATTACTATATCATTATTACCTGTATTTAATTGATATTCACCTAATCCATTAATATCATTTAATGTTTCTTTTAAAGTAGCATCAACGATAACACTATCAATTTCATAATCAACCGATACATTATATTCTAAAGTATCTGGATCAAATACTGGATCTAAATCATAAATAGTATCATCATGACTTACAGTTAAACTGTTTAATCCAAATTCAAATTCTCTATTTATAGTTATATTATAAGTATTTACTAATCCACTTTCACTAGTTACCGTAATTGGAATTACATTAATTCCATAATCTAAAATATAACTACCATTTCCCACTATTGTTTGCATTTTTTGACCTTTAATAGTTTTAATGTTTATTTCACTGATATCTTTTGAAACATTTACAGTATAATCATTTATTTCATTATTAAAGTCTGGTGTTAATGGATAAATAGTTTCTATATCATTTTTCATAGAAGAAACAGTAATACCATTTAATAAATTATTATCACTTGCACTCCTATTAGCATGAATTTTATAAGTTTTACCACGTGTTTTATCAGCAGATAATACTACAACATTTACGATATTTTCACCAGTTACAAAGTTAGAATTACCAGTAATATATACTAATTGGTCTTCTGCTTCTTTAGTATAAACAATATCTAATTGGTTAACGGTACTATCAATATTAATGTAGTAGTCAACAATATTTTTAACAAACCCTGGTGATAATTCATAACCTGTTACTTTCAAATTAGCTAAGTTAACATTATCACTTTGCTTTCTTATAATATTTAAAGTATATGTAGATGAATCACCTATTTCTGGTGTTACTATAATTTGGAAAGTATTTAAACCAGGTGTTAAATTAAATTCACCATTTCCAGATACTGTTGTATGAGTAGTATCAATAGCAGTACCCTCAATTTTAACGGTGCTAATTTCACTATCTACTTCTAATACATAATCAAATTTATACTTATTGAAAACTTGTAAGAAATCACCGGTATCACCTGATGAAACAGTTAAACTAGCAAGTAGATTACTATATTTTTCATTACGATAAGCATGAATGATATAGTCTTTTTCGTTACAACCATATCTTGTTTTAACAGTAGTAGAACAGCTTTCTGATTTAGTATGAACTATAATATCATTACGTCCAAAGTATAATACTTTAGCACCTTTTATTTCTATTTGTTGATTATCATTTTTCTTTTCAACATCAAGTTCATATTTACCACTTTCTATTGCATTAAATTCTACGTTGTATTCATATAAATTTTCATCAAAATCTGCAATCTCATATTCTGGAGTAATAAAGGAAATACCTAGAATATTAGGATCACTACTTGCCTCTCTATATACTGTTAAAGTATAATCAAAAGTTTCATTTAATGAATTTTTTACTCTTATGATAATAGTATTTTCGCCAACACTTAAATTACTATTTCCAATTATTTCATAAGTTTGTATATTGTTTTTAGGTGTTATTACTAAATCATCTAAACTAGTAATTTCATTAGGGATATAGATTTCATAGTTAGTAGTATCTTCATTAAATACTTTATCAAAAGTACATATACCACTACAGTCATCTTCTTTTTGGAAATTAGCTTCAATATTAGCTAATTTTAACTCTCTTGTTTTACTTCTTACCAAGTTAACAGTATAAATAGCTACATCACCATTTTCAGCTGTTACCATAAATTGATACTGATTATCATAAGTTAATTTTTGAGGAAGCATTACATTATGTAAAGCATATTCATTACTTAATGTAATAGAAGTAAGAGTTGCATTTGTATCTGTATCAAAAATATCATAATTAAATTCTTTATCTTTATTAGGTTTTATCTCAACACCATCTACTACAATTTTATCAACATTATTATTAGTAGATAACTCTGGTAATACAGAAATGTGATAATACTTCTGAACGACACCATCACCTGCTGTTACTGTAATCGTATAGATATTACTTGTTTTATCAAAATCAATATCTAGTTTATTATCTAAAGTAATACTAGCATTTTTATCTGCTAAACTGTAAATTATTTCATCTCTAGTTAATGTTTTTTTCGTTCTTGGAACTCTAATTGTATATTCAGTTTCTTCTGGATCATAAGTTTCTTCAAATGGGTAATTTTTTACTGATAAACTACTAAGTTGTGCATTAACTGAATCACATCTAGTAATTTCTATTGTATAAGTTTTTTCTGTCTTGTCTTCAGCTCTTACTACTATTTCAATCGTATTAAGTCCATACTCTAGATTAAATGGTTTACTTAAATCTGTTACAACAGTAGCTTTTGTATCAGCTAAAACTGCCGTTATCATTACTTGATTCATAGTACCAATTACGGTTTTCTCATAACTTAATTTAGTTGATGAAAAATTAGGTAATGAAACATAGTTTACTTGTAGGTCCATTAAATCATTATTACTAGATTCACTACGAATAATACGAACAGTATAAGTATCAGTAGTATCATCTTCAGCTGTTACTGTTAAAGAAATATCTTTATTATATTCTGTAGCTAATAGAGTATGTTTAGATGGATTAGCTGGATTAACACTAGCCATATCAGGAAGTGTTGCTTCTAAAGTAAAATCAGAAGTATTACTTGGTACTTCAATAGTACATAATTTAGAAGTTGGGTCCATATTACAGCTAAATTTATTATCAGATACTGTTACAGTAACACTAGAAATTGTTGTATCACTAGATTTTTCACGACTTACATTTAATATATAAGTTGATTTATTAGTTCCATCTTCTGATGTAGATACAATTGTATATTTTGTTACTTTTCCTGATACTAAATCTTTGTCTTCAAAAGTTACTGTACTATCTGGATCTAGTGTTGTATAAGTAAAATTATCTTTACTTAAATGGTTTATAAAGTTAGGTACTATTACATTATATTCATAAGTATCAGATTGGAAAACTGGATCTAGTGTATAGGTACTAAGTTCTAAATTAGACAATCTAGATTCATTAGAAAGTGGTCTTCTTATTGTAACATTATATACTCTTTCTTCTCCACGACTTGATGTTACAGTAATAGGAATATCTAAATATTTTTCATTGGCTGGGAAGTTATAATCACCATTTCCAGTAATTGTAGCAATATCAACTTCTTTAGTAGCTAATACAGTACAAGAAGTTACATTGCTTTCTGTAAATACAGTATAAGAAGTAGTTTCTCTATCAAAGACTGGATCTAAATTACCACAACTAACATTTAAAGTAGATAAATAATTATTAATTACTACTTCATCTGTTAAAGTTAAAGTATAAGTAGTTTCAGTATTATCTTCTGCTTTTACAGTAACCGTAATATTACTACTTGTAGTAATATCAGGTATCGTAATTACATTTTTATAAGTATTTGAAGAAGTAGTTACTTGTTCATTATTATCTATCATAATACTTTTAATAGTAGCTGTATTCTTTAGTGTTTTTAACTCTAGGTTAGCACTTGTTAGAGTACTAGGAATAAATACTTCATAAGTAGTTGTATCTTTATCAAACTTAGGAGTAAATTCATAATTACCAAGTTTAAATATCTCTAATCTAGAATCTGTTGATACTACTTTGGTAACAGTAAGTTTATAAGTATTTGTAGTTTTCTTATCCTCAGCTGTAACTTTAATTAGAACTTCTTGCGTTTGATCATTTGTAAAATTACTATTACCTTCTACTGTATAAGTAGCATAGGAATCTGTTAAGACAATATTATCTAAATTCAAACTAGATTCATCAGTAGTAATTGTATAATTAAAGGTATTTTTATCAAATGTTTCATTAGTAGTAATACCTAGTGAATCAATAGTAGCAATATTATTATCTAGCCTATTTATCACTAAATTATAAGTAGATGTCGTATTATCTTCAGCAGTAACAATAATCATATAAATATTACTTCCTGTTATTAAATTAATATCATTATCTACAATATCACCATTAATATCATAAATTTTATAACTAGCATACTCATTTCTAACAGTTGGTGTGATAGTAAGATTATGAGCTTTTGTATTTAAAGTATATTGATAACTTTCGGAATTAAATTCTTCATTTAATCCTTCACTAGTCGTTAAGTTTGATAGTTTAGAATCACTACTCTTATTTCTATTAATAGTAATTTTATAAGTTCTAACATTACCATTTTGAGCAGTAACATTTACAAAGAAAATATTTTCTCCTAAAGTTAATTCTTGTGGGAAAGTATCTATAATGTTACCAGTTGAATCAGTGATAGAATAAGTAGCATTCTTACTTTCTATAGTAGCATTTATCGTAATACGGCTATCTTCTGTTGTTTTTGTATATTCCAATAATTCTTTTGAAAATTCTTGTTCCAATCCAGTGTTGGTAGTTAAATTTGATAAATAATTATTATCATCTAATACAAAATTAGCATTAATTTTATAGATTCTAATATCTCCCGTTTCACTGGTTACTTTGATTTCAATTTCATTTAATCCAAGATTTAGTTTTAAATTTCCAATTATTTCTACTTTAGCATATTTATTATTTGGAATTGCGGTAATTTCAATATTTACTTTATGGGTATCAAAATTATATTCTAAGGTATTTGGATCAAAGGAAGGATTAAGAATAATATCTTTTACTTCTAGTGTTTTTAAAGTATTATCACTACTTAATTCTCTTGTTACAGTTAAAGTATATACTTTTTCTACACCAGTTTCACTAGTTACGGTAATTGTGATGATATTCTCCCCTGGTATTAAATTTTTAGCATTATCACTAATTACTACTTTGGCATATTTGTTATTTGGAACTGCCTTAATATTTAGTGAATGATCATTGGTAGTAAAACTATAATTTAAGGTATCTGGATTGAAATTAGGAATTAGAGTATTCTCTTCTACTTCTAAACTAGCTAGTGTATTATCACTAGATTTTTCCCTTGTGATTATTACAGAGTATGTTCTAGTAGTTCCATCTTCTGCAGTCACAACAATATTATTTTCAGAAGGATTATCTGATAATAAATTAATATTTTTTACATATACACTACTATTTCCAATTGATGCACGCTTTTTACCATTAGAAGTTGCAGTTAAGACTACATTCGTTATATCATTTGGTAAATTTAATACATATTTATCATATAATGGATCAAAATTTGGTGTTAGTATGTAATTTTCATTACCATTTGTTACTAATAATGATTGTAAGTAATTATCATTGTAGCCAGTACGATTTACTATTAATTTATAATCACAAGTTGATTTATCTTCTGATGTTACTCTAATAGTTATTTCATTTTTACCAGCAATTAAATTATTGTAATTACCTATTATTTGATATGTAGAAGTTGCTGCTTGAGGTGTTGCATTTATAGTTAGTTTTTCAACTTCTCCAGTTACATATAAATAATATACAAATTTTGTAGATTCAAACTTTTCTGTTAGTGTAGCTTCATCTACTGTTAAATCAGCAAGTAAAGTATTACTATTTGCTTTTCTTCTTACCACAATAGTATAAGTTAAACTGCTACCATCTTGAGCAGTTACTACTACATTAATAGTATTTGCACCAACATTTAAGTCATATTCTTGTAAACCAGTAGAAGTTGCTAATAATTCATCTTCTAAAGTACCGGTTAAAGATATTTTAGAAACAGAGTTTTCTACTTCTAGGTCATATTTTAAATTCATTTTGTTGAATTCTGGACTAAGAGTTATTTTTTTAGGATTATCTTTATTCGTAATATCTGTTACTGTTAAATCTGTTAAGAAAGCATTATTACTTTCTAGTCTAGTAACATAAATGGTATATTGTTTTTCGGTACCATTTTGAGCTGTTACTGTTATCTTAATAGTATTTTGTCCATAATCTAGAGTATTAGGTTTAGTAATTTTTACAGTAGCATTTGGATCATCTGCTATAGCTTCTATTTCAACATTTTCTGTTTCATGAGGAACTGTTACATAGTAATCTGTTATATTGTAAGAATAATTAATATCATACTCAGGTGAAGTCATCTTTAAAGATCTTAAATCGGCATTACCAGTCATATCACGGTAAATGTCATAATACCATGAAGTAGTATTATTTTTATCTTCTGATGTAACATATATTTGGAATTTATTGCTTCCACCTGATAATTCATATAAACCATCACCATTTACTGTTTGGAAATAATGAGCTTTATCTACTACCATTACGATTTCACGGATAGTATATGGTACTTTTACTTGATATGAGTTAGTATTTTCATCAAATTTATAAACACAAGCACCTTCCATAGAAGAACAGTATTCTTGAAGTAAACCATTAATTAAAATATTTTTAGGAGAAGCATTAGTATCAGCTTTTCTTGTTACTACTACTTTATAAGTTTTGGTATAACCGTTTTCAGCAGTTACCACTAATGGTATTTCTGTAGTACCAGCTTCAATAATATAATCACCATTTCCAACAACACTTGCTTTACCATCTGCTGGAACTCCTTCAATATTAATTTCAACTTCATCACTTGCTAAGGTTAAGTAATAAGTATCGGTATTATAATCCCAGTCTGGAGTCATTACTCCTTTATTTGAAATGATACCATCAAGGTAGTTATTTTCACTTTCTTGATAAGGAATTGTGATTTTGGCATAACCATTACCGGCATGTCCTGTTTCTTGTGTTCCTGTTGGTGAAGTAAAGGAATTAGAACCACTTAAGGTGTTAGCATTTGTTAAATAATAATCACTGTTTAATAGCCATTTACTGTCATTTTCAATTACGGATGCGTTTTCTTCGGTATAGATGAAACCAGATCCACCACCGCCACCGTTAGACCAGCCGCTTGTAGCTCCACTTCCACCACCGTACCAGCCGCCACCGCCGCCGCCACCGTAGTAATTTCCACCACTAGTAGGAGCGTTAGCACCAATACCAAATTTACCTATTGTTCCAATTGCACTACTATATTTTCCGTAAGTTCCACCTTCTGTTTGTGTACCACCACCAGCTTGTGTTCCACATGAACCACTGGAACTAGTACCACCACCATTAAAGCCTCCACCTACAGCACCACTAGCACAACCGTCTGATCCGTGTCCGCCACCACCACCAGCAACGATTACACGACTATATAAAGAGTCTGTACCAATACGAATATCTGATGCTCCTCCACCTTTACCAACGCGAGAAGTACCACCACCATTAAATCCACCACTGGCACCACTTCCACCAGCATATACATAAAGAATAGTACCTTTGGTTAAGTAAATATTACCATAAGAGTAACCACCACGGCCACCACCATTACCACCTTGGGCTCCCCAAACTTCTAGTAAATATTCATGGTCGTATGGAATAATTACAGTTTGAACATTACCATTATAACTTAAATCTTTTTCATAACCACTTACAGTTACTCGTTTTACATGAAGAATATAAGTTGTTGTATCAACATGTGGTTCTGTTACATTGATCGTAATATCAAAATTGTCAGATTCAATGTAGCCATCGCCAGTTACTGTAGCTTTAGCTTCATTATCATATAAATCAACAATAGTATTCACTGCAGCTATATGACTTTCAAATTCAATATCAAATTCCGTTTGATCATTAGGAATTGGTATTTCTATTACTGAACCACCACTACTGTTAAAGGTTAATTTTTTAATTTTACTTGAGTGAGGTAAAGTAATGTTTAAAGTATAAGTTTTCGTACTTGTACCAGTTTCATTGGTTACTGAAATTGGTATTTTATAAGTATTATTTTTATTAGAAATATGACCGATATTAGTAATAATTTGGTCGGCTGAACCTTTATCAACTGTTAAATCATACTCATCCATATAATAAGGTAAGGTTACATTATAAGTTAAAGTATCTTTATCAAAAGTTTTATCAGAAAATTCAGAGATAGAATGTTCATCAAAATAGATATTATTTAAATAATCAATATCATTTGCTTCACGGTGAATGTGATATGTAAATACTTCTACAGCGCCATTAATATAAGTAATGGTTATATTATAAGTATTATCACCAACGTGAATTTCTTGTTTACCATCACCATCTACTTTTAAGATAGAATCACTATCAGTTACTGTGAAGGTTACTAAAGAAGAATCATTACTAGATAAAGTTCCAGTATATTCTTTTGTATCATAATCAAATTCTTTATCTAAAGTAACATTATCACTAACGATAATATCATAATCATATGATAATGAGAAAGATATTTTAACGAATCCATTACCAGTATGACCTGTTTCATTACCACCTTTTGGTGCTGGGAAGCTAGTGTTTCCTGCTTTAGTAGATGCTTCAGATAGATACTGACTAGATGATAATAAGTATTCATCAGGTACAATAGACGCGTTTGATTCGGTCCAAACAAAACCAGAACCTCCACCGCCTCCACGGTCATCGTCTCCAGAACCGTCAACGCCAGCTCCGCCACCGCCGTACCAGCCGCCGCCACCGCCTCCGCCGTAGCCACCATTAGCCGCAATACCCGCTCCACCTTTTCCAAATGTTCCATTATTTTCGCCTGCTAAAGTCTGAGTAGCTCCTTGGGCACCATTACCATAACTGCCATTACCAATTCCGCCAGTAATTCCACCACCAAATCCTCCGGCGTTGCTAGTTGCTCCGACAGAGCCACCACCTCCAGCAACTATTAAACGATTATATAATGATTGGCCACCTAAGCGAATATCTGATGCACCACCACCATAGATAGTGCCATAACCTGCTTTTCCGCCACCGTTCCAGCCACCATTATTACCGTTACTTCCAACATATACATATAAAATTTGCCCTTTATTTAAGAAAATTTGCCCAGTTGAATAGCCACCTGCTCCACCATTATTAGCTCCACGATGTCCACCTTGGGCACCCCATGCTTCAAGAGTATAAATTCCAGCTGCAGGAGCAATAAATTTTTGTGGCAAGCCACTATATTCATAACCATAAGATCCTGTTGTACCACTCATTAAGTAATCACTTTGCTTATGGAAAGTAATTTTATAATTAACTGTTAAACCAGTAATATCATTTTTTACATCAACACTATATACATATTGTTTACTGTTTGTGATATCATAGCTGCCCGTATGACTTTCAACCATAGAATAGCCATCATTTAATTGAAGATTAACAGTGATACTATTTACACTATCAAGTACTGAAATATTGTATTCATAAATTGTATAATCAAAATCAATTGGAACTGCACCATCATTAATCGTAATATCAGCAACACCATTGATTAATTTAGGACTAATTCTGACATAACCATCACCAGGATGACCAGTTTCGTTAGAACCAGTTGGCGACAAAAACGAAACATCACCATTTATTAAAGAAGCATTCGTTAAATAGTTTTTATCAGTAACTAAGTAACCTTGTGGTACATATTTACTATTTTCACTAGTAAAAGCAAAATTGGAACCACCGCCACCGCCACGATCATCGTCACCAGAACCATCAGGATTAGCTCCACCGCCGCCGTACCAGCCTCCGCCACCGGCACCAGCATAGCCGCTATTTCCAAATGCTCCGTCTCCACCGTAGCCAAAGCCAGCACGATAACTTCCAGCTGCATTAATAGAACCTGCTGTTCCACCTGAACCATATCCACTTGAACTTGTACCAGCAGCTGCTCCTGAATTAGCACCCACGGAACCACCACCAGCAGCAACTATGACTCTATTATATAAAGTATTACCACCATAACGGATATCAGTAGCACCACCACCATACATATTAGTAGTTTCATGCCAAACACCGCCTGTCGTATAATAACCAACGGTATGACCACCACCATTATAACCCTTTTTTAAGCCATCTTTTGTTAAGGTAGAACCAGATCCACCTACGTAAATATATAATACTTCACCTTTTACTAAATACATATCAGCTTTGGCATAGCCACCTTTTCCACCATTATTACTTCCACGGTGTCCACCTTGTGCCCCCCAAGTTTCAAGAGTATAAATACCTGTTGCTGGTACATAAAATTTTTCATAATCACCAGTATATGAGTAACCATATGATACACTGCTACGATTTTCTAAGTAAGCATTTTGTTTTTTTACTGTTACTGTATAAATTTGCACAACACCAGTTTCATTATCTGTTAAAGTAATAGTATTCGTAACAGATAATTTATTAGTCATATCGGTACTACGATTTGATTGAGTTAAATTGTAACCTTCCTCAGTAGTTATATTAAAACGAATATTTTCAATGTCATTATCTACAGTTAAATCATAATTATAGATATTATATTTATAATCTATTGGAACATTTCCACGATTGATTTCAAAATTAGTAATTCCATCTAATTTTACAGCAGTTATTTTAGCATAACCATCACCTGTTCTATTGCCATCAGTATAGTCAATTGATGTCATTAAATAATCATTAGAAACAGAATAGCCGCTTGGTACATATTGCTTAGTTTGTGAGTTCCAAGTAAAACTTGAACCACCGCCTCCACCGCGATCATCGTCACCAGAGCCATCAGGATTAGCTCCACCGCCTCCGTACCAGCCACCTCCACCAGCACCAGCATAACCGCCTGAACCAGAAGTTCCATCACCACCATAACCAAATCCTGCACGGTAACCACCAGCTGCTGATAAAGAAGCTCCACCGCCGCCAGAACCATATCCACCTGAAGTTTCCCCGGTAAGACCACCATAGCCACCGGCACCAGCTCCAACGGAACCTCCACCGCCAGCAACAATTAATCTTGATTTAAGGCTTGCCTCATTATTCCATTCACCAGATACAAAACGAATATCAGTAGCACCACCACCATATATTTTTAACTGTGGTTGAAATCCTCCACCATTGTATCCTGTATGAGTTTGACCACTACCACCAACATAAATATATAGAGTATCTCCCCTTTTTAGATATACTTCTCCTGTTGCATAGCCACCTTTTCCACCGTTATTAGACCCACGGTGTCCACCTTGAGCTCCCCAAGTTTCAAGTTTATAAATACCACTTCTTGGAACAACAAAAGTTTGATAATCACCTGTGTAATTAAATTCATATATATTACTATTAGTTCCTGCATCTACTATTGGTAATCCCAAAAATCCTGTTAATAAAGTTACTAACAAGATACTAAATACCTTTTTACTTCGTTTTAATTTATTAAATACTCTATTCATACTATCACCATTTTACTCTATAAATAAGTATACTATATTTGTCTTATTTTGTCATTAAAATGGAACTTTTTTTTTCACTTTTGTACGCATAAAAAGTCTGCTATATTTAGCAGACCATCTATTTCTTATTTTGTTTCTTCTACTTCAAATCCACAAACTAGATTTGTATCAATACGGTAATCCTTTTTACCATAAGGTTCTTTAGGATAAATAATAACCATAGAATTTGTTTTATCACATTCTTGATTTGTTTTACTATTTACAAATTTCTTGATAATTTCTTCTGACTCATCTTTTTTATAACGAGCTAAATTATCTAAACTTACTTTAATACCAATATCAGTATATTTTTCTAAGAATGTTTTCTTTTCTTCATCAGTTTTCCCTATTTGATTATAGTAAAAATCTTCATAAAATGATATCCCTAGTTCTTTTAATTCTTTTGTTAGTTTTTGAGACTCATTTTTTGAGTGATTATTAAATATCAGAAATAAGCTGATAATTACTATTAATAGTAATGCAATACCTCCTACTATATAATACTGTTTTTTATTTAGTTTTTTTAAATTTATTTTTTTCATACTTCTACCTACCTAACGCATTCATTATAACATATTTTTATCATTTGAAACATATAAGTGTAAAAAAATACTAACTCTCTATCTCTATTTAGAGAAAGTTAGAATTAGTATTTATATTTATTATCATTTTATTACTCAAATTATTTAAATAAATTTAAAATTTGTTGAAAGAAGTTGGTTACACTTTTCGTTATTTTTTGTATTAGGCTTTTTTCTTTTTGAGTAGTAACTTGGTGTGAAACTATTGTATTCTTTTCCTCTTTTTTACTTTCTACTTCTTCTTGTTTTACGATTTCGGTATTTTCTTTTTCAGTATTTAAATTTATTTCATTTTCTGGTTCTACTTTGATTTCTTTTTCATTCTTTATAGATTCAGTGTTTATAGCTGGTATTTCTATATTTTTTAGTTCTTCATTTTTATTTTTTTGAATAATATCAATTTCTTTAGTTACCACATTAGTAGCAATATAATCTTTACTGTCTGTTAGTTTTGCGTTTGTTAGAGTAATTGTAGTAGTACCTTCTTGTAAAGCTTTGAATGTAAATTCATATACAGTTAAATTATCTTTAATACCGTTCTCTAGAGTAAAGTCAAGTCCAGCTATTTTATAGTTATAATCCTCATTAATTTGAAATTGGTATGGTGTATCTATTCCTTTTGAAGAAATATATTCAATTTTTGTGTTATCAAATGATAAATTACCACCCATACTAACAACACCATCATAAGTATCTTTAATATCTTCAACATTCATTTTTACTGTAAAAGTATCTCCAACTGTAACTGTATTATCACTATTAAATGATACTGTAGCATTTCCCATAGCATAAACAGAAGTAGTAGAGCTTAATAAACCAATTGTCATTAATCCTACAAGTATTTTATTTTTCATATAAATTTTCCCCCTTTTTATCTAAGATGCCCCTTTCCTTTTAAGTTGTGCGTTATTATACCACAAAATGTCAAAAAAAGCAAACTTTTTCATTTCTATAAGTTGACATTTACATTTTTTTAAGATAGAATTGAAATGTACTCAAAAAAGAGGAATAAACATATAATAAAATATATGGGTCTATAGCCAAGTGGTAAGGCGTGGGACTGCAACTCCCTGATCGTTGGTT